>Ga0208694_1004965_pt1 | contig 11614 bp, 9 predicted proteins | sample AD_UKC078_MetaG_FD_184442 | JGI IMG/M metagenome (GOLD analysis project Ga0208694, IMG submission 184442) | Active sludge microbial communities of municipal wastewater-treating anaerobic digesters from USA - AD_UKC078_MetaG (SPAdes) (version 2) | ecosystem: Engineered > Bioreactor > Anaerobic >...
ATTGGTGTAATAGTCATATATGGACTTTTAATATCATTATCAAGCAAATCATCAAACAAATCAGTTAGAAGTGAAAAGAGCAAGCACGACACCTCTAACTTAATTGCACCGGATATTTATAGATCTAACAAGGTACATAGCACTTTCTGGTTCATTGTTTTAATTTTCTGTTTTTTTGTTCTTATCGCTTATCTGTCGAAGGTACAAAATATTGCGCTCTTAGAAGCTTTTACTGGGGGAAACGTTTCTAAGGCAAGAAGCCTTATGACCAATGATTTTAAAGGTTCATATCATTGGTATAGACTTTTCTTTTATGATCTAAGTTGGCTTTCATCTTTAGCATTGTTTGCCGGAGCTTTGCAGTCAAACACTCGGCGTGTTTGGATGCTTTTTGGGCTGTCATTTTTCTTTGTATCCTTTTGTCTTTTGATGACTGCACAAAAAAGTCCCGTGATTTTTTACCTGGGAACCCTGTTTTTGCTTTATAGTTACTTAAAAAATAATGGGGTGATAAGTATAAAAAGTTTAGTACTGCTATTTGTTACAGCAGTTATGGTCCTCGTTCCAATGTACTTTCATTTCATGGGCAGCTCCAATCCGTTCAGTGCTTTAAATTCTATTGTATCACGCAGCCTGACGGGTCAGCTCTCCGGAGCGTATAATTATCAATGGATATTCCCAGAACAGGTTGATTATCTTTCCGGTCGAAGTTTTCCAAATCCAAAAGGATTATTGCCATTCGAACATTTTCCTTTATCAAAAGAGATTACAGCTATAGTGCATCCTCATCTGATGGAAAGAGGTATCGTAGGTTCTCAGCCGACCATATACTGGGGAGAAGTATACGCGAATTTTGGATGGATAGGTGTTTTTGTAGCTCCAATTTATGTTGGTTTTTTTATATTTTTTTGCAACTGGCTTATATCTATAGTCAAAGATCCTACGATGAAAGGTACAGCAACTGTTTGGATTGGCTTTCATCTGGGTAAATTTGCTTATAGTGGTTTTAGCTGGTCGTTTCTGCCTGTAACAATAGGAATTGGTTTTATGACAATTTTTTGCTGGTGTTTAATCAGAACCTTTAAAAAGCAGGTGTCCACATCAATTAGTGATGGAAATCAAAAAGCCCAAGGTGTCTCATGATTCTGCATATCGTCCGCAATCCCGTTACCAATGACTCCCGCGTCCTCAAGGAGACAATGGCATTGGCTGCATCGGGGATCGTAAATGAATTAGAGATTTCCGGATTTCATGAGCAAGGCTATTCGGAAGGGGAGGAACTCCCGGGGCGAACGATCTGGCGGGTGCGTCTAAGCACAAGGCCGCTTCCAAAAGATATCATCAGCCAGTCTTTCAAGTATGCCGAATGGCATGCACGCCTTGTAAGGCGTTATCGAAAAACACCCTTGCGGGTTATTCATTGCCATGATCTGGAACCATTACCCATTGCGGCTCGTCTCAAGCGGTTGACCGGGGCGAAATTGGTCTATGACGCTCACGAGCTGGAGACAGAGAGAGTGACCAGCAAAGGGATTCGTCAAGCTCTGGCGCGGCTCGTAGAGCAGCGTTTTATTCCACAAGTCGATGCCATGATCACTGTCAGCCCATCCATTCGTGAGTGGTACAGGCAGCGATTTCCCGGGGTGACTGTTACTTTGGTTCGGAACATTCCTCACTTGCCTGAAGTTCAGTTGGTCCCTGAGCCCTTACGCGAACGGCTTGGTGTTCAGGGAAAAGCGCTTCTGTTCATCTATCTCGGCGGGCTGGGGCGGGGTCGGGGAATCGAGATCGCTCTGGAGACGTTCTCAGATGTGCGTGTGCCTCATCATGTTTTGTTTATGGGTAGTGGACCGTTGCGGGACAAAATTGATGCTGTGAGTAACCATTGTTCCAGAATTCATTATCTCCCGCCGGTGCCGCCATCCCAGGTACTGGCCTACGCCGCCGGAGCGGATGTAGGGTTATGCCTTATCGAAGATGTGTGCCTGAGTTATCGTTACTGCTTGCCCAACAAACTTTTCGAAAGTTTGTTGGCGGGTTTGCCTGTCTTGGCGTCGGACCTCCCGGATCTAGCATGTGTTGTCCATAGTCATAATTGTGGATGGTTAGTATCGAATGAACCAACCACAATCGTTAACTTTCTCATTAACTTGAGTCGAGAGGACGTGGAAAGGGTACGGGACGAATTGCCCAAGCGGGTTAAGGCCTTGCGATGGGAAAACGAAGCAGAACAGTTGCTGGGTTTGTATAAGCGATTGCTGTCTAACGGATCAAGAAATGTTCGGTAGTCGCATTTCTGTCCCCAGTACACAGACACAAGCGCCTACGCGTACAAGATAAGGACAATAGAGGACAATAGAGAGCTTGCGGGATGCCAGGACGGATACATTCCAATGAATCTCATAAGATCCATCCTTGCAAAGGCATGAAAAAAGTATGCATTCTTACTTCTGTACATCCTCGATATGACACAAGAATCTTTATAAAACAAGCACAATCGCTTGTAAAAGCGGGCTATGATGTTACGCTTATAGTAGCCGACGGGTTCGGATGCGAAAAAAAGGATGGTATTCATATAATTGACGTTGGAGTGAGTTCTATTGGCCGTATATCACGTATGACTCGAATTGCTTTATTGATGTATAAAAAAGCGTTAGGTATAAATGCCCATATATATCATTTCCATGACCCTGAGCTTATTACTGTAGGTCTACTACTCAAAATACAGGGAAAGCATGTAATCTATGATGTACATGAGGATTATCCAAAGGCAATACTTAGCAAATATTATTTAAATCCACCAATGAGGAAATTTACGTCGAGTTTATTTGAAGTGTTTGAAAGATTTGGAGCCAAATATTTCACTGGCATTGTACCTGCGACACCTGCGATAGCAAAACGATTTGCCAGCTTTAATAGAAACATTATTGTTGTCCAGAATTTTCCTGTACATGATGACCTTATTGATATGAAAATATCTTGGAAGAAACGTTCAGATATCGTGGCATATATTGGGGCCATTAGTGCCTTGCGAGGAGTAAAGGAAATGGTGAATGCAATAGGACTTGCATCGGAGGGGATTAATGTTACTCTGGCACTGGCAGGTAAATTCTCCTCTCAATCACTTAAGAAAGAAGTAGAGTGTTTGGACGGATGGAGGCACATACAATACCTTGGCCATTTGCCTCAAGAAAAAGTAACTGGCCTCCTTTGTAGAGTAAAAGCAGGCTTAGTTGTATTTCACGGAGAACCAAACCATATTTTTTCACAGCCAAATAAACTTTTTGAGTACATGTCTGCTGGGATACCTGTTATCGCCTCAAACTTCCCTTTGTGGAGAAAAATAATTGATGAGTCTAATAGTGGGATATGTATTGACCCTCTTAGCCCGAGGGAAATTGCTGAAGCGGTAAGATGGATTATAGAGCACCCCAAAGAATCCGAGACGATGGGACAGAATGGTCGAAAAGAAATACAAGAAAAATATAACTGGAGCATGGAAGAAAAAAAGCTGCTTTTATTTTACGAGAGCTTACTTTGAACCCCTGGAGATTCCTTTGGGGAATTACCTTATTCTGAAACAAACAAAGATAGGCAAGAAGTCCATGATATGGAAACTCAATGAGCTGATGAGACCTTTGCACAATTCCGGCAATGGCAGAGCCTGACAGAGAGCTGATTATCAGCGATTATATTCATTAATATAATGATAATATTGATGATTCATGTTATACTCCTTCCGACATGGAATGAATGGGGAGGGTGCTATGGGATTCAAGGAGTATGAGCGGAACATGAGTTTTCTGGATCTTGAGCTGAGCAAGACATTGGGATCTTCAAGGACACAGAAGTTTTCGAAGGAGATCCATGATTATATCAGGTGGGAGGGGATCGAGCGGATACTGATGGATGTGTACCCGGTTGGCAAGGCAGCGGTTGGCAACAGTGCCTATCCTCCGGTGATGCTGCTAAAGGCTCTGTTGCTGCAGAAGTGGTTTGGGATCAGGAGTGATCCTGAACTTGAGAACCAGATCAACGATAGGATCTCGTTCAAGGTATTCATTGGACTACCCTTTGGAGATCCTTCACCTGATCACAGCGTGATTTCCCGGTTTCGAGATGGTGTGGGGGCCAAGGCCATGGAGAGGGTTCATGCCGAGCTCTTATCCCAGTTGCGAGCGAAGGGATTCTCGATCGATGCGGGGTTGGCGGTGGACGCGAGGCTCGTGCGTTCGGCATCGAGTCCTTTGAGCAAGGAGAAGATCGAGAAGGTGCGTCAAGAGAGGCAGAGCAAGGAGCAAGAAGGCAAGGATAAGCCGGTAAAGTTCAGCCGGGATGTAGAGTCAGACTGGACGGTGAAGAGAGATGTGCCAGTCTATGGGATGAAGGAGCACGCATCGATTGATGTTAGAAGCGGGCTGGTGTTGTCCACGGTTCTCTCCCGGGCATCCGAGCACGATACGAACTACTTTCAGTATGTGGTGATCAAGAGCATGCACACCAGGAAAATGCCGCCTATAGTGTATGCGGATAAGGGCTATCACGGGCAGGCGAACCGGGAGTTTCTGCATCTCAATGACATGAAAGACGGGATCATGCGCAAGGATGAGAGGAACGCGAGGATCACGGATTTGGAGATAGAGCGCAACAAGATGATCTCGAAGGTGCGCTATAAGATCGAGCAGTACTTTGGGGTGACGGCGTTGCACCAGGGGGCGTCGAGAGCTCGGTTTACCACTCTTGCGAAGGAGGGATGGGACCGGATCTGTCAGGTGATTGCGTTTAATATGAAGCGCTCATACCTTTCGGGGATGAGGAAAGCGGCACCTGTGATGGCGATCTAGGGACAGGTGTGTCCGGTGCGTGTGAATGCCGCCGGATACAAGGAGCTGGGGATGATTCTGGCAGAAAAATGAGCCACTAGACTTGATATTTTGATGAAAAATTACCAGTCAGCTCCAGATAAACGCTCTTTGCCGGATTACGCAAAGGTCTCATGATATCGAAGTCTTTGTACAATTCGTTCGCCGGTAGGACGGTGGGGGGATAATTCATAGCGGTAAAACCATACAAGATAAACACTCCTTGCCGGATTATACAAAGGTCTTGAAAGATCATTTTCAGATTCAATTATGTAGGTCCGGATTTTGAAGATTATATATCTTCACCAATACTTTAATACACCCGACATGGCCGGTGGAACCCGCTCATATGAAATGGCGCGAAGGTTAGTCGCTGCCGGTCATGAAGTGTATATGGTCACGACCTGGCGGAAGCATATAGAAAAGACCGATTGGTTTACCACAAAGGAAGCAGGTATTAATGTGTACTGGCTTCCTGTGCCGTACTCAAACTACTTGAGCTACAGCAAACGCATCCAGGCTTTTCTGCGTTTTGCTTGGCATTCAGCTCGAAAGGCTGCCTCACTGCCTGGTGATGTTATTTTTGCTACGAGCACGCCGCTTACTATATCAATTCCAGGAATTCTTGCCTCATGGTGGAAACGGGTACCCATGGTTTTCGAAGTACGCGATATGTGGCCCGAAGTGCCTATTGCACTCGGGGTCTTGCGTAACCCGATGATTATCTGGCTGGCACGGCAGCTTGAACTTTTTACCTACAGGAAGGCAGCACATGTAGTTGCCCTGGCGCCTGGGATGTGTGATGATATTGTTGCAAAGGGCATTCCTTCGGAAAAAGTGTCAGTCATACCGAATGGCTGCGACTTGGATATATTTTCTAATCATAAGAACAATTTGTCACCAAGAAATGAGTATTCCTGGCTCGGTGGAAGAAAACTTGTGCTGTATGCAGGAACAATAGGTATAGCGAATGGAGTAGACTACTTGGTGCGACTTGCTCACGAAATTTTGTTGATTGATCCGGAGATCCGATTTGTAATTTTTGGAGACGGCAGCGAGAAGGAGTCTGTTCGACAGCTTGCAGGGCAGTTAGGTGTTCTTGAACGTAATTTGTTCATGTTCAGTCCGCTTCCAAAACGCAAGATTGCCCGCTGGTTCGCTTCGGCAGATATGCATGTAGCTTTAATGCGCGGGCCAAGAATCTATCTCAAGGATGCTGTAAACAATAAATTTTTTGATGCACTGGCTGCCCGCAAGCCTATCGCCAATAACTTTGATGGCTGGCAGGCGCGCATAGCTGAGAGAGAAGGCGTAGGTCTGATATTGAATTCCCAGGATTTTTCTTCCGCGGCACGCCAGCTGGTCAACACGCTGGAGGATTCTGCGTGGATCAGCAAGGTGCCGGAACGGGCACGATTGCTTGCAGAGGGGCGTTTCAACCGTGATCGCTTGGCGTTACAGTTGGAGGATATTCTGACGACTGTTGTGAAAAAGGACAAGCGAAGTGAACGATAGATTATGTATCGATTAGAGAATGTCATGAACAGAAACCAGTATCGTGCCTTCGGAAAACGCATCGTTGATCTCATGTTGACTGTTCCTACACTCATTGTCTTATCACCATTTTTTGGCGCTATAGCTTTGCTGGTCGGTGTGAAATTGGGCAGTCCTGTGCTGTTCAGGCAAATTCGTCTTGGCCTTCATGAAAAACCTTTTACAATATTGAAATTCCGCACTATGACCGATGCTCGGGGTGAGCATGGCGAGCTGCTTTCTGATGCCCAAAGGCTGACACGTCTGGGTGCTTTCCTCCGCAAAACTAGTATTGATGAACTGCCTGAATTGATTAATGTGCTCAAGGGAGATATGAGCCTGGTAGGGCCAAGGCCTTTGCTAACGCAATATTTACCGTATTATACGCAACGTGAACGATTACGCCATACTGTGCGCCCGGGAATAACCGGATTATCCCAGATCCACGGAAGGAATTATTTGCCATGGGATGACCGTTTAGAGATGGATGCACAATATGTTGAGAGGATATCCTTTTTGCTGGACATAAAGATAATTTTACAGACCTTGCTGCAGGTATTGAAAAGACAGGACGTTGAAGTGGTGCCAGGGGTTATTGGTCTTCCTTTGTCGACATACCGCCAAAATAAAGAAGTAAAAACAAATGGATGATTAACATGGAGGTGCGCAAGGTGCGGAAAATGTTATCTGGAAATAAAATCTATTTTCGATCTATTGAACGGGAGGACCTGGTAAAACGTGTGGAATGGATCAACGATCCCGTAGTTCAGGCCACGCTTCATTATGATTATCCAATATCTCTCGCCCGTACGCAAAAATGGTTCGATAACATTGTCTTGGATCGTTCGCGTGTAGATTTTTCGATATTCATCCTTGAACCAGATGAGTATATAGGCTTTTGCGGTTTTCTGAATATAGATCGACTGGTAAGAAAAGCGGAACTCTATATGACTATAGGTAATCGAACTCATTGGGGCAAAGGTTTCGGTTCAGAAGCTTATAAGTTACTCACCAACTATGGTTTTCTCGAACTCGGGCTCAACCGTATTTATGGGTATCAAGATATTGACAATCATGCAGCCTTTCATATCAAGGAAAAGCTGGGTTGGAAAAGAGAAGGGATTTTGAGACAGGATCTTTTTGCCCATGGAAGAATTTGTGACAGAAACGTCATGTCCATACTCAGAGAGGAGTGGAAAGCAAATCCCATTTATGATTTTTAATGATCTCATTTACTTGTGCCATCCCTTGATGATGTTTTCGTGAGATTAAGTTGCATGGTGAATACTAATACTCACTACAGGGGCTTTGCCATACCATCTTCCCCCTTGCATAATATGCCTAAGTTGGGGAAGTTCTTGAATATTGATCTGCGAACCAAACGAGATGATTTGTTGCCCATTTCGGGTGGGGGCAACAAGCTTCGAAAGGCGATCAGGATTTTCCATAAAGCAAACAAACTGTGTTGCAATGCAGTGGTTACAACAGGTGGGATTCAGTCCAATCACGCACGGGTAGTTGCGTTGCTTGCAGCACGTTACGGCTGGCAATGCAAGTTGATTCTTCATGGTTCACCTTCTGAATTAAGGCATCCTTCCTGTAATACATTTTTGATGCACTTGGCCGGTGCGGAGATCACTATTGTGAACCCTGATAAGATTGCTGTTACCATGGTCCAGGCCATGCAGGAGTTTCGCAATAACGGATACAAGCCTTTTGAAATACCGGGTGGTGGGCATTCTCTTGAAGGCGCAATGGCTTATGTTGAAGCGATCAAAGAGTTGGAAGATCAGTGCCAGAACGATCAATGGCGGCCTGAATGGATTATTCTCGCGAGTGGAACAGGAGCCACTCAGGCAGGAATTGTTGTTGGTCTGGAATTGATTGGTTGGAAAGCAGGGGTTGTAGGAGTTTCCGTGGCGAGGAAACATGACAGAGGTACAGGTATTATCGAGCAATGCTGTTCGGATTTGCGGCAATATCTAAAGCTGGATGGAGCCGACAAACAACCTGTGGATTTCAGGGATGATTGGGTTGGCGACGGATATGAAAAAGCCGGTGAGAACGTGTTTGAAGCCATCCGCACAGCAGCGAAAATGGAAGGTATTATTCTTGATCCGACTTACACTGGTAAGGCTTTATGCGCTCTGATGGATTTAGTTGCTTCAGGTGATATTAACGAAGGCGACAAGGTCCTTTTCTGGCATACAGGTGGGTTATTGAATTTGTTGGCGTCACGCTACTCAAAAGACATCATGCAGCTATGAACATATTATTAACTTGCGCCGGCAGGCGGAATTATCTGGTGGGTTATTTCAAGCAAGCTCTCATTGACAAAGGGCTTGTTTTTACGGCCGATAATTCGGGAAATGCCCCTGCCCTTCAAGAGTCTGACGGGGCATTTATAGTTCCTACTGTTTATGACCCGAATTATGTAAACCGCCTTCTTTCAATATGCAAAACCCATCAGGTTCGCATGATTATTCCTTTGAATGATCTCGAGCTCCCCATATTGGCTGAGAACAAGGTACGGTTTAATCGCGAAGGAATCATTGTTATTGTTTCTGATGTAAATGCTATCGACACTTGCTTTGATAAATGGAAAGCGTATTCATTCGCATCAGAGAACGGAATTGCCGCACCTGCTACATTTATATCGCTTGAGAGCGTACGTGATGCTCTTGATTCAGGGCAATTGAAATTTCCTCTGGTGGTTAAACCCAGATGGGGTACCGCCTCAATCAGTATTGAAATATGTCATGACTTCGAAGAGCTGACCCATGCTTATTCTCTAACAAAAAATAGACTGCCACGAACGTTGTTATCAAGGGTCGTGGCAAATAATGCTGAGAGGAGCGTGATAATTCAGTCCATGCTTCACGGCATTGAATATGGGCTCGATGTAGTAAACGACTTTGATGGGCGGTATGTGTGCACTCTTGCAAAACGGAAATTGGCAATGCGCGCCGGTGAAACAGACAAGGCGCTAACCGTTGATAACAGTGATCTGTCCGATTTCGGCAAAAAGATAGGGAGTTGCCTTGGACATATAGCTAATCTTGATTGTGATGTTTTTGAAACAGACGCAGGATATTACCTGCTGGAAATGAATCCACGGTTTGGCGGTGGCTATCCGTTCTCCCATATGGCTGGTGCAAATATTCCTTCAGCTTTGTTAGCTTGGGCGGATGGAAAGACCCCCGAACCTGGCTGGCTGAGAGCAACACCGGGTGTGATTTCCGCAAAATGCGATCGGTTGGTTTTGATAACCCAGAAATATTTTAATAGCCTGGAATGCGATGAATAAATATTCTCCATGGCCGGTTTTTGAAGAAGATGAAATCAGAGCGGTTCTCAGTGTTCTGAAATCCGGCAAGGTGAACCAGTGGACCGGCGCTGAGGTGGTCTCGTTTGAAAGCGAGTTCGCTGAGTATCTCGGTGTCAGATATGCGATCGCGCTTGCGAACGGCAGTGTGGCGCTTGATGTCGCACTTTCTGTTCTAGGAATAGGGCCCGGCGATGAGGTCATTGTCACGCCCCGGTCATTTGTTGCATCGGCAAGCTGTATCGTATTGCGTGGTGCTACTCCGGTGTTTGTGGACGTTGACCCGGATTCGCAGAATATCACTGCTCAGGCAGTCAAGAATGCAATCTCACCAAAAACGAAGGCGGTCATCGCCGTTCACCTGGGCGGCTGGCCGTGCGAAATGGAAGCACTCAAAGCCTTGTGCAGCAGGCAGGGTTTATATCTCATTGAAGACTGCGCTCAGGCCCATGGCGCAAGGATCGGAGGCAAACCGGCGGGAAGCTTCGGAGACTTCGCCGCGTTCTCGTTCTGCCAGGACAAGATCATGACAACAGGCGGCGAAGGAGGCATGCTGGTCACTGATAATGAAGAACTATGGAGGCGGGCCTGGAGCTTTAAGGACCATGGCAAGGATTATGCTGCTGTTTTTCATGACCAACACCCGAACGGCTTCCGGTGGCTGATAAAGTCATTTGGAACCAATTATCGGATGACGGAAATGCAGGCTGCAATCGGCCGGATGCAGCTTAAGAAACTTGATGCATGGGTTGAAAAAAGAAGAAAATTGGCTTCTATTCTTACGGAAGGATTCAAAGAGTTCGAGGCCCTGAGGGTCACTTGCCCTCCGGAGCATGTATACCATTCATACTATAAATATTATGCATTTGTGCAGCCGGAAAATTTGAGCAAGGGATGGTCAAGAGACAGGATTCTGGCATCGCTGGCGGAAAAGGGAATCCCCTGCGGCACAGGGGTATGCCCTGAGATATATCTGGAAAAAGCTTTTCATGATTGCGAATGGAGAACGGGCGAGGGCAGTAGGAGACGGCTGGAAGCTTCAAAGGAATTAGGCGAGACGTCCATCATGTTTCAGGTTCATCCCACTCTTGTAGAGTCTGACATGCATTTTGTTGTGAAACAAATGGCCGGGGTATTGAAAAATATTTCATAATATTGCCATTCTTGACTTGAACTATATAATAATATGGTTATACTAAGTATCTAATTCATGAAGATATTTATATGCACATGTGATCGTGTAAGTCAGAGGTTGGTAAAATAATGCGGTTTCTTCTCAAAAAGAATTTCTGGATTATTCTTCTGCTGGACCTGCTCCTGCTTTCATCGTGTTATTATCTTGCATATTGGCTGAGGTTCGATGGTGCTCTAACTCCTGTTATCCGGAAGATGATCATGTCCACCATTCTCCCCCTGTTGGGGATAAAGATAGCCTGTTTCGTTTTTTTCGACCTGTATAAGGGCATGTGGAGATACGCAGGTATAAAAGATCTCATCAATGTCATCAAGGCTTCGGTCTGCGGATCTTTGCTATTCGTAGTTTACCTTGCAACCCTCTATCATTTCTCGGGAATTTCCCGAGGGGTATTGCTTGCAGATGCGGTGTTGACCATTGTATTCATCGGTGGGATACGGCTGCTGATCCGGCTGTATTATCAGCGCGATGAATATTTTTTTGATGAGATAATTTTCTGGAGAAAGAATCGGAAAGAACCTACGAAAGTCCTTATCATCGGCACGGGTTATCTTGCAGTGAGTCTGTTGCGGGAGGTCCGTGATCAGCGGAAGCTCAATTACCGGGTCGTGGGTTTCGTGGATCCGAGTCAGAAGAACAAGGGCATGAAGATCCATGGTGTCCCAATCCTTGGTGCTCCGGAAGATATTCCCCAACTTG
>Ga0208694_1004972_pt1 | contig 11607 bp, 7 predicted proteins | sample AD_UKC078_MetaG_FD_184442 | JGI IMG/M metagenome (GOLD analysis project Ga0208694, IMG submission 184442) | Active sludge microbial communities of municipal wastewater-treating anaerobic digesters from USA - AD_UKC078_MetaG (SPAdes) (version 2) | ecosystem: Engineered > Bioreactor > Anaerobic >...
GCTCTCCCTCGGTCACGCGTTCGTAAGACACTTTTGTCTCCTTCCTGTTTACCGCATGAAGGAAGTGTACTTCAACGCGTGGCCGCTTTCAAAACTTTAGGTGTTGCGCTGGCCGGTCGCGCGCGCGAGGTTTTTTGGGAGCATAAGAACAAAAAAAGTGAGTTGACTGAGTTCGCGCCGAATGCTTCGTTACGGACAGTAGATATAAAGCTTGAGACGAACGATGGTATCACTTTAAAAGGCGATGTGTTTGACATTAAAATGTTTAAGCACTCCGCAGGCAAGGGCTCTGATTTCATCATCTTGTGTCATCAAGGTTCTCAAAAATACGCCATTTTTGTTGACTTAAAATCCTCAATTACGGAGGAGAGTGCAAAACAGTGCTATATCAACCATCTTACCAGTGGCGACGGTGAATACGTCGAACAAATGAACGGAAGTCTATCCTTATTCGACTATTTAGCCTCTGTAATAGATAATTTTTATTCATGCGGCGAACTTAAAGGTTATCGAAAGAGATGTATCGTCCTTTATAAGAGGTCGGTTCCAAGTGATAAATTGTCGTACATCAAACTCACGCGCCCAAAGCCCAAAGGCATGAATCTCCGAAAGAAGACCGTTGACGTTCTGCAGGTTCCGGCCAACAACCAAATAGATATTGCTGAGTTGATAGCGGCATGCTGAGTGAGCGTATAAGAGCACATTGCCGCGTGTGAAGCCCTCTGAAAAAAGCGAGGCGCACCCTTGCGGACGCGCCCTGATGCACTTTCCCACACATGGTGGTCGTGTCCGTGGATAGTGAATCAAAAATCGCTAATGGCGGCAATGAGAGAGTGAATAACGAATAGCGGCAGGCGGAAGTGAGGAGTAAGTAATAGGTAAGAGGTAAGAGGTAATAAGTAAGAAGAGGGAAGTGGCATGGGCGTCCCGCCCATGAACACGGGCAAGATGCCCGTGCCACATCTGAACGTTGAACGTCCAACGTCGAAGCAAAAACTCCTAAATCCTCAATCCTAACTGCAAACTCCGCGCGCAGCGCGGCAAAAATAAGCGGCTTGCTCACGACGCATGGGCGTGATACCCTTTCAATCATGAAAAATGAGATTATTTTTGATGTAACTCAGGATACCGACGGTGGATACACAGCCGAAGCACTGGGCGAGGATATCTTCACGCAGGCGGACACATGGGAGGAACTCCGCGCCAATGTCCGCGAAGCCGTGGCCGCGTACACATTCGACCAGCTTGAAAAGCCTTCCGTTCGCATCCGTCTGACGCGCGAAGAGGTTTTGGCATGAAGTTGCCCCGCGATCTGTCTGGGATCCGTTTAGCCCGCCACCTTTGCCGTTTGTGGGGATATACGCTTGTCCATCAGGTCGGCAGCCATATCGTTCTCCAAACCGAGATACCAAGTCACCACCGGATCGTGATTCCAGCACATGCGTCGCTCCGTGTCGGCACTTTGAACGGCATCCTCCAGTCCGTATCCGTCCACAAGGGAATACTCCGAGAAGATCTGCTCAAGGGGCTCTAGTGCTCTTTGTTATCAGGCTTCATATTTACCGAGCCTGCGAAATGAGAGAGTGTGAGTAATGAGCAGCAACAATGCGGAAGATAAGAAGAGATTTACAAAACCCCTCGTGGCATGGGTGTCCCGCCCATGAAACACGGGCAAGATGCCCGTGCCACATCTGAACGCAGAACACGAAGTAAAAACTCCTAAATCCTCAACCCTAACTGCAAACTCCGCGCACAGCGCGGCTGCGCCTTCGCGTGAAACAGCGAGCAGTACTTTTACACTCATCATTGCGAGCCACTGCGTAATCACACCAACCGATTTTGCTCCCGATGCTCCGCAATTGCCTTCCTGTCGTGCCCACACCTTGAAAGGTGTGGAAGAGGAGCACATGTTTTTCTCAGGCTCCGTTTACGTTCAAATGATGCTTCAAATGAGAGACTCTTGCCCCCTCGTGGCATGGGCGTCCCGCCCATGAGAAACACGGGCAAGATGCCCGTGCAACATCTGAACGTTGAACGCCCAACGCAGAAGTAGAAACTCCTAAATCCTCAATCCTAACTGTTACTTCCGCGCAAAGCGCGGAAAGCGCCTTCCAATTTTCGCGCCTGATTTTTTGATAAAGACGGTTGACACGATGTGCTGGAAATGCGAGACTGCTGACGATGCTGTGTGTGGTTTATTACCCATGACTGGATGCACGTGTAGCTCCACAACGAAAGTGTGAAACGCCGTGAGCACTTATCCGATGGAACTTGCCGGGACATCCCGCAGCAACCGCATAAGAACTGATGCTCTGAAAGTTCAGCGCTCTGCGGGATCATGTGTGTCACGCGCGATTGGCGTGGCACTGGTTGCCTTTTGTTGGGCTCGGGCCGACGGTCCGTTCCGCGTTCTGCCGTACCTACAAAACCCGGCGACTGATGCGATCACGGTGATGTGGTTCTCGGAGGACTCCACCGCCGGGCAGGTCGCCTTCCGCCGGACAGGGGCATGGTCGACGGTCGAAGCTCCCGCAGTACTGGCCAGCGCGTTGGACTACCACTCCAGCGAGACGAACTCGCCGCCTCCCCTCCCCTATTTACACCGAGCCAGACTGACAGGACTTCAGGCCGGCACCGCCTACGAGTATGTGGTCACGCAGGACGGGGTGTCGATCACCAACTCATTTCGTACTGCACCGCCACAGGATCGCGCCGTGCGTTTTGTCGTCTATTCTGACTCCGAGACAGAGCCTGAATCGACCGGCTCGCGGGCTGCGTGGCCTCAGCCGGGCGGCAGCACCAGCCGCCTGTATCCGGTCGACCAGACACGCGGGTATTTGGAGAACCTTCGGCTCATGGCGGCCAGCAACCCGGACTTTATCGTGATCTCGGGCGATCTCACCCAGGCGGGCGGCGAACAACGGGACTGGGACGAATTCTGGCGTCACAACGCCGGTGTTCTGGGTGATCTGGCCTGCACCGTCCCCATCATGCCCGCGCTGGGTAACCACGAATATTACGGCGGCACGCGCGGCAGCTACAACCAGCCGGCCTCAGAGCAGAGCGTCGCCAAATACCTCACTTATTTTGAGGTGCCCGCCAACGGCGCGGCAAACCCCTCCCATAACGAACGATACTACCGCTTGGACTACGGCCCGGTGACGCTACTGGTGCTGGATCTGTGTAATGGCGACGACACGGTCCCCGAAAAAGACACCAGCACGTACCTCAAGACGGCCGACGGCTGTCAGGCTCCGGACTTCAATCCTGGCTCGCCGCAATACGCTTGGTTGGAGGAGCAGCTCGCTTCGGCCCAGACCAACAGCCAGTTCACCTTTGTAGCCTTTCACCAAGCCCCGTATTCCGTTGGGCCGCACGGGATGGCTGGCGAATCGCAGTCGGGCGTGCCCGTGCGCGTCCTCACGCCGCTCTTCCTGCAGTACGGCGTGGACGCCGTGCTGGCCGGGCATGACGAGATGTACGAGCGCTCCGTCGTGACGGGGACAGAGCAGCTGCCCGGCGGCGGCACGCGTTCCGTCACGCTTAACTTCTACGACCTTGGCATCGGCGGCGACGGGCTGCGGGGGCCGACCTCCGGCTTGGTTAACGACAAGCAGGTTTTTCTCGCGCACAATGACGCGCCGGAGGTGTGGTCAGGCGCAACGCTTGTGAGCGGCGGCAAGCATTATGGACATCTGGAGGTCAATGTCCGGGTAAACGGACAGGGAAAATGGGAAGCTGTCCTGACCCCGGTCTACGCATTCCCGCTCATGGATAGCGGGGGTACGGTCATCGGCTTCGAGCGGCGGACATACGCCGACGAGGTGACGGTCATAGGCGCTTCGGGTCCCCTTCTCGGGCAGACGGGGACAGTTGTAGTGGAATGGTAAAGAGACGGAAAATGAGGAGATCATCATGAAACACAGGTTGGTTGGATGGGTTGCCGGGGTTGCCATGTTCGCAGCCTCGGTTGCGCAGGCGGAGCCACTGAAATTGTGGCAGGTAAGGCATGCAGGAAGCGGCAACATCTATTACGGCGGTGCGGTCAAAGACCACCAGTTCTACACGGGCCAGATCACCACCGGGCCACAGGTCTGGGACCGTGCCGGAAATCTGGTAGGCAGCTATGCAACCAACACCGCGTCCAAGAGTTCGGTGCCGCTCGGCCCGTACGTCTTCTTCAGCAACTGCGAAGGCGGCGTTTATCGGATCAACAGCGACTGGCAGACGGATTTGGTGGGGCCGATCGACCCAGGCCCCGGTCCGGAGACATTGGCAACAGACGGTGAACACCTTTACACGAACGACGATAATATTCGCGGCCTCATCCACAAGTATAAGGTCAGCAATGAGGAAGGTAATTTCACCCTGGCCGAAATCTGGGCAGCAACAACCGGAGTCGCGCGAGTTAGAGGCCTCAGCTATCACAACGGCAAGCTCTACGCCGCCGATTACGGCGGGACCTCGCTGATCGAAGTCGATGCCGAAACCGGGGTTTCGACCACTATCATTACGTTGCCTGCCAACGGATCATACCAGGCGGTCAGGTCGGGCAACAGGATTTACGTTGTCGGTACAGACGATCATCTGCGCGTCTACGAGACTGACGGCAATTCTTGGAAGGACGCCGGGAGCCATAACTTGGGGCTGGGCGACCTGTACGGCATTTCCGACGTTGATAACGACTGTGTCTGGATAACGTCGTATGATAGAAACATTTCCTTTTGGCGGCTTGAGCCGAAGAGGGGAACGATCGTGGTGGAGTTCTAAAAGTTCGGAGAGAGAGGAAAGCAATCATGAAAAACAATCGGCTATTTGGATGGACGTGTGTGGCCGCCGTGTTCGTGGCCATGGTCGCGCAGGCGGCTGTCACGCCGGCACCCGTGCCGGCCGGAGCTTTCAAACTGAAGCGGATGATGACGCTGCCCAACGCGGGAAGCGCCTATAATCCGAGGATCTGTGACGGAGAAGTGTTCGGCGTGGACATCCTCAGTCCCTACAGTGCCGGACGGTTTCTCGACGGTTCCACAACACCTGACGTGGGGGTGTCTGATATCAGCGAGACTCGGATGATCAGCCCGCTGGGCGGGACGAGCAAGACGTGGATCCTCAGCGCCGGCGGCGGCACTGCGGCATATTTCTCGCTCTGGGACTATGCGACGATGACCAACCGCGTGTACGACAAGGCAATGGCCATCAACCCCAACGCATTCGACTGGGTGGACGGCGACACGATCATTTCCGCCAGTTACAAGTCGGGAGAGAGAAACAGGCTGTACCTTGTGGACATAACCGCCGACCCCTTCACCGTAACGACGAACACCTTGTGGAACGACAACGGTTACGTCGCAGTCACCACTCCCTCCACGCCCCGTATCCGTACTGTCTCGGTGGGTGATCTTTACAGCGGGTATGCGTACTTCGGCAGCTCCGGCGTAAACGCAGCCGATTTCTGGGCCATCAATCTGGCGAACGGCCAAGCCACGCACCTCGGAACCCGTGCCGTAACGGGTGATGGAAGTTGGGGGCTCTGGACTGTTAAGGAGGTGGGCGGATATCTGTATCTGCACACGACCCATGACGGCATCTACGTGTATAAACTGACCAATGCGACCACCTTAGGGCCTCTTTTCACGCATCATACGAAGGCTCAGATTAACAAGCTGACAGTGGACACTCCTAACTACGGATTCGATGTGTCTGATGGCGGACAGCGGATGGTTGTGGGCGTGGGAACCACCGGCATCGCCGAGTTTGAGCCTGTGGTCAAACCGCCCGAGGTGCGGTGGCAGACGACCCGTACGGGGACCGGCAATATCTATTATGGCGGCGCGGTCAAAGATCACCAGTTCTATACAGGCCAGATCTACATCGGCCCGCAGGTCTGGGACAGTGCTGGGAACTTGGTGAACGGCTACGTAACCAACACCGCGTCCAAATGCTCGGTGCCGCTCGGCCCGTACGTCTTCTTCAGTTACAATGACGGCGGCATCTATCGGATCGACAAAGACTGGCAGACGAATCTGGTAGGGCCGATCAATCCGGGCAACACCGGTCCGGAGGCGTTGGCGACAGACGGCGATCACCTTTACACGAATGACGATAACAATCGGGGCTTTATTCACAAATATAAGGTCAACAATGGGATCGGCGGTTTCACCTTGACCGGGGTCTGGCCGACGCCAGCGCAGACCGGCCTTAAGCGGATCAGGGGCCTTAGTTACCACAACGGCAAGCTCTACGCCGCCGATACCGGCGGGACCAACGTGGTCGAAGTTGATGCCACGACTGGGGTTTCGACCAACATCATCACACTGCCCGCCGACGGAGCATACCAGGCGGTCAGGTCGGGCAACAGGATTTACGTTGTCGGCTTGGACGATCACCTGCATGTCTACGCGACCGATGGCACCTCTTGGACCGCCGTCGGGAGCTATAATTTGGGACTGACCGACCTGTACGGCATTTCCGACGTTGACGACGGTCACATCTGGGTGACATCCGCAGGCCGAACTATCTCCTATTGGAGCCTGCAGGATCTTCCGTTCATCGATGACTTTGAAAGTTATCCGGAAAATCTCTCCGTGGGAGACATCGCCTACAACGGGTGGAGTGGATCGAGCGAGGCCGTGGTCAAAGGCGGTGTCGGCGCGGGCGGAAGTCAGGCTGCTGTCCTGCCGGACGGCACGGCGGTCACCAACACACTGTCCCATCCATCCAATGCCTACCCAAAGGTTTGGACAGACCTGCTCTTGAAGCCGGTGGCGCGTGATGCGGCACCGGATGTGGACACCAGCGCGAGCGTGATGCTGTATGTGAACTCTGGCGGGTACGCAGTTGTGTACAACCCCGACACCGCGACGTGGGTGACGTGCTCCAACAACGTCGCGGGCGACGTCGTGACGCCGATCACAAGCGACGCATACGCACGCATCACCCTATACAAGAACTATGCCGCGGGTAAAGTGGCGGTTTTCGTGGACGGCGTTCTGGTGCGTGAGGGCCTGACCATGATCTCCAACCCATCATATTACCGTGCGACGGCTGTGCAGAACAGCGGTTGGACTGACGCATATCTGGACGACGTGGCGATCGCCGTGTCCTACCCGAGCGACCTGACGGGCGACTCTGACGGCGACGGCTGGTACGACGCGCAAGAGATCGCCGCCTGGGGCTCAATCTCGGCCACGACCAACGGCGTTCCATATACCTGGCTGCTCGACCATGGGTTGACCGATCCAGATGGCGACGCGGATCTTGACAGTTTTTCGAATGCTGAGGAGTATCTGGCCGGCACCAACCCGACCGATGACACCAGCATCTTCCAGATCCTGAGCATCCAAAGGAACGCAACGGAGACGATACTCACAATCATGGGCAACGATTCCGGAGCCCGCAGTGATTTCATCATCCAGCGGAGCTTGAATCTTGTCGATGCGTTCGAGAACTACGACACGGTGAAACGTGGCGTGGCACCGGATAACACGGTCTACACGAATGATAATGACGAAGTCATGGGGCCGGTCTTCTATCGGGTGAAGGCAACCCCGTAATTCTGCGTGGGCAGAAGAGCAGATCGAACAGACACTCGCCTCTCTTGGCACACAAGCCTGAGTGGCGAGTGTCTGCTTTTTTTATTGGCCTTGTCGGACGATAAGGCACTAATGAACTAACGCACTGTCAACATTGACACAATCGCGCGGGTCTGCGAGACTATCACCACATCATGAAACCGCATAAGACTGTTCTTTTTCTTGGTGACGGGATGGCTGACGAACCGATCGCCGAACTCGGACACCGTACCCCGCTCCAAGCGGCCAATACCCCACACATGGATGCGATCGCCCGCTGCGGCCGCAGTGGCACCATGCTGACCCTGCCCGAGGGCTACCCGACCTCCAGCGACATCGCCAATATGTCGGTGCTAGGCTGCGACCTTGCCACTGAAATGTGTGGCCGCGGCCCGCTCGAAGCCGCCAGCCAAGGCATCCCGCTTGGCCCAGATGACATCGCCTTTCGCATGAATCTGGTCACCGTGGATGCTGACGGTATCCTACGCGACTTCTCGGGCGGACACATCGCGCAGGCTGATGCCGAAGAGGCGATCCGCCTGCTCAATGACGCGCTCGGCACTGATACGATCCGTTTCTATCCCGGTGTTAGCTATCGTAACCTACTGATACTCTCCGGCCCGGAGTACAGCGCGGAGATCTCGTACGACAAACCCGATGATTGCCACGGTCAATCGGTGGCGAAGCACCTGCCGCGCACCAAGTCAACCGAAGGCATACACACCGCAGAGGTCTTGCGCGACCTCATCGCGCACGCCGCCGACGTGCTCAAAGGGCGCGAGGCCAACGGTATCTGGCCGTGGAGCGGCGGCAAGGCCGGCGCCATCCACAATATCAGCCAGCGCTACGGCATCCGCGCAGCGGTGATCTCCGCCGTCGACGTGATCAACGGACTCGGCCGCTGCATGGGCATGGATGTCATCAGGGTGCCGGGTGCGACCGGTTACATCGACACCGATTACGAGGCCAAGGCTGACGCTGCCTTGAAGGCACTCGCTGACGGCTATGATTTTGTCTATGTGCACGTCGAGGCGATCGATGAAGTCTCTCACGCGCAGGACTTGGCGCTCAAACTGAAGGCGCTCGAAGACTTCGACCACCGTCTCGTCAAACGTGTGATGGACGGCGGCGGTCCGTCGGTCGCCTACTGCGTGCTGCCAGATCATCCGGTACCATTGGCGACCGGCAAACACACGCGTACCCCGGTGCCGGTGGCCGTCTACCAGCCGGGCGTCGAACCTGACGACGTGGAGACCTTTGACGAGTCTGCCGCCCGGCGTGGCACGCTTGGTGCTCTCAAGGGATCGGCGCTGATGGACCTGCTCCTGAAAGTTAGGAGTTAGGATTTAGGGTTTAGGATTTTCACCTTCAGAGTTCAGAGTTCGACGTTCAGCGTTCTGAGTTAAAAAACGTTCAACGCTCAACTTTTAACGTTCAACTCTCAAGTTATAGCAAGGAGCTAAGTTGCGTCGATCAAGGGGACATCTGGTGTGTATCTGGCTGGCGGCTGTGTGTGTGGCCGCCGCGTCGGTGACGTTGTACGCGGCGGCGGTCTGGTTCGGTAACCTGAATCAAGATGAGGGCTGGTATCTGTACGCCGCGCGCGCCGTAGCTGACGGGCGTATGCCGTACCGCGATTTTTTCTTCACGCAAGGTCCGCTGATGCCGTATCTCTACGGCCTGTTCGCGCCGCTGTGGTCGCCGCATGGCGTGCTGGGCGGGCGGGTCTTCACCGCCGCACTCGGCCTCTTGAGCGGACTGTTGGCCGCAGGACTGGCGCGGCGTGCCGTGCCTTCGTCGCGCGCGGCAGAGGCCGGCCAGATCGCCTTTGCGCTGACTGCCTGTAACCTCTACCACGTTTATTTCACGACGATCCCGAAAACCTACGCGCTGGCCTCGTGTCTAGTACTGGGTGGTTTTCTATTGCTCACGTTGAGTCTGTCGCGCCGTAGCCAGACGCGCTCGACCCTCTCCTGCATGTGGGCGTTGCCGGCCGGCATATTGATCGCCTTCGCAGCGGGCGTGCGTCTGTCGCTGGGGGCGATGCTGCCGATTACTGCGCTGGCGCTACTGCTGACCTTCCGCAAAACTGGTGCGGCCTTCTTCTGGTTCGCACTCGGCGGCGGCGTGGGGCTGGCACTGGCGTTCGGCCCCACATTGACGGAAGCGCTTGAGCCGTTCCTGTTCAGCCAGTCGTTCCATGTGGCGCGCGGCGGCCGTGACCTCTTTTTCATGGCCGGTTCGCTGGCGCGCACGGTGCGAGCCTATCTGCCTGCGGTAATGCTGCTGGCGGCGCTGGTCATTTTCCGGTTGTTCCGCGGCAGCGGCGTCGCGGACACCGTCGCGCAGGAAGAGCCGACGGGCGTTCTCTACCGTGGTCAATTCTGGCCGTGGATCTGGCTGCTGGCATTTCTTGCGGTCTTCGGGGTGCAGCTTGCCAGTCCGTATCCGTACGACGACTATCAGGTGCCGGTCATGGGATTGCTGGCCGCAGCGGTCGCGGGTTGGGCCGCGAACAGCACCTCGTCGGGTTCGCTGCGCGGCTGTGTCTGCCTCCTCTGGGTGGTCGCCAGCCTGTTGGCGAGCTTTGGGTCGCCGATGGCGCAGTCGTGGTTCGTCGCACGCCAAGACCGCTTCTGGGCGGTGCGCAAAACAGCGCCGGATCTGGCCGTGCTGCGCCAAACGGCGCGCGACGTACGCGCATTAGCCGGAACGGACGACCTGCTCCTGACCCAAGACACCTATCTGGCGGTCGAGGCGGGTATGCGCGTGCCGGAGGGGCTGGAGATGGGCCCCTTCAGTTATTTCCCGCAACTGAGCGATGAAGAGGCCGCCCGCTACCATGTGATGAACGATACGCGCTTGGAAGCGCTGCTCGCGGCAGCGCCGGCCAGCATCGCCGCCTACAGCGGATACGGCTTCGCCATCCGTTCACCGGTGATGGACGAAGTGCCCGCCGCGCAACGCCACGCTTTTTTGAGCACTTTGGGACAGCACTACGACGGCGTACAGGAGGTGCCCGATTTCGGCCAGAACAGCACGACGCTCCAGATCATGAAGCGGCGTACCCCACTTGGTGCGCAACAGCAGCCCTGAAAACTTTGACATGTCTGATTATCTGAAAACCTTACAATTGCCTGCCGATATCCGGACGCTGCCTGCTGACGCGTTGCCGGCACTGGCCGAAGAGTTGCGTACGGTGATCCTCGATACCGTCAGCAAGACGGGCGGTCACTTGGCCTCGAATCTCGGGACGGTCGAACTCACAATCGCATTGTTGCGCGTCTTCAACCCGCCCGACGACAAGGTCGTGTGGGACGTGGGCCACCAGAGCTACTCCTGGAAATTGCTGACCGGGCGTTGCGACCGCTTTGCCACCCTGCGTCAGCACGGTGGCCTCTCAGGCTTCCCGAAACCGGCGGAAAGCCCGTTCGATGCTTTTGTGGGCGGCCACGCCGGCACGGCGCTCTCCGCCGCACTGGGCATGGCGGTCGCGCGCGACCGTGACGGCGGTAAGCAGCATGTCGTGGCCGTGATCGGTGACGGCTCGTTGACCAACGGCATCACGTTTGAGGCGCTCAACAGTCTGGACGACGCCAACACCAAGCTCATCGTAATCCTCAACGACAACGAGATGTCGATCTCGGAAAACGTCGGGGCGTTGTCGCGCCGACTCGGGCGTATGCTGGCTGACGTGCGCTACAACCGCATCAAGGCGGCGGCCGAGGCGGCCGGCCACCGGTTGCGCATGACGCCGCTGCGGCGCATCTACCACCGCCTTGAACAGGCGATCAAGAGCCTGTGGTTGCGCAATGCCTTTTTCGAGGAATTCGGCATCCGTTATGTGGGACCGATCGACGGCCACGATTTCAATGCGCTGGAACACGCCCTCTGCACGGCACGCGACGACAAGCGTTCGGTCTTGATCCACATCGCCACGCAGAAGGGGCACGGCTTCAAGCCCGCCGAGCGCAGTCCCTGCGACTGGCACGGGGTCGGTGCGTTTGAACTGGAAGCCCGACGTCCGCCGGAAGGG
>Ga0208694_1004977_pt1 | contig 11604 bp, 16 predicted proteins | sample AD_UKC078_MetaG_FD_184442 | JGI IMG/M metagenome (GOLD analysis project Ga0208694, IMG submission 184442) | Active sludge microbial communities of municipal wastewater-treating anaerobic digesters from USA - AD_UKC078_MetaG (SPAdes) (version 2) | ecosystem: Engineered > Bioreactor > Anaerobic >...
ATTGAAGGAGGGCAGTTTAGCGCACCAGATCTACGGCAAAACCAATATCGTGGAGAGGCACAGGCACAGATATGAGGTCAATCCCGCTTATATCAAACCCATCGAGGAGAAAGGGATGATCTTCTCCGGCAGGAACGGTGATCTGATGGAGATCTGTGAGATTCCAGAGCATCCATTCTTCTTCGGCTCTCAGTTCCACCCGGAGATGAAGTCCCGGCCGGGCAAGCCATCTCCGCCGTTCCTGGCGTTTGTAGAAGCGATGAAGGAGCGAAAAGCTAAATAGGAATATTTTTCCAGATTTTTATATTTTTATTTTTAAAGAATATCCCGCAGCTTGCTGCAGGGTATTCTTTAAAAATAAGACGATTGAATTGATTGATGTTCTCTGGCTTCAGGGCGAGGCAATAGTCGCAGCTTTCGAGGTGGAGCACACAACAACAATTTATTCGGGCTTATTGAGGATGGCGGACCTGGTGAGCATGCAGCCCAATCTCAAACTCGATCTGTTCATTGTCGCGCCTGATGAGCGGAGAGAAAAGGTGTTCTACGAGATTAACAGGCCTGCATTTGCCAGGCTAAAGCCTCCCCTCCCGAAAATCTGCCGATTTATTCCTTACCTGGAATTGAAGAAGGAAGTCGAGCAGATCGGAAACAGAATTCGTTACATGAGACCGGAGTTCATCTCAGAAATTGCAGAAAGCTGCGAGCCCGACTACACATAATCTACTTGCGGTCCTTCCAGCTCTGCTGCCATCATCCTCCAGCCACGCGTCCGCACCCGCAAGCGAGGGAGGATACGGGCAGATGCCATTATTTGGGGAAACGGCTGGATAGGGATGGCACAAGAATCGAAAGAGAAATGGGCTATGATATTTCCCGTCCTGCTCACTTATGGTTTGTATATGCTAATGTCTTCTGCTAGCTGAAAATCGTTGTCATTAGTAGCTATATTGGAAATGCCGTTCATCTTCATGACAGCCAGGTGAGATGCATCTGATATGAAGAGCCCATATCTGCTCGAAAGATCTGTTGCCATATCCATTGTAGCCTTGTCGATGCTGTGGATGACCAAAGGATATGCTCTAATTACAGCGTAGGTCTTCCAGACCCTCGCAAGGCTTGAGATCGTTTCCGGCTTGTCTTCTATTAGTTTCCTGGCTTCGCTCTCACTTCGCAGATGATATGTCTTTGTAGTCTCGGCTAGAATGAGCTTGTGGATGATCTCGTTTAAGACTAGGGCAGAAGTGGCTGCAAAATAGGTGCCGGATTCAATATTTTGCAGGAACGCACGACATGTAGCTCGGTATTTTGTATAGTCCAGTGCACCATACAAAAATATGTTCGTATCTATAAATATATTGGATTGGGGCGCAAGCGAATCCAGAGAGCTAATCACAGCTAATCCTCGGATTCGATTATCTCTTCTATAAGTTTTTGGTCATCTAATTTGATTGAGCCAATAAGTTGATCAGTAAGACTCTTGATCGGCTTGACGAGCAATTCTCCGCCTTTCACGCTCAGAGCTACTCGTTTGCCTTCACAAAGGTCAATCTCAGATAATATTGAACTCGGAAGCTCAATTATCCCACCTTTCTTAACAAGAACCTCCATTTATCTCACCAAAGCATTACTAACATGTCCCTGCCTCTAAAAAAAGATTTTCCCAATTATGAGATCCAAGACAGATCAACCAGGCAGTAGGCCGTCTTCGGACCGTCTCGGACTTAAGGCGATTTCTTCATCGAGCAATGCCTGATCGGCTCTCTCCACCAATCCCTTATTTCCTGCTGATGACTATGCCGCCATACACCAGGCACGCGCCCGCCTTCCTGCACACTCGCCACCGTGCGCGCACTCCTGTGGGTAGGCGGGGCAACCAAGCTATGTACTCCTGAAGCTCCGGTCCACAGTTTTTCTCTATCCGGAACGTGGATCGAAACCAATATCTCCTCAGTCAGTGAAATTGTTTCCTGCCCGAGGGAAGTCCAGTCCAATGGTCGAACTAACTGCAAAGATGATCATCGAGATCCATGACGTCATCATCCAGCGCTATGGAGGCTTGCCAGGCATCCTGTGCCAGGGCACCATTGACTATCTCGTCTCCAGAATCAACGATGAGCCCGATCACTTCAAGAAGGCCGCTCTTGCTCTTCATCTAATAGCACTTCATCCCTTTAACGATGGCCAGAAGAGGACGGGGTTTCAGCTTGCAGACAACATTCTAAGGATGAACGGCCTTCGCTTGTCTGCCAGCAAAGAAAAGATATGCGGGGCTCTCTGCAAAATAGCTGAATACAATTGCATGCTCGATGAAATCGAGAGATGGCTCAGAGAAAACACGCTGGAGACCTGACCTCACAATTCGGCCAGGCACTTCATTAGCTCATCGTTCTCTTTCAGGCTCTTCTCCAGATGCCTGCGCTGCTCCGCGGTGAGACCTCTGCCATTATCATCTTCCTTCCTTGGGCGGGAAATCATTTGCTCTGACATATCTAATGTCTCTATTTATCCGCCTGGATTAAATAGCTTCTTTTGTGGACGATCCCAGCTGGGTGCCAATTGCAGCTCATCCTCGAATGTGAGCGCCCCACCAACAAAAATGAGCCTATGGATGAACTGGACCCGCCCTGGGCGGCGATTACTGGAGGCTGAAGCTGCCGAATAGTGATATTTTAGCAAAAAAATCGCCTCATGTGTCTGGCCATCTCCCATCTTGACTGCATATATAATGGATTGCTCCGCAATCATCTGGCGGCAGCCGAGGAGTTTTTGTGCGGTCCATGCTGATCAAGATATAAGCTGATAAGCTATAAATCCTGGGACAGATCTATAATAGTCATCCGATTTAAGGAATTTGAGGTATTTTCATGAATTCATCCTGGCTGATTAAGGCAGGGCTGGTCATCATCCTGCTGCTGGTTATCTGGACCCTTTATGGAGTGTTTGTAACTATGTCCGTACCCCAGGCAAGCTACCAGGTCATGGAGACTCTGGATAATGGTGTGGAGATCAGGGAGTATCCCAAGGAGATCTGGGCCACAGCAGCTGCACAGGACGAGAACGATGCCTTCGGCCCATTGTTCAGATATATCTCCGGAGAGAACGAGAAAGGGGAGAAGATCGAGATGACCACACCGGTGGTGACTCCAGCGCCGCCCGCAAATGCGGAATCTGCCCCGGGTGAGGGTGAGAAGATCGAGATGACGGCACCGGTGGTTACGGCGGATACCGAGGAAGGCCTGTCCATGGGTTTTATCATGCCGGAGCGCTACGATATCCAGACCATTCCCCGGCCCACATCAAGCAATGTCGAAATCCAGCTGATCGAGCCCCGAACCCTTGCAACCATCAGGTTCTCTGGCTACATGAATGAAGGCAGTTATAGAGATAATCTGGAGCGATTGAATAAGACCCTTGAGGAAAGGGGGATCCTGACCAAAGGAGAGCCTTTATTGATGCAGTATAACGATCCCTGGACGCCGCCCTTCTACCGCAGGAATGAGATAGCATTGCAGGTAGTCAATGAGACAGAATAGTCAATGATACAAAAGTGGAGACGCGAATGGAACTTGGATACAAAGATGTGAATTGATAAGCAAAGACAAAAAAGAAAGAGGCTCTTCGCTGTATCGAGTGGGTAGCGGGATAATTAACCCTGATGGTTTACGGAATACGGAATAAAACCGCAGAGTCACAGAGCGCACAGAGGATCATGAAAAAATGTCGAATTCCTGTGACTAGCGCACGAACCCACACCAAATAGCGAGGAGCCAAGAAAGATGAGGTCTCAATCGTGGAGAAGTGAAATTATGCCCGACCTCACATAATATTCTTCTCTATCCTCTCCAGAGCCTCAAGGATCCTTTTTTGGCTGGTGGCATAGGAGAGGCAGACGTAATCCTCGCCACTCGGCCCAAAGGCGGATCCTGGTGTGGCGGCGATGAGAGGCTCTTTAAGCAGCCTCTCGGTGAACAGATATCCTCCGCCACAGGCGGACACATCCGAGAACACATAAAAAGCGCCACCTGGAACGCTGCTGGGTATTCCCAGACACTTCAGGCCCGCGACCAGCAGTTCCCGGGCGAGAATGAAACTTGGCCACAATCATATCGATATCATCCTGCTGCAAGAGCAGTACGATTTCCTGCACCGAGAGCTATTCCCCTTTCACCTTCCCCAACACTCTGATCTCCTCAATCTCCGTATCGGGATAGTTGCCAGTCTCGTCCTTCTCCAGATACTTGACCATATCCCAGATGTTGAGCAGAGCTGCGCTCACCCCTGTGAGGGCCTCCATCTCCACCCCCGTCCTTCCAACTGATGTCACTGTGACTGTGGCTCTGACCCTCATCTCCTCCAGCTCAAGGCCAACCTCCAGGCCGGTTATGGGAATGGGGTGGCAGAGAGGAATCAAACGGGGAGTCTCCTTGACTGCCAGTATGGCCGCCAGCCTGGCGGTAGCCAGAGGATCACCCTTCTTTATCTTCCCACCTCTAATGGCCTGGAGGGTGGACTCCTTCAGCCTTATCGATCCAGCAGCAGTGGCCTTTCTATAGACTATCAGCTTAGAGGTGATATCCACCATGCCCTCCAGCTTTTCCGCCCCGGCGATCTCACCATGCCCTCCTTCCTCTTCATTCATCCTCTTTGCCTCAATTCCCTTGCCATTCCTCAATTCGTCTATATTCCATCCCTGCCTTCAGGTTCCCGTCTTTCTATCTCAGCCCCATCCTAAAGCCTCATGGCCTGAGGGATCATCTCCACCACATCGGTGGCCAGCATACCGAATCCCTTCTCCAGATAGACCAGATCGCCCGCCCTGCCATTGACAAAGGCTGCTGCGCTCGCTGCCCGCAGGGCGGAGGTGCGGGCATAAAAGGCGGCCACAATCCCCGCCAGCACGTCCCCCGTCCCGCCAACGGTCATTCCCGGATTCCCGGTGGTATTGGCCCGAACTATCTCTCCATCGGTGATCAGATCGACCTTTCCCTTGAGGAGAATGGTCACGCCCCTCTCCCGAGCATAGCCCCTTACCAGCTCTGTCCTCTCCTTATAGTCCAGGTCGATGAGGGATATGCCGCTGATCCTTTGAAACTCCCCGGCATGAGGGGTGATGAGACCCTTTAAGGGAAGGCCCGGCAGGAGGGCATCGGCATCGATGACCACCTTCTCAGCCAGAGGAATTATGCTGGCAATGGCATCTCGGGTATCGGGATGCCTTCCCAATCCCATGCCCATGACCACCACATCATGAGCGGCGATCAGATCCTGGAGAGGCTGCAGGTCATTTGCGGAGAGGTGATCCTCTGAAAGCTCTCTCACTATGAGGTTAGGAGAGAAGCAGGAGATGGTCTTTGCCGCCCTTGCCGGCGCAGCCACTGTGACTATATCTGCGCCCGCTCGCAGAGCGGCGAGGGCGGTGAGGGCAGGAGCGCCGGTATAGGGGCCGCCGCCGATGACCAGAATCCTGCCGCTATCCCCTTTATGGCTCTCTGAAGACCTCTTCTTCAACAGCCCCAGATCTCCCGGCCCTACAAAAAGCTCGGCCCCTGGAGGGATGCCGATGTCTGCCACGATAACCCTCTCCCCCAGATCCGGCTTTGGGCGGTGAAATGTGACCACATAATCAGCCCGCACCGCCTTATTGGTCCCAAGGCCGCTGGGAATGTCCACAGATAGCACCTTCTTTCCCGAACGGTTTATAGCATCGATTGCTTCCGCCTCCAGCCCGGACACCCTTCCTCTCACCCCAGTTCCAAAGATGGCATCTACTATCAGGTCGCACTCATCGAGCATAAGGTCCTCTGCATCCTTTATCTCTCGCAAATCCAAGTGCAAGCGCTCCAGGATCTCCCAGTTCCTCCTTGCCTCCTCAGTGGATATATCGCGGGAGCGACCCAAAAGGTAAACGGTAGCATTATAGCCTGATAAATGGCGGGCAGCGACGAAGGCATCACCGCCATTGTTGCCCCGGCCGGCCACAATTGCGACCCTCTTTCCCGGAGACGATGCGACAACCTCTCTGGCTATGGCAGCACCCGCATTTTCCATCAGCTGGAGAGGAAGCAGACCGAAATACAGGCAGTTGGCGTCCAGGGCCTGCATCTCTTCCCAGGATATAATTCTCATAGATAAGAATTAGTTGGGCTAAGAGCATAAAAGTATTGGCAGAGAAACGAGCAGAGAAATCAAATCGAGGACTAAAAAAGAGGATCAGAGGGAGGTGTATGAATCATTTCGATCGATTCATCTCCTCTAATTGCCTTCTCTCCTCCCTTTCAGCCTTCTGCCAGTCCCTGTAGGTGTACATCTTGGCATCATAGCCGAGCATATCCAGAGAAAACCATATCACAGAGGCTTTGGTCCCTGTAGTGGTAAACACAACCACCGGTTTATTCTTGGTCAGGTTGCTGAATATTCCCTCAAGCTCGCTCTCCGCCCGAATGATCTTTCCATCCAGGGCTTCATCATAGGGAATATTGATGGACCCAGGTATTGTTCCGCGCTCGAATTCCTCCACCGATCTAGCATCCACTATTTGAGCCTTACCGCTCTTTGCATAATCATAATTGGCATACAAATCCTCTCTGAATGCGGGCGAATAGGTGCTCTTAGGCCTGGTTGTAGATGAGTTTTCCACGGGCAATCCCGCCTCCATCCAGGCATCTATCCCACCGTTAAGCACTCTGATATCCTCATGGCCCATGTAGCGAAGCAGCCAGTAGACGTAGGTGGCAGTGGAGGGGCCTCCCCCGCAGGGCTGGCACTCGCCATACACCACCAGAGGATCGGTTCGGGAGATGCCAGCATCACCCAGAATCCTGGCGATATCCGAGATGTTCTTAAGGCAGGCGGTATTGTTGATATCTACGAATTCCCGATATGAGATGTGGACTGCACCCGGTATGAAGGAACCCGGATAATCACTGCCATCCAGTATTATAGCATTCCCAGCGATATTTGAAGGCTTTACAAGCATGTCGATTGAAGGGGCCACCATATCCTCTGAATCCTCAGTTACAGCCGGATTTCCATCCTGATTTGGCTGGCCGGAGGAATTGGCTCTCCCGGCTTCTGAAATGGAATCACTTGATAAGATGCTGGTGATCGTCTCTTTTGCCAGACTATCTAAAAAAGTGCATACATAGCACTCGGCGCTTGCTGATGAGCAGAATAATGCGACTGTCAACAGCATTATTGCAGGTGCCCTCATGCCACCCCAGGCGGCCGGTTTGAGCTCAGACATAGATCATCTTTCCTTCGCTAGGTATCATTTGTGCGGTTGATTGCTGAGTATGATTGCTTCCTGTTAAAAATCCTTTTGTCCAGGACAGGATGCATCCTTAGTTCAGATTATGATAGGAAATAATTCAATATCATCAGATCTTGGCCTTCTGCATCGTTTATACGCCAAAAAGCTCATTGAACACGCAATCAGATCTCTGCTAGACAGAGCCAATCAGAGGATCTTCCATGAGGTTAAAGAATCTGGGCGTTGCGGCGGGATCGATAGGCAAAGGGAATGAAATATGAACATAACAACAGTAGCAATGATCTTAGCAATAGTATTGACCGGAATAGCATTTGGTGAAGATGAATTTACTCAACATTTAGGGAAAAATGTAACTGTAAATGTATGCAATATGACAGTATATCAAGGAAACATGACTGAATGGTGGAACGACTCGATAGTAATTAACGAGTTGTGTGATCCATCGATAGGAAATATTACAATTAAAAAAAGCTGCATAGTGTGGATAAAAAACGGATTTGTATGTGATTAGGCAAGAATATGAAGATCCTAACGATTGTACCAGCACATAATGAGGAACCGACATTAGATTCATGCATAAATGGAATACGAAATCAAACCATCGAGACAGATATCCTAGTAGTGTGCGATAATTGTACGGATAAAACAGAACAATTGGCACAATCGCTAGAAGTAAATACGCTAAAAACTATAAACAATGTACACAAAAAGTCTGGTGCATTAAATCAAGCGTTAGATAAATACTTACTGGATTATGATTTAATTTTAGTACAGGACGCTGACACAATAATTGATCATAGATTGCTGGAAAACGCCGTAAAAGAAATAAATAAAGATAAGAAATTGGGTGCGGTTTGTTCAAAAGCAGGAATAAAAGATATCATGTCATCTAAATGGAGTGAATTGCTCTGGTGGCACCTGCAACGAATAGAATATGCGACATTTGATAGTTCAAGAATCGAAACCGCTGGATCGATAAAAGTAGTACATGGAATGGCCGCGGTTTATCGAACAGCCGCATTACAACAAGTAAAAAATAAGTGGGGCAGAATATATGATGAGAATAACATCACTGAAGACTATGAACTAACAATATGCCTAAAAGAGCTGGGGTGGAAAACAACCGCATGCATGGATATGCGGGCATGGACCGAAGTGCCGGTAACATTAAAAGAATTATGGAAACAACGAGTACGCTGGTTTAGGGGTGGGATTGATGTACTAAGGACTCACGGAATAAATAAAATAACAATAACTGAATATCTCCAACATATATTATTTATTATATTGACTGTGTTGAATGTACTAATAATATACTATCTTTCAGTTGTACTAATATCCGGTGGCCAACTAGGTATCCATCCGTTGTTCTATCTAGTAGTGGCAATTGTAACACTAGATGGATTATATAGATTACGCTATGCAGAAAATGTAAAAACAATAGAAATTGTTATACGATTAGCCATATTACCTTTTAGTATATATATGATGTTATACCAAGCACAACAACTATGGGCATATTGGTTATCAATAACAAATGCAAAAAATGAATGGTGAAAAAATGTATTCAATATCAAACGGAGTCATTAGTGCATCTTGTCTTTGTACATGCGCTTGCGCGGTAGAACCAAGCGGCATGTTTTCAAATGTAGGCATACATACAGTACCTATATTTATAGGAGGATTCATGGTAATTGATACCAGCGTTAAATTACTGAGACTGTGGTACAAAGAAAATCACAGATAGAAATAACCAATTTTTCCTGAAGACCGGTGTTCTCCCAGCGCCTGCACCCCCCATTCCTACAAGTCCGGAGCTCTGAGTCCATGCCCAAAATCTCCATCCAGGCGACGCTTAAGCTGGTTAGATCATTCCTCTGGTTCTTTTTATATAGTCAGTCAATGGGCAAGGTCAGGTCGATTCTACATCTTTTTTGATGCGAAAAGACCATTAGTGCCAGAGCATTAACTGAAACGCCAAGCAGAGATGATATAGAGACCACCATAACAATGAGAACGAGCCGCTTTCTCTGCTGTTCTACGCGCTCTATTAGATCATATACCGCATCTGCCGAGGTATTATCTTCCATTATTCTCACTCGCTCGCCCATTCATTTAGTACAAAGAGCTCATCATTGATGGTCTTGAACCATTCATATCTCGATTTGCCCAGGGGAGTGAGCTCAAATACTATTACCTCTCTTGCCCCCCATGCGAGCCTCTTTTCCTCAATATACCCGGCATCTTTCAGCATATTGATATACTTCTCAGCCGAAGTCGTCTTCAGATTGGCGCACTGAATTATATGGGTCTTCAGCGCCCGGCCTTTTGACTGGCCCTTTGAAATGCACTCAAGGAGCTTGAGGACGATCTTGATTGCAGGCCTGTATTTCGCAACAACCATTAAGTATCCCCATCACAGCTCTTAAAAGGCTTCCATACCTTTAGTACATCACTACTATATCAGAATGTAGCTGCTCTGGTATATCAATCTTTATTGCTCAATATTGATTGAATCTAATTTTTTAACTGTTTAGCTTCTCAAATTCATCTTTATGATGGAAGAAGCCATTAACATTGGATTAACCTGCATTGCAGGGAAGATTGCCGCTATAATGAGGCCCAGACATCTGAGTAATGGGCCCAATTTGCCCGGTTGGACCACCAGAATTATAATTATTGTGATGGTTTTTATTAACCTGCTCGACCTTCAACATCCAAAATTTTTATATAATATTAATATCATCATTAGATATTGATCCTTTAAGACATAAATACCTAGAGAGATTGCATAGAAAAAAAAAGAATGTGGCAAAAACATAAAAAGAGGAAGCAGTCAAAAAAAGGTTGCTATTTCATTAGCATAATTGCCATTAGAATCGCGAATACGTATATTCGTAGACAATTGAGATCCAAGCCATGATTGGATCCGCAGCTCCATTATGATAAATCCTAGCAGTAATCCTGGCATGAATGGTTTTCCCTGGTCTTCCCAGGATGATCAAGCCGCTGAATGGGATGGACCCACGTTTCATTCTTGCTATACACCAGACCTATATGATCTATATACCTGATATAGACCTATATAGTATAATGGGACAAGGAATATATTGGGTGGATTCAATCGCTGATTGGTGCCTAAGGATTTGACAGATAACTCAGGATGCAGTGTCTGCACCAATTCTCTTGCAGGCAAGATTGCCGAATCGCTGTTATGCATAAATTCCGATCGATTCTCATCTAATCCGATTTTCATCTTCTATGGGAGGTTAATGAATGATTAATGCAATTGGTTATTGTGACATACGTTATGTTGATAGCCTCTCTGGCCTTCTCAAGTATTACGAAGCACTAATGCAGCGGGGTGGTCTGGTAGCAAGAGCTGGTGAGGTGAGATCTCTTAAGCTCGGCCTGATTCTGGATTTATTGAAGGCGGTGGGAATTCCAGAGGGCCACAAGTCCGGCCTGATCTCTGCCGTTCTGAGGGGCTGGGATATGAACTGCAGGAACAGGAGCATCGTGCAAGTGGAAGAGGAGCTGCAGGCAATTTCGATCAGCATCAATGCCCTTCAGAATGAGCTGGCAGCAGCAAAGAGCCAGTGGGGGCCCAAGGCCAGGCTGAGGCTGGATACAGCAGTGCTGGTCGCCCTTCCTCTTATGCCAACCGACCTGAAAAGCGATGAGGTGGGGACGATCCAGGACCTTCTTCGTCGAACAATGAACTGCCTTAAGGCAAAAATGGATGGATGATCGCTCTTTTTCCATAAACTATTATCTTGCAGATCAATTTGTTTTTTGTCTCATGAGCCATTTACCAGGAGATCTTCTTGCGGTAGTAATTTCTCACCACAATGGCCAGAAGGTTGGTGCTTAAAACCAGCGATATCAGCACCAGAGCCGTACCCCAGGCCCGAGCCTCCACATCCCAGGCCCCCAGGAAATAGATCAGGTTCAGGAGATGGTAGTTCAAGTTGTTCACCGGCTGAAATAGATCGGGGATCACCCCATAGATCATCTGCACTGGAGAGGCAGTGAAGGTAACCGCCGTCCACATGATGGGCGCAGTCTCGCCCGATGCCTTGGCCACTCCCATGATCACCCCGGTGAGAATGCCGGGCATGGCAGAGGGCAAAACCACCTTTCTTATGGTCTGCCACTTCGTAGCTCCTAAAGCCATACTCCCCTCTCGCAGAGAGTTGGGAACGCTCTTTAATGCCTCCTGGCTGGTCAGAATTATGGTGGGGATGTTTATAAGGCCCAGGATGATCGATCCGGAGATCAATGATACTCCGAACAGGCTCACCAGAAATGCCAGTCCGAAGAGGCCATAG
>Ga0208694_1004981_pt1 | contig 11599 bp, 14 predicted proteins | sample AD_UKC078_MetaG_FD_184442 | JGI IMG/M metagenome (GOLD analysis project Ga0208694, IMG submission 184442) | Active sludge microbial communities of municipal wastewater-treating anaerobic digesters from USA - AD_UKC078_MetaG (SPAdes) (version 2) | ecosystem: Engineered > Bioreactor > Anaerobic >...
TCGAAACCTGGCCCCAGATTCTGAGCCAAGACGTCGCTCGCAGGGGCTGACCATCGCCCCCACAGCCGCTCTCACGGCATAGGGACAACCGACAGAGCACTCACGCGAACACGCGACAGCACTTACACCACTGCGCGGGAAGTGACCGACGGCCCCAGTGGCCGCTCAGTGGACTGCCTTTGGTGATCTTGTACTCGATCAGCGTGTTCGGCTGGGCCGTTGTCGTGGTCTCCTCGAATGCCGGCAGGGGACCAATCTTGATGCGACGAACCGAGCCGACGCCATTGCGCGAGGTAGTGCCGTCGCTGACGCGAGTGATCTTGGCACCGAAGACCGGGCCGAGGTTTTCGTGCTCGGCGAGCTTTTCGAACACGGTCTGGGGGTCGGACTTGAACTCGTGAGTGATGTGGACGCGTTGAGGAGTGGCCATGGGCTCGGATACTAGGACTCCAAAGGGCTGGTCCGGCCTACCCCCGCTTCGGTGCGTTGCCCGTTAGTGCTTTCGCCGTGGCAAGCGACACCGGTGACGCTCGACTGCAGACAGCAGTACCGTTCACATCCGAACATCGTCCTGCGGTACCCAACCCGCGCATACCAGCCTGACACCAACGTCGTGACCAACGACCGTCGAGGCCATCACCGGACCCCGTCAAACGAAAGCCGCCCCGGCGAACCGCCGGGGCGGCTTTCCCGTCTACCTGATGGTCGAGTTGGAGCGCGTCGCCGCCGGGCGGCCCGGCGTAGGTAGTAGCCCGCGGCGAGTCCGGCCTGTCCGGCCCCGATGACGACCACGTCGACGTCGACGTCCTCAGTGTTCACCTGCTCACCTGTGGGCGGCAGCGACTCGTCAACGCCATTTCGCAACCGCGCGTCAGCGTGCGGCGAGGAGTTGGGCGAGTTCCTTGGCGCTGGGCACCTTTCCGGCGACCAGGACTTCCTCGTCGACCACCAGGCCGGGAGTCTTCATCACGCCGTAGCCAGCGATCTCGGCGTAGTCGGTGACGGCCTGGATCTCGGCCTCCAACCCCAGTTGGGCCAGCGCCTCCCGGGTGCGTTCCTCAAGGGTGTGGCAGTTGCGGCAGCCGGGGCCGAGGATTTTGACGATCATGAGAACATCTCCGTTCGTTGGAAGTGGGTGGGCTATCGGCCAGTGAGGTTGAACAGGAATCCGATGATCATGATCCCCACGGCCACGGCGCCGAAGAACAACGCCAGCAGCGGCGGCTTCAACACGCGGCGCAGCATGACCGCCTGCGGAATCGACAGGGCGATGGTGCTCATCGTGAACGCCATCACCGTGCCCAGCGACATTCCCTTGGCCCACAGTGCTTCCGCGATGGGCACGACGCCGGCGCCGTTGACATAGAGCGGCACCCCGGCCAAGGTTGCGACCACGACCGCGAAGGGGTTGTCCGGTCCGGCGAAGCGAACGAAGAAGTCGGCCGGAACCCACCCGTGGATGACCGCGCCGATACCCACTCCGAGCAGGACCCACAGCCACACGCTGCGGAAGATGTCCTTGGTCTCCTCGAGTGCGGCGCTGACCCGCTCGGCGAGCGTGGGCACGTGCCCGTCGGCGCGCAGTGCCCCCACCTTCGTCGCGAATACCATGGGCTCGACCCACCGAGTGAGGTCGAAGCGCGAGAAGATCCAGCCGATCACCAGGGACAGCACACTGCCGGCCGCCACATAGACCGCCGCGATATGCCAGCCGAACTGGTCACCGATCATGATCGCGGCGATCTCGCTGATCAGCGGGGAGGCGATCAAGAACGTCAGCGTGATCGACAGCGGGATGCCCGCGGCAACGAAACCGATGAACAGCGGAATCGAACTGCACGAGCAAAACGGCGTCACGACGCCGAGAACGACGGCGAGCACCAACCCGACGAACAGGCCCCGCCCCTGCAGATCGAGTCCCAGCCAGCCGACGATCGCATCCCAGAGGTGCTCGTTGAGGGCGTAGAGGGCGGTCCAGACGAGTACGGCGAGTATCAGCACGCCGAGGGTGCGGGTGCGCTCCGACAGGCCACCGGGTCCGGTGCCGGGGGCGGGACGGGAGGCGATGTTCACCTGTTCACCGCGCGGTCACCGGCGTTCGCCAGTGCCTTGAGTGCGGGGATGCCGACGGGTTCGACCGCCAGTAGTGGTACCACGGCGATTCGGTCGGCGTAATCGTTCCGGACGGTCTCAATTTGGGCAATTTCGGCGGCCGCGCGGCGGCGCAGCAGCGGTGCGCTGGGTTCGGCGGCGGCCAGGGAGTTGTTGATGACCCAGGCCCAGGGATGGATCTGGGCGCGGCGAAGTTCGGCGTCCAGGCCGGCGGCCTCGAGCACCGGGGTGGTTTCGGCGAGGGTGACGATGATGACCTTGGTCAACTCGGGGTCCTGCAGTCGCATGAGCGGGGTGGTGAAGTGCCGGTCGCCCAACTGGCGGGCCACCTCGCGGTGATACGAGCCGGTGGCATCCAGCAGCAGCAGGGTGTGTCCGGTGGGGGCGGTGTCGACGACCACGAAGTGGCGGCGCGATTCGGCGATGACTTTCGAGAATGCTTGGAAGACAGCGACTTCCTCGGTGCACGGTGAGCGCAGGTCCTCGACGAGCATCAGTCGGCCCTGCTCGTCGAGGTCCGCGCCCTTGGTGGCCAGGACGTGCTCCCGGTAGACACGCGTGGCTTCGACGGGGTCGATGCTGGAAACGGTCAGGTTCTCCAGCGTCCCGTGCAGGGTGTCGGTGAGATGGCCGGCCGGGTCGGTGGTGGTCAGGTGCACCGGATGGCCGCGCTGAGCCAGCGCCACGGCGATCGCGGCGGCGATGGTGGTCTTGCCGACCCCGCCCTTGCCCATACACATGATCAGCCCTTTGTCGCCGGCGACGATCTGGTCGATCAGCGCCGCCAGGGGCGCGTCGGGCACCTCGACCGCAGGCTGCTCGGGCTGGCCGGTGGCGGTGTCGGGGGTGAACAGTGTTGCCAGGGCGTCGATTCCGACGATGTTGGTGGCTTTCAGTTCAACCTGATCCAGTGGCAGCGCCCGCAGCTCGTCGGGCAGGGCGGCGATCGCGGCCTGTTCGCGGCGGTAGATCGCCGAGGCCAGCGGGTCGCTGTCATCCGCGGGGGCGGGTAGGACCCCGTTGATCACCACGTACTGATGCGTCAGGCCGATGGCGGCGAGTTCCCGGTGGGTGCGGGTGATCTCGGCCAGGGTCGCGGTCTGCGCGCGGGCCACCAGCACCAGCCGGGTGCGGGTCGGATCGGCCAGCGCCTGCACGGCTGCGGCGTAGACGGCGCGCTGCTTCTCCAAGCCGGCCAACGGGCCCAGACACGAGGCGTCGCCCTTTCCCTCGTTGAGGAAGTCCGTCCAGGAGCCGGGCAGTTGCAATAGCCGGATGGTGTGCCCGGTCGGGGCGGTGTCGAACAGCACGTGATCGAACCCCCCGATGCGGCCCTGGGAGTCGGTGAGCAGTTCGGTGAACTCGTTGAACGAGGCGATCTCGGTGGTGCACGACCCGGAGAGTTGTTCGGTGATGGAGGCCAACTCCGCCTCGGGCAGCAGCCCGCGTACCGGCCCGACGATGCGTTCCCGGTAGGCCTCGGCGGCCTGGTCGGGGTCGATCTCCAAGGCCGACAGGCCCGCCACTTCGGGGATGGCGGTGATGGCGTTTCCGATCGTCAGCCCGAAGACCTGGCCGACGTTGGAGGCGGGGTCGGTGCTCACCAGCAGCACCGTCCGACCCTGCCGGGCCAGGGTGATCGCGGCGGCACACGCGATGGAGGTCTTGCCCACCCCGCCCTTGCCGGTGAAGAACAAAAAGCGCGGCGGCTGGTCACGGAACTTCATGGTCAGCAGCAGCTTGAGGCCGCGCCGCCGCAGCAGCCGCCCTCGGATGCCGCGGCGGCGGTGATGCCGAGTTCGGCACCCGCGGGAGCGGGGTTCAGACCCGCCCAGCTGGCCAGTTGAGCGCGGTCGGGGTAACGGCCGGTCATCGCGGTGACCCCGTCCACCAGAACCAGGGGAAGCCCGGCCGATCCGGACACGTGCAGGAAGGCTTTGGCGGCCTCGTTGGCGGCGAAGGCCTGCGGTTCGCTGGCCAGGTTGTAGCGGGCGATGTCGGCGCCGTTGCTGCGCAGGTAGTCCATGTCGGCGGAGAAGGTGACCAGTGCCTGGTCGACGTCCTCCCCGCACACACCGGTGGCGCAGCACAGGGCCGGCTCGAATACCTCGATCTTGCTCATCGGATCTCCTTCTCAGGTTGGGGCACAGTGCGATTCAGTTGTTCAGCCAGGCGCTGCACGCGGGTGGCGATGTCATCGCGGACCAACCGCATCCGCTCGATTCCCTCGATCCCGCGCTCGGAGGGCTCATCGGTGTCCCAGTTCTCCAGTCGGGTTCCGGGCGGAACCTCGACGCGGGCCTCACGTCCCAGCGTGATCACCAGGTCCACCTCGCGCAGCAGGGCCGGGTCGATCGGCTTGGGGTGCTCACCGCTGATGTCGACACCGACCTCCAGCAGCGATTGCGCCGACAGCTCGTTGATCGCCGATCCCGGCGCGGTGCCCGCCGAGTGCACCTCGACTCGGCCGCCCGCAACCTTGCGCATGAGTCCGGCGGCCATCTGGGACTTGCCGCCGTTCTTCACGCAGACGAACAGCACCGAGGGCTTCGTCATGAGGCTGGTTGGGCGGGCAGCAGTTCGGCGACCAGGGCCTGCACGCGGGTCTTGATCTCATCGCGGATCGGGCGAACCGCGTCGATGCCCTTGCCGGCCGGGTCCTCGAGCGCCCAGTCGCGGTAGCTGATGCCGGGGAACACCGGGCAGGCGTCCCCGCAGCCCATCGTGATCACCACATCGGAGGTCTCGACCGCCTCACGGGTGAGCAGTTTCGGGGTCTGGTCGGAGATGTCGATGCCGACCTCGGCCATCGCCTCGACCGCGGCCGGATTGATGCGCGGGCCGGGGTCGCTGCCCGCGGATCGGACCTCGACGGCATCACCGGCCAGATCGCGCAGGAAGCCCGCGGCCATCTGGGAACGGCCCGCATTGTGGATACACACGAACAACACACTGGGACGAGAAGCCATGTCAGTAAACGCCTTTCGGGATAGAAGATCAGGTCGGGAGGTCACGCGGATACCAACGGGGCGGCGGCGGCGACCACGTCGTCGGTCAACGGTTTCGGGTACTCCTCACCCAGGTCGAGCCCGATCTCGGCCATCGCCGCGATCACCTGGGTGTTGATCTCCCGGGCGGGTGCCGACCCGGCGGAGCGCACATGCACCCGGCCGTTTCCGTGGTGGTTGAGCAGCGCTGCGGCCATCTGGGAGCGGCCCGCGTTGTGCACGCAGATGAATAGCACCTCGGGCAAACCCTTGGGTGCTGCGCCCTGCGCCTGGGCCAGCGCGGTGAGTCGGTCGGCGGCGAACCGGGTGGCCAGTGCGGTGAGGTGGTTGTGGATGCGCGCGGTGCGGCGCAGCGAGGCGTAGGACTCGAACACATACCGCTCCACGGTTTGCTCCGAGAACGCCCCGTCATATCTAGCCGCGAGGTTCTGCGCGGCCCGCGACAGCACCGCCTGGGGCATCAGCAGATCGGCGGTGGCGTGCGCGGCGCCGGTCTGGTTGTCGGACATCATGGTTCCTCACGGTCAGGGGGTTGCTGGGCTCGGCTGTGCGGGGAAGCGTTTCCGCAACGCCAGCGATACGTAGACCAGCCCGACCAGGACGGGAACTTCGATCAGCGGGCCGACCACACCGGCCAGGGCCTGGCCGGAGGTGGCGCCGAAGGTGGCGATGGCCACCGCGATGGCCAACTCGAAGTTGTTGCCCGCCGCGGTGAACGCCAGGGTGGTGGTCCGGGCGTAACCCAGGCCGAGTGCGGCGCCCATCAGGAATCCGCCGCCCCACATGATCGCGAAGTAGGCCAGCAGGGGCAGCGCGATGCGGGCGACGTCCCACGGCCGGTTGGTGATCTGATCGCCTTGGAGCGCAAAGAGAATCACGATCGTGAACAACAGGCCGTACAGCGCCCACGGCCCGATCCTCGGTAGGAACCGGCTCTCGTACCACTGTCGGCCCTTGGCCTTTTCACCGATCCGGCGGGAGAGATAGCCGGCCAGCAGTGGGATGCCCAGGAAGATCAGCACCGATTTGGCGATCTGCCACGGCGAGGTGTCGATCGAGGCCTGATCCAGCCCCAGCCAGCCCGGTAGCACCGACAGGTAGAACCAGCCCAGCACGGCGAACATCAGCACCTGGAACACCGAGTTCAGGGCCACCAGCACCGCGGCGGCTTCGCGGTCCCCGCAGGCCAGGTCGTTCCAGATGATGACCATGGCGATGCAGCGGGCCAGGCCGACGATGATCAGCCCGGTGCGGTACTCGGGCAGGTCCGGCAGCAGCAGCCAGGCCAGGGCGAACATCAGCGCTGGGCCGAGAACCCAGTTCAAGACCAGGGAACTGATCAGCAGTGTGCGGTCGCCGGTGACGGTGTCGAGGCGGTCGTAGCGGACCTTGGCCAGCACCGGGTACATCATGATCAGCAGGCCCAAGGCGATCGGCAGCGAGATGCCGTCGATCTGGACCTTCTCCAGAGCGGTGTTCAACCCCGGGATCCACCGGCCCAATAGCAGGCCCGCCGCCATCGCCACCCCGATCCACACCGGCAAGAACCGGTCCAGCGTGGACAGCCTTCCCGCCACCGGGACGTCGGTGTTCACCGTGTCGGTCATGCCGAAACCCCGACGGCCGCAGCGGAATCAGTGGCCACACTCAACAGCCCCGACAGCGCGGCCAAGGCTTCGGGCACCACCGCGTAGTACACCCACGAGGCCCGGCGCTGCGATGTCAGCAAGCCCGCATCCCGCAGCACCTTCAAGTGATGCGACACCGTGGGCTGGGACACCTCCACGCCGGCGGAGATGTCACACACGCACGCCTCACCCCCGGCATGACTGGCCACCGAACTCAGCAGCTGCAAGCGCACCGGATCTGCCAGGGCCTTGAATTTAGCTGCCATCTCCGTCGCAGCGGCCGCGCTCAGCGGCTCAGCCACCAGTGGCGCTACCGGGCAGGCATCCTCGGGCAACCCGTGATTCGACATAGGTCGATATTGACAGGCGTCCAATCAGGGGTCAAGCCATTGAGGTCCGTCGACAATGTGGACCATGCGGGAGATACTCTAACCTCGGGTGAGAGTAGGGTCGGCCGTGTTGGCTTGCCGCGTGATTCCCATCGCTGCGGCTGCGCTAGCGCGTTGCTCTCGCGACTACGCAGCAGATTCCCCTCAACGATTGTGTGGCACTGCGGTGCCTGGACCGAACGGACACCAGTGTCGCCTCAACCGATTTCGCCTTCGTCCGCTGTGCGCGAGGCGGGTGATCCCAGCACGTCGGTGATGGCGGCGTTGCGATCTCCGAAACGGCTGCGGACCGAGGTGCTCGCCGGTCTGGTGGTGGCATTAGCGCTGATCCCGGAGGCGATCTCCTTCTCGATCATCGCCGGCGTCGATCCCCGGGTCGGGTTGTTCGCCTCTTTCACGATGGCGGTGACGATCGCGATCGTCGGAGGTCGCCCCGCCATGATCTCGGCGGCCACCGGTGCGATCGCCCTGGTCGTCGCGCCCCTGGCCCGCCAGTACGGACTGGATTACCTGGTGGCGGCGGTGCTGCTTGCGGGCATGTTCCAGATCCTGCTCAGCGTCCTGGGGGTCGCCCGGTTGATGCGGTTCATTCCGCGCAGCGTGATGGTCGGTTTCGTCAACGCCCTGGCAATCTTGATCTTCACCTCCCAATTGCCTCATCTGCTGGGGGTGCCCGCGCTGGTGTACCCGTTCGTGGCCGTCGGCCTGATCATCATGGTGTTCCTGCCCAGGCTAACGTCGGTCGTTCCCGCGCCCCTGGTCGCGATCGTGCTCCTGACCGCCGCGGCGATCGTGTTCTCCGTGCAGATCCCCACCGTGGGCGACGAAGGCGAGCTGCCCTCCAGCCTTCCGTCCCTGTTCCTTCCCGACGTTCCGTTGTCCTGGTCGACCCTGACCCTCATCGCGCCCTACGCGCTGGCGATGGCGTTGGTCGGACTGCTGGAGTCGTTGTTGACCGCCAAACTGGTCGACGACATCACCGATACCCACAGCAACAAAACCCGCGAAGGCTGGGGCCAGGGTGTCGCCAATGTCGTGACCGGCTTCTTCGGCGGCATGGGCGGCTGCGCGATGATCGGCCAAACCATGATCAACGTCAAGGTGTCCGGTGCCCGCACCAGGATCTCGACGTTTCTGGCCGGGCTGTTCCTGCTGGGACTCGTCGTCGGGTTAGGCGACATCGTCGCCCTCATCCCGATGGCCGCACTCGTCGCGGTGATGATCATGGTGTCGGTCGGCACGATGGACTGGCACAGCATCACACCGGCGACGCTGCGCCGCATGCCGCGCAGCGAAACCATGGTCATGCTGGCCACCGTCGTCATCACCGTCGCCACGCACAACCTCGCCTACGGGGTGATCGTCGGCGCCTTGACCGCCATGGTGCTCTTCGCCCGCCGCGTCGCCCATATGGTCACCGTAGAGAAGATCGAGGAAACCGACGAGGACCACGACGGCACCCCCGATACCGTCTTTTACCGGGTGAGCGGCGAGTTGTTCTTCGCCTCCAGCAACGACCTTGTGTACCAGTTCAACTACATCGACGATCCACGCAATATCGTGATCGACATGTCCGACTCCCACATCTGGGATGCCTCCACCGTCGCGGCCCTGGACGCGGTCACCACGAAGTACCGCGCCAAGGGCAAACACGTCGACATCATCGGCCTCAACACCGATTCCGCCGACCGCCACGACCTGCTCTCCGGAAATCTGGGAGCAGAACATTGACCGACGGGCACATGCAGATCGGACACGTCGCGGCACGCACCGAGTTGTCCATCACGACCGTGCGTCACTATGACGAGGTCGGGCTGGTCACCCCGTCGGCGCGCTCGACCGGCGGGTTCCGCCTCTACACCGAAGCCGACATCGACCGCCTGCTCGTGATCCGCCGGATGAAACCACTGGGATTCAGCCTCACTGAGATGAGAGACCTCCTGGACTCACTGGATGCCCTCAACGACGCCGGGGCATCGCAACAGCAGCGCACTGCCGCGGCGAACTACCTGCAGCAATGTCGAACCAAAGCCCAGGAAAGTGCCACCAGACTGCGCACACAACTCGCCTACGCCGAAGAACTGGCCGAACTACTCACCGCGCGGGCCGACGAGGTCTTCGGCGCTTAAAATTAGGACACGACTCAGACCACGACGCCGTGGACGGCGACTCTCACGATCACCGAGTAGTCGAAGTCCTTGCGGGCCCTACAGATTGATCATGTGGCCGGCCAGGCCGTGGACGCACTCCTGCAGCGCCTCGGACAGGGTGGGATGGGTATGCACGTTGCGGACCAAATCTGTGACCGTCAGATCCCACTTCTGGGCCGGGGTGAGTTCAGGCAGCAACTCCGAGACGTCAGGCCCGACCAGGTGCGCGCCGAGTAGTTCACCGTATTTGGCGTCGGCGACGACCTTCGCGAACCCGGTGGGCTCGGCCAGACCATGGGCCTTGCCGTTGGCACTGAACGGGAACTTGGCCACCGTGACGTCATAGCCTTCGGCGCGGGCCTGTTCCTCGGTGAGTCCGAAGCTGGCGACCTGAGGTCGGCCGCTGGGACGACCCGGCAATCACGGCACTCAACAAAAAGATGCCCGCCCAGGAAATCCGCGTCGTGCACCGCAGCGACGAATCAGGGACGACCGACAGCTTCCAGCAATACCTCCAGCCCGCATCAGCGGGGGCGTGGACACGCGGCGCCGGGAATGCATTCAAAGGCGGCGTGGGCCAAGGCGCCCCCGGAAATCAGGGCACAGCCGAAGCGGTTGAAACCACCCCGGGCGCAATCACCTACAACGAATGGTCCTCCGCCATCAACCAGGAACTGGCGACCGCCGACATCAGAACCCCGGCTGGCATCACCCACATCGGCACCGACTGGACGGGCACGTCCATCGCCCCCGTCACGATCACCGGCCAGGGCAACAACCTGGTCCTCGACATGACCCTGGCCTTCCAGCCCAGCGCCAAGTTCGGCTACCCCATTCTCCTGGCCGGCTACGCGATCGTCTGCTCCCGTTACCCCGACCCCGCCACCGGCGAAGCCGTCAAAGCCTTCCTGCAATCAGCGGTCACGCCGCGGTCAACAGCATCCCCTAGGAATCCACCTCGTAAGCGCGCGGCGGCCAGCAAGACCATCGCGCTAAGCAGTTTTCGGCGGATCCGCCATCCTTCCGCCACCAAAAGCGGAGTTCCGCCATCGAAAGGCGGAGCCAACAATTTCTGTAGGTTCCGCTCAGTCGAGGTGCCGGTCGGCATCCATTCGTTGATGGAGTACACGCACCACATCGATCACGTCGTTGCTGCCGATCCGGTAGTACAGCGTGTGCGATCCGACAGCGTGCTTGCGGTAGCCAGGGCGGACGTCATTGCAGGCCCGTCCGATCGTCGGATTAGACGCGACGCGTTCGATCGCACGCTGGACTTCGCGCAGGTACTCCTCGGCCTGATCGTCATCCCACCGTTCAGAGCTGTAATCCCAGATCTGTTCCAGATCGGCGCGTGCGGCTGGTGAAAGGACGTACCGTCTCACCGGTGGCGAGGTTCGTCGGCTCGCTTACGAGCAACGAACTCGTCGAAGTCGAAGGGCGTCGAGTCACCACTTTGTTCGCCAGCAATGAGGGCCTGTCTCAACGCCCGCAGGCGGGTCTCACGATCCTCAAGCAACCGTAGGGCAGACCTCACAACGTCGCTGGCCGAGCCGTAACGGCCGGAAGCAACCTCATCCTCGATGAACGCGCTGAAATGCGCATCGAGACTGAACGAGGTACTCCTACCCACATGCACGAAGGTACCAATTCTTGGTATCGGTGGCCAGCGCCGCCATTGGTCGTGAGATTCTGCCGCGCGCTGCGGGAACCTACACGCTGTAGGTTCTCAACGCTGATGGCCCATGCCGCGATCCTGAACGGCGGCTGTCCCGTCATTCTCATCACGTGTTCTACGGCGGCCGCGACTACGAGGTCGTGCTGGCCGAGCAAGCAGAAGATTCTTAGCCGCAACCGCGACTGGGCCAACAGCAGACGACCGTCGTCATCCAGCTAACAGTCTTAGTTGCATCTCGACACAACAATAAAACAAGCTGTACGAGGAGTACGAGGTCTACATCTTCGGGTACGGATAGTCAGTAGACCGGCTGCAGCGCCGCTCCGCCCCTGGGGGATCGGTGATTCCCACCCCAGCCCGCCTCGACCACCGGTGCCGGCGGTGCCACCGCCCCCGGGTGCCGCCATTTCGGGTTGGGCGTGCAATCACCGGCAGCGGTGCGGTGTCGACGAGGTCGTCGAGAGGCGATCCGGCCGGCCCGGGGAACAGCTCTGTGAAATCCGTCGGCGATTGTCCACCCATAGAAATCCCCTGATGGACGGGATACTCGTAGAACTCCAATAAACGCACCGGTCGTCGAGGTCTGACAATCGCGTGAACATTTCGAGTAGGGGAACCGCGTATGACAGTTGTCGCT
>Ga0208694_1004995_pt1 | contig 11569 bp, 9 predicted proteins | sample AD_UKC078_MetaG_FD_184442 | JGI IMG/M metagenome (GOLD analysis project Ga0208694, IMG submission 184442) | Active sludge microbial communities of municipal wastewater-treating anaerobic digesters from USA - AD_UKC078_MetaG (SPAdes) (version 2) | ecosystem: Engineered > Bioreactor > Anaerobic >...
CCGCCTGTTTCAACTAAAGCTTTTTTACAATCCATCATTCCAGCACCAGTACGGTCTCTCAATTCTTTTACAAGTTGTGCACTAATAACAACAGCCATTATTTTACCTCCTCTGTTACTTCTTCTACTTTAACTTCTATTTCTTTTTTAGCCTTAGGGGCTTTTTCTTCTTTTACTTCAGCTGCTTCTTTTTTTGCTCTCTTAGGTTTTGCTTCAACTTCAGCTTCTGCTTTTTCAGCTTTAACAACTTTCTTAGGTTTTGCTTCAACAATCACATTTAATTCTTTTTCAGCTTTAGCAGCTTTTTTAGGTTTTTCTTCTTTTTCTAATTTTACTTCTTTTTTGATCGCTTGTTTTTCTTTAACTTCTTTGATTTCTTCTTTCTTAGCCTTTTTCTTTTCTTCTAGTTCAATTTCCTTAGCTTTTTCAGTTTTATCATCTACAGGTAAGATTAAAGCATCAACTTGTCTAACTCTTCTAGGTCTTCTTCCACGACCAAAACGTCCTTGTTGATGTGCATCAGCTGGTTCTTGTTCTTCTGGAACTACGATTTCAACTGGTGGTAATCCTTTAGCAGTTGCAACTGCATTAGCCATAATCGCAGTAATAACTTTTACTGATCTAACAGCATCATCATTACCTGGGATTACATAATCAACTTCATCTGGATCACAATTAGTATCTACTAAACCAAATAAAGGTATATTTAATTTTCTAGCTTCAAGTACAGCATTACGCTCACTATTTGGATCAATTACAAACATAGCTTGAGGAATCTTAGTCATATCTCTAATTCCACTAAAGTATTTAACTAATTTTTCTTGTTCCTTTTTAATTAAAGCAACTTCTTTTTTAGTGTAACTTTCTAAAGTTCCTTCTGCGTCCATTCTTTCAATATCTTCTAAACGTTTAATTGAACGTCTAATTGTTTTGAAGTTTGTAAGCATACCACCTAACCATCTTTGGTCTACGTAGTATTCGCCACATCTTTCAGCTTCTTCTTTGATAATTTCTTGAATTTGTTTTCTTGTACCTACAAACAAAACTCTTCCGCCATTTTGTACAATAGTATAAAGTGCTTTGTAAGATTCATTAATACCTTCAATTGTTTTGTCTAGGTCAATGATATAAATACCATTCTTTTCTCCAAAAATATACTCTTTCATTTTAGGATTCCACTTGCGAGTATTGTGACCAAATTGGACTCCTGCTTCTAGTAGCAAGTTACGGCTAACTATTTCTTCTGAATGTGCCTCTTCTTTACCCTCTGCTTTGGCTTCAACCTTTGGTTCAGCTTTAACTTTTGGTTTTAATTCAACCTTTAATTCAGCTTCAGGTTTTGCCTTTGGTTTTGGTTTTGCTTCAACTTCAACTTTAGCAACTTTCTTAGGTTTTTCTTCAGCCTTTGCTTCTGGTTTTGCTTTGGTTTTTACCTCAGCTTTTTCAGCTTCTTGTTGCTCTAACAACTCTTTTTCTTTCATTTTTTTCACTCCTTTTTTTCTTTTGTTAAGCCTCCACCCTCTTCATAGATTCCCGCCCACTTCAAGCTAAAAGTGACATGACGATTTTCTCCAAGGATGTGTGTTTTTAAGACTAAATTATTATATCATAACTTAAATTAATTTGCAAACATTTCTTGCTATTTAGTACTACCAATACCACCTTTTCTTACTTTAGTCGTAGTGTCGCCATCTACAGTTAAATACTTCAAAAATATCCCTTGAATAAAACGGTCTCCCCTTTTTAAATAGATATCTTCATCAGTATTGTTTGTTAGGGAAACGATAATTTCCCCATCATTATCTTCATTACTAAAGTAATCACTATCAATAATCCCTACATTATTGGTAAGTGTTATTCCTTTTTTAATTGCATAACTACTTCTAATAAACAAAAACAAAACTTCATCTTTTTTCATATATGCTTTAAGATTAGTCTTAACTTGTACCTTTTTCTTAGCTTTTAAAACTACATCACAAGGTAGGTAAAAATCATAGCCTGCAGAATATTTTGTAGCTCTTTTAGGAATTAAGGTATCTTCTTCTTTATAAGTAAGTAGTTCATCTTTAATTAACATAAATCCTCTATTCATCTTTATGGGCATCCTTTCTTGGAAAATATTTATCATAATTTTCTTTTAATTTTTCTTTTGAAATATGAGTGTAAATTTGGGTAGTAGATAGATTTTCATGACCTAATAATTCTTGCACACTTCTTAAATCTGCCCCATTATCAAGTAAATCACTGGCAAATGAGTGTCTAAGCATATGGGGATGAATCTTCATCCCAAGTCCTGCATCATCTGCTAGTTTATCTAAAATAACTCTTACACCTCTAACTGTTAGAGGCGTTCCCTTAAAATTCAAAAATAATTCATCTGGTATCTCACCAGTTGTATTATTAGCTAATAGTTTAGATCTTGAATTATCTAAATAATCTAAAATTGCATCTTTAATTCCTTCATAAATAGGAACATATCTTTCTTTATTACCTTTACCCATTACTAAAATATTAGAATTGTAATAATCAATATCTCTAATTCTTAAAGAGCAAAGTTCAGATACTCTTATTCCCATACCATATAATACTTCTAAAATAGCATAATCCCTAATTCCTAAAGGAGTTTTTTTATCAATTACATTAAATAGTTTATCGATATCTTCTGGATATAACCTTTCGGGTAAAGTTTGATTTTGTTTTACTGACTTTATCTCGCCAAAAGGATTAGATTCTTTTATCCCTTCTTGAACTAAGAAACGATAAAAACTCCTTAAACTTGAAAGTTTACGATTAACTGATTTTGGTTCAAAACGTTCGTTTAAATAAGCTAAATAATATCTTGGAATATTTGAAGAAATTTTTCGGATTGAAGAAAACTCATTTATCTTTAAATAAGCTTGAAAATCTTTTATATCTCTTATGTAACTTCTAACAGTATGAAATGAATAATTTTTCTCAATACTTAAATAGTCATTAAAAGCTTTAATTAATTGTTCATCAGTCATTGATTTTCTCCTTTATTTTCCTTATTTCACTTAAACTTCTTTCAGCAATCAACTCTCTTTTTTCTATCTTTTTCGCTCTTCTTTCAAGATCATCAATAATTCCAAAATTAATATTCATTGGTTGAAAATTGCTATTAGGTGTTGCAATGTAAGATGCTAAAGCACCAATAGCCGTTTTTGAAGAAAACTCAATCATCTCTTTACCATTAAGTAATCTTCCTAAATTTAATCCTACTAAAAGTCCAGATGCTGTTGACTCTACATATCCTTCAACACCTGTAATCTGCCCTGCAAAAAATACTTTTGGATTACTTTTTAGTTGGTAGAAACTATTTAAAACTTTAGGCGAATTAATATAAGTATTTCGGTGCATAACCCCATATCGCATAATCTCTGCTTTTTCTAAACCTGGAATTAAATTAATGATTTTCTTTTGCTCACCAAATTTCAAACTCGTTTGAAAACCAACTAAATTATATAAAGACTTGCTAGCATCATCTGGTCTTAACTGAACTACTGCGTAAGGAGTCTTCTTTGTTTTAGGATTTTCTAAACCAACAGGTTTTAATGGCCCAAAAAGCAAAGTCTCTTTTCCTCTTACAGCTAAATCTTCAATTGGAACACAAGCTTCAAATACTTTACGTTCAAAGTCTTTCGGTTTAACTTTTTCTGCTTCTATTAAAGATTTATAAAAAACATTATATTCTTCTTCAGTTAAAGGACAATTGTAATATGAAGCTTCTCCCTTATCATATCTATTCTTTAAATATGCTTTAGACTTATCAATACTACTTTCTAAAACAATTGGTGCAACTGCATCAAAAAAATATAAATCTTCTTGATTTAAATACTTTTTTAAATACTTAGAGAACTCATCACTAGTTAATGGACCTGTTGCGATTATAGTATAACTATCATCTATACTAACTACTTCTTCATTATGAAAAGTTACTAAAGGATGATTTTTTAAATAATTAGTAATATCTAAAGAAAATTGATTACGATCTACCGCTAAAGCAGTTCCAGCTTCAATTTGGTTTTTGTCTGCACTTTTCATAATTAAAGAATCAAGGCTTCTTAATTCTTCTTTTAATAAACCCACAGCATTAGTAATATCATTACTTCTTAAGCTGTTAGAACATACAAGTTCAGAAAAATAAGTGGTCTCATGAGCTTCGGTATTCTTAACACCTCTCATTTCATAAAGATCAACTTTGATTCCTTGTTTTATTAATTGATATGTAGCTTCTGAACCAGCTAGGCCAGCACCAATAATTTTAACTCTCATATTTAACTTCCTATCTATATTATAACTTATCTTTTCTATTTTACAAAACGTTTAATTTCCCAATAACCAGTTTTATTTGACCCTATGCGTACTATATAACCTTTTTCTTTTAAACCTTTAAGAGCATTGTTAATAGCTGTTTGTTTGATATCTAAAACACTTATTAATTTTCTTACACTTAAATTTGGATTTTTATTAAGAGCAAGAAAAACTTTCTTTTCTGATCTTGTTAGATTTTCATTTTCAACTATTTTATCCCTTTCCTCGTTTTCTTTTGAAAAAGGCAATGTAACCGTAATAAAGTTTTCCGTTATTTCAAAAACATTACGGCCATATTTGCTTACGATTAGTGGAACGCCATGTCCTGTTTGTTCAATTAAATTTAATTGACCCATAATTTTTTGTAACTCAATATTTACTGGTTTACTTTTTCCACTAAAAAAATCTTCTTCTGAAAAATCGGCTGGTAAACCTCCAGTAGAAATAACTTCGATCCTATTGGAATAAACATAAACTGCAGGTGGCGTTAATCTCGACCACTTATTGTGTAAACACGCATTTAACCAAGCCTCTCTAAAACAATTAAAATCAAAAAGTGTTCTTTCCTCTCTTACCGAGCTTTCAATCTGGACAAAAGTTTTATTTATGGCTTCAATATAATCTAAAACTTGAATAGCAGCTAAAATCATACACTTATAACCATATTCATTTCTTTGAATTAACTCTGTTTTATCTACACCGTTAAATCTAGCAACCTTAATTGAATAAACATTATTATCTGATAAAATATCTGCCATTAGATTATACTTGTTATCACTAGTTCTTAATCTTAGGTTGTGTTCAAAAGAAGCATCATTAATTGTTAATCCATGGCTTAAATATAATCCCTTAAGTTGAGTGAATGATAAATTTCGATTATTTGATTCTATCTTTACAATTGATTCTAAATTGTCTTTAGTCATTAACTCTTTTAATTTAAGAGGGGATATTTCTCTATCTTCATCACCAGATCTAATATAATATTTACCATAAGCTGAATAAGGCTTATCCTCACCTTTTACCTCTACTTTAATACGATTCAATTCATTCACATATTCTATTGAAAGGATAGGTATAATTTGTGGTTTAATATGATTTGCAACTGCTTGTGAGATATCTTTTAAAGTATCTTGTCCTATTTCTTGTCCGACAGTTTGTCCATTATTTTTGACTCCAAAATATAAAAGCCCATATCCACTCTTATTAAGCATAGCCGATAAAGAAATTATTGCTTCTTTTAATTCCACAGTAGATTTTTTAAATTCCAAAGTTTCGTTTTCTAAACCTAAATTCATCTTTTTCTCCTCTTTTTATTCTACTCTTATTCTACGTTTATTCTACACTTTATTATCCTTTTTGTCAATACATTTAGAAAGTAAAATTATCAATATTAAAAAAGTCTAGCAAATTGCTAAACTTTTCCTAATTCTTTTTCTAACTTTTGAAAATATTCTGTATTTAAATAATCCTTAATTCCTTTATCTTCAAGCATATATTCATAATAGTCATAATCTTTAAAAATAACGTATTTGAATAAATCAGTTGCTTCTTGTAAATTATCATTCATAACATTAAAACAAGCATAGTTATACCAAAGATCTAAAAAATCAGGATACTTAGTAAGTCCTTTCGCATAAGTCTTTTTTGCTTTTTCATAATCTTTATCAATATCTTCATAAATTAATGCTAGGTTCAAATAAACATTAGGTACTATTTGCTCTTGATTTAACTCTTCCAAATAATAACCTTTAGCTATATTAAAAAAACCCATTTTACCATAAACAACACCTAAGTTATAATTAACCATATAACCTTTTGGATCAATCTTATAAGCCATTGTGAATAATTCTAAAGCTTTAGTATCATAATTTTTCTTTTCAAAACAGCTTCCCAAATTAAGATTAAGCCAATAATTGTTTGGTTCTAACTCCCATGCTTTTTCATAGTACTCTAATTCTTTATCGTCATTGCCTATTCTTTCATAGGCTAAAGCTAAGTTGCGATAAACAGCATATGATTTACTTCTTTGTTTTTCTGCTAATAGTCCATATTCAATTGTTTTAGAAATATTTTCTTTTGTAAGGTATAAACCAACTAGCATCTCTTTTGCGACAACTTCTTCAGGTATCACTACATCTAGAACTTTAAAACAGTCAATAGCTTGATCAATCTCACCAACGTAAATATATGCTCTTCCTAAATTCAGTAAATCCCCAGCTGTTGCTTTTTGGCTAAAGGCTTGTTTATAAATAACAATTGCTTGTTCATAGTCGCCTTTATCCATTGCCTTATTAGCTTTCTTGATAAGTTTACGATATTTTCTACCCATTATGCTACCCCACTTGAAAGAATCATGGCAAGAGCAGCAAATGAGTTAATAACAAAGTGAATTCCAATTGGAACCAAAATATTGTTTTTAGACAAATGATATGCTAAAGATAACACAACTGCTTGAGGTAAGTATAACAAAATATATTGGAAATCTCCGCTCATAAGGTGAATTAGCGCAAATATAAGTGAACTAATTATAATAGCTGACCATGCCGGCCATTTAAGTTTGTCTTCAATAATCCCGAATAAGAATTTACGGAAGATTAGCTCTTCTAAAATTGGAGCGAAAATTACAATTGAAATAAGCATAACATAACCATACTTACTTAAAATAGTTTCTTCCAAAGTTGATTGATTCGCCGATGTTCCCTCTAATCCAATTAACGAATAAAAAATATTTACCATTATTGACAAAGCAAAAATAGCTATTGTTCCTGCTACAATTAAAACAATCGGAAGCCAAACTTTTTTCTTTATTTTCTTCCAGTCTTCTATAAACAACCTTCTTGAAAAATAAAGTGATATTGCCAAGATAGGAAATAACCCTGCTGTTTGCGCAAAAATAGCAATTGGTGTAAATTCAGGAGCTGTTGTATCAATACCTTGAGCTATGCCATAAATAATTGCCAATATTGCAGGGGCAAGTAAATATGCACACAACAACAAAAAGAACCACATTATATGGTTAAAGTCACTATTTAATTTGATTCTCCTTTGTGTTGATGTCATATCTCTCACTCCTTTTGTTATTATATCATACTTTTATAATTTTACTAAGTATTTTATTAAAAAAGTAATAGCTTAACTATTACTTTCTTAATTTGATTTCTTCTTTGATTTGTTTTATAAATTCTTTTAAACTTACAGTTGTTTGTTCTTGGCTTCCATACTTACGATAAGTTACCGACTTATCTTCTACTTCTTTATCACCAATTACAATTTGATAAGGTATCTTCATCGTTTGAGCTTCTCTAATCTTATAACCTAATTTCTCATCACGATAATCACTTTCAAAATTAATTCCTTCTTTTAAGAATACTTTTTCAAGTTTTCTTACATATTTACTATGAAGACTTAAATTAACTGGAATTAGTTTTACTTGAACTGGTGCAAGCCATGTTGGGAAAGCACCACCATAATGTTCAATTAGAATGCCAATAAATCTTTCCAAAGATCCATAAATAGCACGGTGTAACATAACTGGTCTAACTTTCGAACCGTCTTCTGCTACATATGTTAGATCAAATCTTTCTGGTAAGTTCATATCTAACTGAATTGTTCCACATTGCCAGATTCTATTCATTGAATCTCTAATCTTAAAGTCTAGTTTAGGACCATAAAAAGCTCCATCTCCAGGATTTAATTTATAATCTTTCCCTGCTTTCTTACATGCTCTAGCTAAAGCTTTCTCTGAATAGTCCCAAATTTTAATTGAACCAATATATTTTTCCTCTGGTCTTGTAGATAGTTCAATATGGTATGTTAAACCAAATGTACTATAAATCTCATCAAATAGTTTAATTAAATTCATAACTTCTTTTTCAATTTGGTCTTTTCTCATAAAGATATGAGCATCATCTTGGGTAAAAGATCTAACTCTAAATAAGCCAGATAAAGCACCACTTGCTTCGTATCTATGAACTAAACCTAACTCTCCAACTTTTAATGGGAAATCACGATAAGAATGAATATCACGTTTATAAACTAACATTCCGCCTGGACAGTTCATTGGTTTAATTGCAAACTCTTTATCATCAATTTTAGATGTATACATATTTTCTTTATAGTTAAACCAGTGACCAGATACTTCCCATAAGTCTTTACTTAACATAATTGGTGTTATAATAAATTCATAACCTTCTCTTTTATGAACTTTATACCAGTAGTCTTCTAAGTTTTTCCTTAGCGTTAATCCTTTTGGTAAATAGAATGCAAAACCGGGACCATATTCACTAATCATAAATAAGTCTAATTCTTTTCCAAGTTTTCGATGATCTCTTTTAGCTCTTTCTTCTAAATCACGTAAATGACTATCTAACTCTTCTTTAGAGAAGAAACAAGTACCATAGATTCTTTGAAGTTGCTTGTTTTGTGAGTCTCCTCGCCAGTAAGCACCACTAACACTTAATAATTTAAAATTCTTTAATAAACTAGTATTAAGTACATGTGGTCCTCTACATAAATCTAAATAATCTCCTAATTTATAAATAGTAATAATTTCACCATCTTCAAGTTCATTAATTAATTCTGTTTTATATGGACATCCTTTAAATACTTTTAAAGCTTCTTTCTTAGATACTTCTCTTCTTTCAAAATTTAAACCAGCCCCAACTTGTCTTACCATCTCTTTTTCGATTATTTTTAAAGATTCTTCATCAAACTTCTCACCATCTAAATCAACATCATAATAAAAACCTTCTTCAATTGCTGGTCCAACCCCAAATAAAGCTTTAGGATAAAGCTTTAAAATAGCACTAGCCATTAAATGACTACAAGAATGTCTTAATACTTCTAATGCTCTTTCATCATCTTTAGTAACAAGTTCTAATTTAGAATCTTTTAAAATCGGTCTTTTTAAATCATATGCCTCACCATTTACTAAAGCATAAACCGAATTTTTCAAAAGTCCTTTAGAAATTGAACTTGCAATATCATATGGCGTCATTCCCTTTTCATATTCTTTTTTTGATTCATCTAAAAATTCAATTTTCATCTTTGCCTCCTTAATATAAAAAGCCCTTAAAAATATCTTTTAAGGACGAATTCTTCGCGGTACCACCTTAATTTGCATTTTAAAAATGCACAGCTTTCACTAGGATATAACGCTCCTTATGCGGATACTTTTTAAGTATCAACTCCATGGTAGTAACTATTAACACTTTGGCATTTTTTCACCAACCAAATACTCTCTGACTTTACTAGTATTAATAATCGTGTCCACTTCTTTGTTTATTAAGATTAAATTAATTATATCACATTTTTAAAAGAAAACCAATAAAATTATCTCAAACGATAATTTTTATCATCTAGTTTTACTTCATCAACCATTTCTTTGATTCTAGTGTATAATCTATTACCAGCAATATCGCTACTTGCTACTAATTCTTTTCTAATTTCTGATAAAGATGAATTTGAAGTAAAGATAATTGGTAAATTCATCGTCATACGATATTGTAATATTGCAACTAAAGCATCATCCCTTACAAAAGGAGTTAATGAAGATACCCCAAAATCATCAAGCACTAAAACTGGTGCTTGTTTTATTTTGAGAATCAAACTTTCAGTATTACTTTCTTGAAAAGAAGTTTTAAGATTACGAACTAAATCGGGAAAGAAAACAAATAAAACTTTTTCCGTTTTTGAAATGATTTGGGCTAAATGCATCGCAATATAAGTCTTCCCAACACCATAAGAACCATGAATATATAATCCTTTAGTATATTTTTTTTCTTGATAGTTTTGAATAAATTGTGCAACTTTAGTAAGCACCATAATCCTAGCATCATTTTTATATAGCTCACCAGTTTCTAGTTCAAAATCATAATACATAAATTCTAATAATCCTGTGCCTTCTCCTTGAAGTGGAGCAGACACTAAACTAATTTTACCATCAGTATAATCAAGCTCAACAGTATTATTACCATATTCTTCAATATATTTTTGCATATTTTCTTTTAGTAATTGGTGATGATTGTAGATATCAAAAAACGTTCCAAAGTTATTTAAGATATCTTCATCAGAAAGTTTATGCTTTTTAATAAAAGCACTTATTTCTTTATCTTTCTTAAATTCTCGAATGATTTTACTAACTTCTTTATTCATTTGCATCACCCTAATACTTTTTTTATTTTTTCTTCTAATTTAGCCTTTTCTTCTTCACTTAAATTATCAAAATATTCTTGTTCTTGCTTTTGTTTTTCTTTATCTTTTGCTTCTGTTTCTTCTTCGTATTGATCCATCCAATCAGGTCTTACTCCTGTTTTTTTATTAGTATATTTTACAGCTCCTCCTTTTGGTTGTTCTTTTAATTGCTTTGTATGAAGTAAAGCACTTTTTGTATCTTTAACTCCTTTACGAGCCCACTCATTAGCTACTTTCTCAAAGTAATTATATGAAGGCATTGTTCCTTCTTTTTCATTTAAAACATAGTAAAGCAAAACATTTACAACTCCTCTAGCTAAACCTAATTCTGAAGTCAATCTTTCTAAAGTTCTTAGTTCAGTTTTAGATGCAGTAATTCCGCTTAAACTTTCTAAAATATTTTTGGGGGAATTGTTTTCTAAAATATTAACTAATTCAAATAAAGTATCATCTTGTTTACTAGAAACAAAAGCATCTGGTTCTTTAGTTACAAACCTTGATTGAACTTTTTTATTTTGACTTTGAGCTTTTAAAGTATAAATCTTTTCTGCACTTTCACCAATCTTTGATAATGGTAAGTCATTATTTTGAAGAACTACATCTTCAATAACTTGTTTCATTTCCTGAACATTTAAATCATAAGTATAAGCTACATTAATAATCTTATTCTTTAACTCAGGATCATCAAAGACAGCACTCGGAATTATATTTTCATCAAACTCCATCTTAAACAATAAATAATCAAACTTTTCACCTTTAATATTGATATTATCTTTAATTTTATTAAAAAACAACTTCGCAAATGGATCAACTTCTTCTTTAAAGTCCTTTACATATACTTCATCAAAAGTCTTAGTAATATCTGTATAACCTCTAATTTTATAATTTAAGTTTTTAGTTATGTTTTCTACTTCAACCGGACCTATTTTTTCAGTCAAAAACTTAACTAAAAGTCTATTTGATAAAAAGGACTCAACAGCTAATGGTTGCTTTAAATATAAATAATAGCCTTTTTCTTCATCAAAATAAGTTTCAACTAAACTTAA
>Ga0208694_1004998_pt1 | contig 11559 bp, 9 predicted proteins | sample AD_UKC078_MetaG_FD_184442 | JGI IMG/M metagenome (GOLD analysis project Ga0208694, IMG submission 184442) | Active sludge microbial communities of municipal wastewater-treating anaerobic digesters from USA - AD_UKC078_MetaG (SPAdes) (version 2) | ecosystem: Engineered > Bioreactor > Anaerobic >...
ATGCCGTGGTGGCGCAGGTGCCCTTCGCCCGGGTGATCTCCTATGGACAAATCGCGCGCCTGCTGGGCCGGCCCTGCGGCGCGCGCCAGGTGGGACGCGCGATGCGCCTGTGCCCTGACCATCTGCCCTGGCATCGGGTGATCAGGGCGGATGGCAGCGTGGCCGGCGGGCAGTATGCGCCCCTGCGCCGGGCGATGCTGGAAGCTGAGGGCGTGCCCTTTTTGCCGGATGGCCGGGTGGACCTGGCCCGCTTTGGCGTACGGCACCTGCACCCGCAAAGCGGCGGGGCGCGCTCATCAGAGAAATAAGCCCTGGAATCATCAAGCGCCCTGTCCCAGCCTTGAGACAGGGCGTTTTTCTGTCCGCCTGTTCAGCCGAGCATGGCGATTAGGGAATACAGCAAATGCGCGACCATGCCCGCGGCCAGGCCGCCCAGGGTGTGGGAGAGGATGGCCTTGCCGGTCAGGTGGCTGTAGCCCAGCGCGTTCATCATGGCCACATGGGTGCTCAGGTAGCCGCTCCAGCACATGCACATGGCGGTGAATACCGCGATATCATGCTGGCCGGCCAGGCCCTCGCTTACCAGGCGGGTGATGATGCTCAGGGAGGCGCCTGAGCTGCCCAGCGCTGTGATGGGCACCGCGATGCTTTGCGCGCTCTGCAGGCCAAACAAGGGCTTGAGGACAAACTCCAGCGCCTCGCCCACGCGCGGCAGCAGGCCGATGCCCTCAAAGGCCGTGCCGGTGTATTGCCCGCCCTCGCCCGGGGAGCCGGTCAGCATCATCACCAGGGTGCAGATGGTCAGCACGCCGGGGATGATGTCAATGCCCATCTGAACGCCCGCCTTGCCGCCATCCAGCATGGCCTCCAGGCAGCGCGAGGCTGCGCTGCCCTGACGGATGACGCGGTGGGTGCGGCTGAGCGTCTGTCCGCCGCCGTCCACAGCTTGCCCGGAAGCGCCATAGATCCGTATGGTGAAGCGCAGCATCAGCCGCGTGCTGATCAAGCTGCCGATGATTGCGCCAAGGTTGCCGATCAGCGCCGCGGGCAGGTAGTTTTGCCCTGTGACGGCGGACAGCCCCAGCACATAGGTGGTGATGATGGCGCCCATGCCAAAGCCGGTGTCCAGGTTGGTCAGCGCCGGAACCTGGTACTTTTTAAAGTAGCTGAGGTAATTTCGGTCGGCCGCCAAGGCCAGGATGGCCGGATTGTCGCTCATGTAGGTGGTGATCGCGCCGATGGAGGCTGCGCCCGGCATGCCGAACAGCGGTCGCATCAGCGGGGTCAGCAGCCGGTCAATCAGCGCGATCACGCCGAATTCCTGCATCAGCCCGGACAGGGCGCCCGCGATGACAGCGATGGCAGTCAGGAAGAACACGGTGTCTGTCAGCAGGTGATAGGCGGTTTGCATCACGGTGGACAGGGTGTTGACAAAGCCCATGTTGAGGATGAACAAAGCGGCAAGGCCGCCAAACAGGGCGATAGAAACAAAGGTTTCCGGGCTGATGGCCTTCTTGAGCCGCTGCGCTTGTTGCTCCATAGGTGTCCTGCTTTGTTTATTTTTTGTTTATCAGTGTATACAATAGCAAAACGCCGTGGCCTTGTAAAGCCCGCCGGAGCATCTTGACCGCGGGCAGGCTTCCTGAGCTTTTGTCTGATTTATCCCTTGAGCAAGAGAGGCGCTCTATAAAACACGAATGAATTTCAAAAATCAACAATTTTAGTTTGCAGTTTCCTGCTCTCCGTGAATGACCAGGGCCTGGCCCTGTTTGAGCGCAACTGCCCGGGCGCCGCCATCCGGGAGAAAGAGGGTGGTGGTCAGGTCCCGCCCGGCCTTCAGCTCGCAGCGCGTCAGCCGTCCTTCCTTCTAGGCCAGGCTGACGCACAGCCCGCCCCAGGCGCGCAGCCCCTGCACGCTGCCCTCGCGCCAGCTGGCGGGCAGCGCCGGCAGCAGAAGGATGCCATCCCGGCGGTTTTGCAGCAGCATCTCACATACGCCGGCGCACAGGCCGAAGTTGCCGTCAATCTGGAAGGGCGGGTGCGCGCCGAACAGGTTGTCATAGCTGCCGCCGCCCGAAGGGCCGGCGCCAGGCGCGGAGGGCACCTGCCGCAGCTGCTTGTTGATCAGCTCCAGCGCCTGCTCGCTGTCCTTCAGGCGCGCCCACAGGCAGATTTTCCAGCCCAGGCTCCAGCCGGTGCCCTCATTGGTGCGCGCCAGCAGGGACTGCCTGCATGCCTTTGCCAGTTCCGGCGTGTCCTCCGGCGTGACCAGGTGGCCGGGATACAGCGCGTACAGGTGGGAGACGTGCCGGTGCGCGGGCTCCTCCTCCTCAAGCTCCCTGTCCCACTCCAGCAGCCGGCCATCCCGGCCGACCGCGAGCTGCCTTAATTTGGGAAGCGTGGCTTCCACCTGCTCAGTGAAGGCATCCTGGATGTCCAGGACCTTCGCCATGTCCAGGCAATCGGTGAACAGGCCGCGCACCAGGGCCGAGGTCATGGCGGTGGCGGCGCTGAGCGTCAGCGTTTGCCCGTCTTTCACATAGCTGTTTTCCGGGGAGGTGTCCGGACAGAAGGCCAGAAAGCCCGAGGCGTCCTGCGTGAGCGTGTCCAGGTAAAACCGCGCGGCCTCCCGGCAAAGCGGCCAGGCGGTGCCTGCCAGAAAGTCCCTGTCCCGGGTATAGCGCCAGTGTTCCGCCACATGGGCGCACAGCCAGGCGCCCGCGTGCGGCCAGTAGCCCCACGCCACCCTGCCCTGACCGCCGCCGCCCACCGGCAGCGTATGCCGCCACAGATCGCTGTTGTGGTGGCAGACAAAGCCGTCAGCGTCATAATATGTCCGCGCGGTTGCGCGCCCGGCCTGGCTGATGTCCCCGAGCATCTCAAACAGCGGCTGCTGAAGCGCCGCCAGGTTGCAGGGCAGGGCCGGCCAGTAGTTCATTTGCAGGTTGATGTTGGTGGTGTAGTTGCTGCTCCAGGGCGGGCGGGTGGACTCGTTCCAGATGCCCTGCAGGTTGGCCGGCTGGCTGCCGGGGCGTGAGCAGGCGATGAGCAGGTAGCGCCCATAATCAAACAGCAGGTTGATCAGCCCCGGGTCTTCCCCGGGCGAATGCTGGTAGCGCGCCAGGCGCACCTGGGTGGGCAGCCGGTCCAGTGACGGGCCGCCCAGGCGCAGCTGCATGCTGCCAAACCATTTGGCGTGCTCCGCCTGATGCCGCTCAAACAGCGTGTCCAGCCGGCCCAGCGCATCGACCAGGTCCTGGCGGACAAGCCGCAGATAGGGCACGCCGGCGGTCTGCGGCGCTTTGTCCCAGCCGGCGAAATTGTTGCGGCAGGCCAATAGCAGCGTGGCCTGGCTCGCGCTGCGCACCTGCAGGCGCTGCTCCGCGCTGGTGACATGGCCATCGCTCACTGCCTTGAGCAGCGCGCAAAAGCGGATGCCGGTGCGCTCAGGGTCCGCCGACCAGCTCAGCGGCTGGGGATGGTCGACATAATTGGGCCAGGATTCTGACGGGCACAGCCCGCTGAGCATCAGCCCCTCCCGGATGGGCGCGGTTTGCCCCCGCAGCGGGCTGTCAAGCCTTGCGGTAAAGCTCAGCGCGCCCGGGCGGTCCGCGCGCAGCCTGATGACCAGCACCTGATCGGGCGCTGAGATAAAGGCCTCGCGCGTATAGGTGACATCGCCGACCTGATAGGAGACGCTTGACAGCGCGCGGTTCAGGCACAATTCCCTGCGGTAGCTGCCGGCCTGGGCCTGATGATCAAAATCCAGCAGCAGGTTGCCAAGCGGCATATAGGCCTGCGTGTAATCGCTGAGGAATTCCTCCTCCAGCAGCCTCTCGGCTTTTTTGATCTCTCCCTGTGTGACCAGTGTCCGCGCCTGCTTCCAGGCCTGCGCCGCGCCGGGACGGAGCCTTTGCCCCGGAGTTCCTGACCAGAGCGTATCCTCATTCAGGGCAAGGCGCTCCTGCGCGACACCGCCAAAGACCATCGCGCCCAGGCGGCCGTTGCCCAGCGGCAGGGCCTGCGTCCAGTATTGGGCGGCATCCTGATACCAGAGGGACTGTGACATGGCGCATCCTCCTGTCAACCTAGCTGTATGTTTCATTTGTAGCGTAGCAAGGCCGGCCGGTCCCGTCAAGGAGAGGCACAAAACCCTGCGCAGGGTCTTGTGCTTGGCGCGTGGAATGGGTATGCTGTAGTCAGCTGCGATATAAAGTGGCCTTTGCCGGGTTCCGTTAGATAGCGGGGTTAGCTGTGACTGAGGGCGCGTCCCGCAGGCAGGCTGCAAGCCGAATCAAAGGAAAAGAGAGGGTTTCATCATGATTGCATTGGGAAGCGACCATGCGGGGCTGCCGCTGAAGCTGGAGATCATCAAGCTGCTTGAGGAGCGCGGCCTGGCGTACAAGGATTATGGCACCACCAGCCCGGAGCGGGTGGATTACCCGGTTTACGGCCGCCTGGCCGCGGAGGCGGTGGCCAGGGGCGAGTGTGAGCGCGGGCTGATTTTTTGCGGCACCGGGGTGGGCATCTCCCTGTCGGCCAACAAGGTGCCCGGCATCCGTTGTGTGGTGTGCTCGGACTGCTACACCGCGGTGCTCTCGCGCCAGCACAACGACGCCAACATGCTCGCTCTGGGCGCGCGCGTGGTGGGCGTTGACCTGGCGCGCATGATCGTCAATATGTGGCTGGACGCCGTCTTTGAAGGCGGCCGGCACGCGCAGCGCGTCGGGATGATCAGCCGGATTGAGCGGGATTACCTCAAGGAGCCCGGCGGGCCACAGGACGCCGGCTGCTGAACAGCCGGGGAGACAGCGGCGAAAATCTTTAAGCCCTTTGAGGTGCGCAGCACGCAGCTCAATAACAGCCTGAGTTTGAGTATAAGGAGCGGTCTATGGCTTTCATCCAACTGAACTATCCTTCCGGTGCGCTGCAGCAAAACACCGATGTCAGCATCATCCTGCCCGATCCGCCCGGGAGCGCGCACGTTTCCCCGGGCCGGGCTTACCAGACGCTCTACCTTCTGCACGGCACCTATGGCGACCACAGCGATTGGTGGCGCAAGACGGCGCTGGAGCGCTACGCCCAGGAAGCCTGCCTGGCTGTGGTCATGCCCTCGTGCGGCAATGCCTTTTACCAGGACATGGTGCATGGGCCCAAGTACAAGACCTTCCTGTTGGAGGAATTGCCCGCCTACCTGCGTTCGATCCTGCCGCTGAGCCCGCGCCGCGAGGACAATTTCATCGCCGGGCTGTCCATGGGCGGCTATGGCGCGATGCATCTGGCGCTGTCCAAGCCCGGGCAATACGCGGCGGCGGCTTCGCTGTCCGGGGTGATGTCCTTCTCCCGCCTGGCGCGCCAGCCGCAGGCGGACCAGCCCTGGCCGATCCAGGCCATCGTCGGTTCCATCAGCCCGGCTGCCATCGACAGGAGCCAGCGCAACGTCGTTGTTCAGGCGCGCAGTCTCAAAAACAGGGGCATCCCCCTGCCGGCCCTGTTCCTGTCCGTAGGTACGGAGGACTTTACCCTGAAGGACAACCGCGACGGCGTGGGCAGGCTGCGCAGGCTGGGCGTGAAAGTGACCTATGAGGAGCACCCCGGCGCGCATACCTGGGCCTACTGGGATACCCATATCCAGAGGGTGCTGGCCTGGCTGCCGCTGCGCGGAGACCTGGTGGAGATATAAAATGCCGGCCCATTGGCGGCATTTGCCGCAAAACCGCCATCAATGCCCGTGCCGGGGCATCAAAGGGAATGAATTCCTTGAAAACCGCGCCGGCTGGTGATATACTATGGTTACTGAGGAACAGGGTTTCTACAGCAATTAAATGAGGAGGAGTTATTCATGAGGAAATTTCTGGCGGTTTTGCTGATGCTGGCGCTGGCGCTGCCCCTGGTCTCCCTGGCGGGCGAGACCTATGAGCTCGCGCTGGTCACCGATATCGGCACCATCAACGACAAGAGCTTCAACCAGGGCACCTGGGAGGGCTTGGTTGCCTTTGCCGAGGCCAACAACAAGACCTACAACTACTATCAGCCCACAGGCCAATCCACCGACATCTATCTGGACTTTATTGAGCAGGCGGTCAACGCCGGCGCCAAGGTCATTGTGACCCCCGGCTTCCTGTTTGAGGAACCCATCTTTATCGCCCAGGACATGTATCCGGATGTGCATTTCGTGCTGATTGACGGCAATCCCCACAGCGCGGATTATTCTGAATTCCGTACCGAGAAGAACGCTGTTGGCATCGTGTTCGCCGAGGAGCAGGCGGGCTTCCTGGCCGGCTATGCCGCCGTCAAGGATGGCTACACCAAGCTTGGCTTCATGGGCGGCATGGCTGTCCCGGCCGTGATCCGCTTCGGCTATGGATTCGTTCAGGGCGCGGAGTTGGCAGCTCTGGAGATGGGCATCGAAGGCCTTGTGATGAACTATCACTACACCGGCGGCTTTGCTGCCACCCCTGAGGCACAGGCCCTGGCCGCTGCCTGGTACGCGGATGGCATCGAGGTGATCTTTGCCTGCGGCGGCCCGGTGGGCAACTCCGTCATGGCAGCTGCCGAGGCGGCCGGCGGCAAGGTCATCGGCGTGGATGTGGACCAAAGCGGCGAGAGCCCGACTGTCATCACCTCCGCCGTCAAGGGCCTGGCGCCCGCGGTCGAGCAGACCCTGGCTGCCTACTACGCCGGCGAGTTCCCCGGCGGTGAAGCCCAGGTCAAGGATGCTGCCCTGGATGGCGTGGGCCTGCCCATGGCGAGCAGCAAGTTCACCACCTTCACCCAGGAGGACTATGACAAGATTTATGCCCAGCTGGTCGCCGGCGAGATTGCCCTGCTAAAGGATACCGATGTCGCCTCTGTTGTCGAGATTCCCGTGGCCCGTGTCACGGTGACGGAGATCAAATAAAAAAGACCGGCCGGCTGCCGCCCAAGGCAGCCGGTTTTTTTTACACCCTGAAGAAAAATGGGAGTGTCATGAGCGATTATATCATTGAGATGCTTGGCATCACCAAGGATTTTCCCGGGATCCGCGCCAATGACGACATCAGCCTGCGCCTGCGCCGCGGCGAGATCCACGCCCTGCTGGGCGAGAACGGCGCAGGCAAGAGCACCCTGATGAGCATTCTGTTCGGCCTGTATCAGGCGGAGGAAGGCGTCATCAAAAAGGACGGCCGGCCGGTCACCATTCGCGACCCCAACGAGGCCAACGCCCTGGGCATCGGCATGGTGCACCAGCATTTCAAGCTGGTGCATAACTTCACGGTGCTGGAGAACATCGTCCTGGGGGTGGAGAGCAGCCGCCATGGCGTGCTGCGCATGGACGAGGCGCGCAGCAGGGTGATGGAACTGTCGCGGCGGTATGGCCTGCTGATCGATCCGGACGCCCTGATTGAGCAGATCACCGTGGGCATGCAGCAGCGGGTGGAGATCCTCAAGATGCTCTACCGGGAGAATGAGATCCTAATCTTTGACGAGCCCACGGCCGTGCTGACCCCGCAGGAGATCGAGGAGCTTATGCGCATCATGCGCGGCCTGGCCAGCGAGGGCAAGAGCATCCTGTTTATCACCCACAAGCTGGCGGAGATCATGGCGGTGGCCGACCGCTGCACCGTGCTGCGCAAGGGACGCTCCATCGCCACAGTGGATGTGCGTGATTCCAGCCCCGAGGAACTGGCTGAGATGATGGTGGGCCGCAAGATCAGCTTTACCATTGACAAGCAGCCGGCCCGGCCGGGAGAGGCCGTGCTGAGTGTGGAAAACCTCAGCGTCCAGGGCCGTGGCGACAAGAAGGCGGTGGACGGGGTCTCCTTTGAGGTGCGTGCCGGGGAGATCGTCTGCATCGCCGGCATTGACGGCAATGGCCAAAGCGAATTGGTGTACGCGCTGACGGGGCTGATGCCCTCCCAGGGACGCATCGCGCTCAGGGGCAGGCAAATTGATCAATTGCCCATCAGAAGGCGCAATGATCAGGGCATGGCGCACATCCCTGAGGATCGCCACAAGTACGGTCTGATCCTGGATTACGACCTGCAGCAAAACCTGTCGCTCAAGCGTTACCTGAGCCAAGAGATGCAGCGCCGCGGCTTCATCCGCTTTGACCGGGTGCGCTCCTACGCGCAGGGCCTGATTGAGCGCTTTGACATCCGCTCCGGCCAGGGGCCGGACACCCTGATGCGCAGCATGTCCGGCGGCAACCAGCAAAAGACCATTGTCGCGCGGGAGATCGACGTTGACCCTGAGGTGCTCATTGCCGTGCAGCCCACCCGCGGGCTGGACGTGGGCGCCATGATTTATATCCATGAGCAGCTGGTGCGCGTGCGCGATGAGGGCAAGGCCATTTTGCTCATTTCCCTTGAGCTGGATGAGGTGTTCCAGCTTGCGGACCGCATCCTGGTCATCTACGAGGGCAAGCTTGTGGCCGAGCTGGACGCTGCCCGAACCACCCAGCAGGAGCTGGGGCTGTACATGGCCGGCAGCAAGAAACAGGAGGCAAGCCATGCATAAGATCCGAAAAGCCCTCTCCAGCATGTCAGCCTCCCTGTTGGCCATTGCGGCCGGCCTGCTGGCAGGTTTTATCATCCTGCTCATCTCCAATCCCGCCAATGCCCTGCGCGGCCTCGCGACCATTCTGCTGGGCGGCTGGAACAACGGCATGAAAGGCGTGGGGCAGGTTCTCTATTACGCGACGCCCCTGATCATGACCGGCCTCTCGGTGGGCTTTGCCTTCAAAACCGGCATGTTCAACATCGGCGCTGCCGGGCAGCTGATGGTGGGCGGCCTGGCGGCGGTGTACGTGGGCGCTACCTGGACTTTCCTGCCCGGGGCCGCGCATTGGATTGTGGCGCTGCTGGCGGGGATGCTGGCCGGCATGGCCTGGGGCATGGTGGTGGGCCTGTTCAAGGCGCTGCTGAACGTGCATGAGGTCATCACCTCCATCATGCTCAACTACATCGGCATGTATGGCATCAACTACCTGATCAAAAACTCCCACCTGTTTGACCCGCTCAAGAACCAGACCGTCAACGTGGCCGCCGGCGCGGTCCTCCCCAAAGCCGGCCTGGACCAGGTGTTTTACATCCTCAAGGGCAAGTACCAGGACGCTTCCGCGGTCAACGCCGGCATCCTGATCGCCGTCGGCCTGGCCATTGTCATCTATATCCTGCTCAACAAGACCACCTTCGGCTTTGAGCTCAAGGCCTGCGGCTACAACCGCCATGCCAGCCGCTACGCGGGCATTTCGGAAAGCCGCGCCATCATCACTTCCATGGCCATTGCGGGCGGCCTGGCCGGGATCGCCGGCGCCCTGATGTACCTGGCCCCGGCGTCCGGCATGCACATCCATGTCGCGGAGGTGCTGGCTGAGCAGGGCTTCAACGGCATCGCCGTGGCCTTGCTGGGCATGTCCAATCCACTTGGGATCATCTTTACCGGGCTGTTCATCGCGCATATCACCGTGGGTGGAAGCTACCTGCAATCGCTCAGGTACATGAAGGAGATTATCGAGGTCATCATCGGGTTGATCATCTATTTCAGCGCCTTCTCCCTGCTGGTGCGCGATGTCATCGCGCGCGCCGGCAAACGCCGCGCCAGGAAGACCCGCCTCCTGGCCGCGCGCGAAGGCCAGGACAATCTTTCCATCCAAAAGGAGGTGGACGGCTGATGGACGCTGTATATTTCCTGGTGCAGCAGATGATGTTCTTCTCGATCCCCCTGCTGATCGTGGCGCTCGGCGGGATGTTCTCAGAGCGCTCCGGCGTGGTCAATATCGCGCTGGAGGGCATCATGGTGGCAGGAGCTTTTACCTCCATCCTGATGATCAACGCGCTTCAGGCCGGGATGAGCGGCCAGGGGCTGCTGCTGCTGGCCATCCTGGTGGCCGTCGTGACGGGCGCGCTCTTTTCCCTCCTGCACGCCTACGCGGCCATCTCGCTGCGCTCGGACCAGACCATCTCCGGCACGGCGCTGAACATGATCGCCCCGGCCAGCGCGATCTACCTGGCGCGCATGATCCAGCCCAACGGGGTGCAGCAGATCGAGTTCACCAACACCTTCCGCATCGCCAAAGTGTCCCTGCTGGGCGACATCCCGGTGCTGGGCCCGCTGCTGTTCCAAAACGCCTATATCACGGAATCATCATCTTTGCCGCTTCGGCCTTTGTGCTGTACAAGACACGCTTTGGCCTGCGGCTGCGCGCCTGCGGCGAGCATCCCCAGGCCGCGGACAGCGTGGGGATCAATGTCTATAAAATGCGCTACGCGGGCGTGATGATCTCCGGCGCCCTGGCCGGCCTGGGCGGGCTGGTGTATGTCATCCCCACCTCCACCAACTTCAACGCCACAGTCTCCGGCTATGGCTTCCTGGCGCTGGCAGTGCTGATCTTCGGGCAGTGGAAGCCGCTGCGCATCCTGATGGCCGCCTTCTTCTTTGGTTTGATGAAAACCATCGCCTCGGCCTACTCGGGCATCCCCCTCCTGCAGAACCTGGGCATCCCCTCAGATATCTACAAGATGGTGCCCTTTATTGCCACGCTTATCGCGCTGGCCTTTACCAGCAAGAAATCCCAGGCGCCCCGCGCCAGCGGCGTGCCCTATGACAAGGGCCTGCGCTGAACCATCCTGATGATTCAGGGAACCGCCGGGTTTTATCCGGGGTGTTCAGGAGGAAATATGCAGCGAGAAGGCATTTGCGCCCTGGGCAACATGATTGTCGACCTGCTTTTCGAGGTGGAGCGCTACCCGGGCCTGGGCGAGCTGAGCGCCATCCGCGGCGCGCGCGGCATGTCCGCGGGCGGGCTTGCCTGCAATATTCCTCTGGACCTGGCGCGCCTGGACGGCAGCCTGCCCATCCAGGCCTGCGGTGTTCTTGGGGATGACGCGGAGGGGGACTATCTGCGCGCGCAGTTCAGCCAGTTCGAAAACATTGACACCGGCCGCATTCTCCCAGGCGCCCAGACCGACTACACTTTGGTCATCAATGATGCGCAGACCAGGGAGCGCACCTTTTTTTCCTATTGCGGATCAAGCGGCCTGCTGGACGCCGACAGCCTGGACCTTTCCGCCTTGCCCGCCCGCATCCTGCACGCGGGCTATATCCTCTTGCTGGAAGGTCTGGACCGTTCGGATGAGGAGCATGGAACGCAAATGGCAAAACTTCTGCGCCGCGCGCAGCGGCTGGGCATGAGGACTTCCGTGGATGTGGTCAGCGAAACCGGCGACCGCTTCACCCGCCTGGTGCCCCCGGCGCTGCGGTATACCGATTACTGCATCATCAACGAGCTGGAAGCCCAGCAGGTGGTTGGCGTTCCCCTGCGGGAGCCTGACGGCCGCCTGCGCGCGGAAAACATGCGGGAAGCCCTGGGGCGCCTCAAGGCCCTGGGCGTGGGCGCCTGGGCCGTTGTTCACTGTCCGGAAGGAACCTATGGCCTGGATGAGCGCGGCGAATACACCGCCCTGCCCAGCCTGAGGCTGAGCGCGGACGAGATCAAAAGCACCACCGGCGCGGGTGACGCCTTTTGCGCCGGCACGCTGTACGGTGCGCACGAGGGTTGGCGTCTGGCGGATGCCC
>Ga0208694_1005000_pt1 | contig 11558 bp, 10 predicted proteins | sample AD_UKC078_MetaG_FD_184442 | JGI IMG/M metagenome (GOLD analysis project Ga0208694, IMG submission 184442) | Active sludge microbial communities of municipal wastewater-treating anaerobic digesters from USA - AD_UKC078_MetaG (SPAdes) (version 2) | ecosystem: Engineered > Bioreactor > Anaerobic >...
GATTGGGTGTGAGCTGCCGACAATCCAGTTTCGATATTGGCGAATTTTTTAACGTAAACGTCAGTGCGCTCATGATGTTTGTATACTCAAAATATCATGTAACTTAAATAGATGCGGGCCTAATTTGCCGCCATAGTTACCAGCAGAAATGCGTTTTACGCCACAATCTGCGCCCAAATCACAAATTGCTTGAATGCCGACCCGCATGGCGTTCGCAATGTCTTCAAACGTCAGGCCGTCAATCACAATTTCCATCACGCTTTCAATGTCATCGCTAAGTTCAGTTTGAACTAAGCCTTTTAATGTGGGGCAAAAGGCATCGTTCGTCGAGGCAAACATTTTAGGGTATTTACTGCCGACTTTTGAGCCGCTACGCACCACGCCGCCCGGAAAAGGCATAATTATATTGGGGACTTGTTTCATGGCCTCAACGGCGGTTTCAGCGGCTGCAAGTGCCGCGGGTTGAGAAGTGGCTAAAATAAGAAAGTTTCCGCCACCGATGGCACGCACCATGCCAGTGGTTTCTTGGGTGAGAAACTCGCCATCCATCACAGGAATGCGCCAGTAACGAATACCATGGATGAGTTTGGAAGTTTGATAACCATCGCCAAAATAGCGTAAGTGTTTGCCTAAGCTGATGTTATCCTCACTGGTAATGCCTGCAAATGCCGCGGCTGTGGGGCAGGTGAGGATGCATTGCCCCATACGCGTTTCAAGCTGTTGCATCAATACTTTGCTGCCCATGGCAAACATGAGTACGCTCACGCCAGGTCGATTGTCAGGTGTTTCGTTTGCTGATAATTCACGCTCAATGCCAGCTTCAACGCCACAGCCAATCACGCTGGTGGCAAAGCCTGTCATGGCATTAGCCGCATGGTATGCCCATTTAAGATTTTGCGCGGTGATAATAATCCTTGTGCCGCGCATATTAAATGCTTCAGCAAAGGTATCATCAATTTGTATGCCGTTGATTAACATAAACTAGGCATTTTCATCGCCCGTCATGACTTTGCCCATCCATTCTTCAATGGTGAGTATGCCTTCTTTTTGGGCTTTTTCAACATCTTCTTTTGATATCACATCCTGCACTAAATCCAACTGCTTCCAGCCTGCCAGTGGTGTTTCGCAGTGCGCGCGCGGCACATAGCGCGAGTCGCGCATTTTTTGCATTTTTGGGATATATCTTGGGCAATTGACCCAAAATTCTGAGAGTTTTACCGTCACTACAAAATCTGCTTCTTTGTAATGTGCCATTAAAGCGGGGTCTTTTGAAATGCTCGCAGTGCCTTGCACACGCAAGCGATTGGGCGTTTCAAAAGAAATAAACAAAAGCCCAACTTGCGGGTTGGTGCTGATATTGCCCATGGAGAAAAACATGCCATTGCCATCATAACTTGGAAATATCAGCGTTGTGTCGTCCAAAATTTTGACGAAGCCAGCATCGCCGCCTTTGTACGAGACCGTGGGGCGGCCTTGATGATCGACAGTAGATAAGAAAAACATCTCGCTATTTTGAATAAACCCTTTTGCCCCATCATCAAAGGCTGTTTGGCAAACCAGTTCTTCAACACGGTCAGCCATCGCACGCGTGCCAAAGTCATCTTGTAATTTTCTGTGCTGTTCACCGTAGAGTCTGCTCATCGATTATCCTAACTAGGTTGATTTGGTTGTATTTGAAATGATTTTTCCACGGCCATCGTCACTGATTTCATCGTCAGTAATTTTAAAGTTATCGAGTTGAATGGTGTGGAATTTGTCAAAATATTCGCTTAAACCTTTTTCTACACTGGTATCAAACGCGGGCTTGGCGGTATGCGTTGCGCCCCAAACCACTTTCACCACTTTGCCATTTTTTACCACTAATTCACCGTTCTTAAATACATAATCAGGTTTGGCAAACATGGTTTCACGGTCTGGCTGATCGGTATAAACCGTAATATCGGCTTGTGCGCCTATGCCTAAATGGCCGCAATCGTTCAAGCCAATCAATTTGGCCGCGCCTGCGCGCGTCATAATGGCGATTTCATATAAACTATATTCGCGATTTAAAGACGTTAAATTACTCATCGCTTGCGCATCTAAATTAAGCTTGGCAAAGGCTTCATTTCTGAACGTTTTATCCATCAGCAATCGAATTAAATGCGGATAACTGGTGAATGGCGCGCCGTTAGGGTGGTCGGTGGTTAAAAAGATGCGCCACGGGTCTTCAACGCTTAAAAATAGCTCTAGGCCAATCGCCCATTGCAGGGCGTTCACGTAATTTTGGTCACGATATTTAAATGGCACCACGCCACAACCTGCATCGCATTCAATGTCCATGATGACGGATTTTTTTGGGTTGGCGTGTTTGGCGTTCAGGTGTTGCATCATGGTGTCACCCGATGCGGTGACGGTTTGGCCGAATAAAATCTGCCCAACATCGGCGGTGATATGTTGATTTTTATTGAGGGCTTCAGCGATTTGCGCAGCAGCGGATGAAAACTTTTTATCGCCTTCGGTGCCGTAGCTGTGAAACTGAATGTGCGTGAGGTGCATCGGCAAACCGTCAGATGCGCCCATGGTATCTAAGGTGGTTTGAAAATTACCCGCCGCGCCCAAATTATTACAATGTACATGCAAGGGCTTGGCAATGCCCAGTTCATTTACCGCGCGGCTGAGTGTTTGCAAAATTTCACGCGGGCTAACTTGATAATGTACATTATTTTCGTCTAAATCCAATCTACGCTGATTAAACTTAAAAGCGCTAATGCCGCCAGGATTCACCACTTTAATGCCGATGGCTTGCGTGGCGTGCAACGTCCAAGCCACATAATCGTTAATGGCTTTTTGGTCGGCTTTTTGCGCAAGTAAACGTAAAAAATAATCGTCATTGCCCAGCATGGCGTAACCGCCTTTATCTATCATCGGCGTGTCGCCCATCTCGAGATGGGCGTGACGGGCGTTGATGGGCAAAATGGCGGGTTCAAAGGCGGCGGTGTAGCCCATTTCAATATAGCGAAAGCCTGTGTCGGTAGTGCTAGGGGTTGCGTTATGGCTGCAATTGGGCGTGCAAATATGCGCTTCAGGCTCACTATAGCCCCGCGTTTCTTGAAACTCTGGCAACATCATGCGCGCAATGTTAATTTTTCCACCGCCAATATGGCTATGCATGTCAATGGCGCCTGCCATCACCACCTTGCCCGTAAGGTCAAAAGTCTGGGTGATTTTACTTGGGTCTAATGGCTTAGGAACAATGCGCCCCTGAAACAGGTATATATTCTCTTGCACGCCATTTTTCTGATGTGCAGGGTCGTAAATTGTGCCATTTTTGAGGTGTGTAATCATTAGAGTTGCATCTCAATTTGGCTAAGAATGTCACTTAACGTGGGGTGCGTAGCATCCCGACATTTTTTGAGTGGAAGTGTGACGGAGCCATCCACTCTAAACAATGTGCCGTTGCAATCTAGGCCAGGGGTCGCGATTGGAATAAAAACATCTGGAACACGTTCAAATGCTGTGTCATCTTGTCCGAAAACAATCAAGGGTGATTGGGTGGCACGCGGCAATTGATCTGGGCTGAAGCTATACACCCATACCATGCAATCATGGGCGATTGGCGTGTCATTGAGGGTTACGCCGCTTAACCAGGTATGTGCATAGTTAATGCTGGTATCGCCATCACTTCCGCCCAGCGCTAAACTTGCGGCGCGCGTGGTTTGGTTCAACAACACGGCTGATTCGGTGATGTTCTGTATGGTGAGTTCCGCATGCGGAAAATTCAAATCTTTGGCGACCCAAGCCAATACGCCATATTTGGCCTGTTTTAGTTTGATTGCGATGTCATATAATGCACGGATTGACATACCTGCTACCTGTGTACATTTGAGCGTTTTTCCTTGTATCAAGGCGCGCAGTACGGCAGTTACTTCTGGTAAATCTTCTGTTTTACAGGCCAATACGGTCGGCTTTTTTCCGGCAGGTGAAATACCTGCGCTGGTGTTGATGTTTTCACCAATATAAATGATTTCACGACCATCAGCATCGCAAAAAAGCGCATCTTTCACCCAAATAAAGCGTTCAAAAAAGCGTGGATTGTGCGTGACAATATCGGTGCCAAAACATACCAGCAGATCAGCACGGTTTTTGACCTCAGTCAGTGTGGTTGTTTGCCAGCCGGCGCTTTGTAGCACGCGTAGGTTGCGTTGTGCGCTTTGCGCATTGATGTGCTGCATGGATGCGTTAGTTTTTTGGGCTAAATTATACAGCGTTCTAAAGCCAAGAATATCCGTGCTTAATCCTGCAAATAATGGTGCTTTAGCTGCTTTTAGCAGTTGCACGGCCTGATAGATAGCAACCTGCAGGCTCGCCGGCTTACCCGATATCTTAGGCGTCGTGACAATTTGAGCTTGTTCAAAAAAAAGCTTAGTTTTACTACAGTTTGGATGACGTACTTGAATTTTTTGCTGGTGAATTTCTAACTGCACGTCATCGCAAAGCAAACCACAAGCGGGGCAGGTGGCGTTTAAAGTTGAGGCATTTAAATATGCTGAATCCATGAACTAGATTTTGCCACAGACTTTTGTTGAATGTGAATATTTATTGTAATAGTTGCGTAAGAAACTGCCCCTATTCGCCCGCATAAAAAATGCCTAGTTAGGGCGTATTTCAACTGTAACCTTTTTGACTGCCCTGCGAGCCTTGTAAATAAAGGCTCGCAGGGCGGTTTTTTTCTCTCGAGCAAAATTTTTGTAGTTAGACGATGATTTTAAGCATAAAAAATGGGTTTAAGTGAAGCACTTAAACCCATTGTTTTTTTAGGTGGCAACAATTAAAAGTTATGCGTGTATTGCAAACTTAAAATATCAACGCTGCCATCATAATCACCCTTAATTCGGCCTTTAGCAACGCCTAAATTATCATCAATGCTTGCATCGCTGATAAATAGGTGCGCGTAACCCACATCAAAAGCAGAGTTTGGTGTGATTTTCCAATTGGCACCAAGTGCGAGCCATTTTCTATCGTTACCAGGAATGCGCGCGGTACGATATTGATTACTAATGGCCTCTTCGTCATAAGCTAAACCAGCGCGTAACTTAACGGCATCACTATAACGGTAATTTGCACCAATAGAATAACGCAATGTGTTATCCCAGTTTTCTGGGGTCGCAGTGAGTAAGTTACCATTATCACGATAAACAGCTAACTCTTGAAATTGGCTCCAGCGTGTCCAAGTGACATCGCCCATTAAATCCCAAGTGTCATTCAAACGCGTGAAAGCGCTGACTGAAAAGGTTTCAGGTAGGGTTACGTCAGCCTTTACGCCACCATTGGGCGTGGCAGCAACAAATGGCGCTGGCAAACCAGCAGGGCGGTTAAATTTAACTTTGCCATCCAAGTGTTGTTCTACTTTTGAACGATAGGCAACGCTAAATCTTGTGTCAGCCGTCGCTTGGTAAATGGCACCTAGGTTGAAACCAAAACCCCAGTCATCGCCTTTAACCTTTGTAGAGCCTTCGCCAAATGAAGTAGGCCCAGGAGCCAAAAAGTTAACAGCACTGGTGAGCTCAGCTTGAAACCACATGGCAGATAAACCAGCACCTAAAGAGAGCTGATCGTTGACTTTAAAAGCAATCGCTGGGTTAATATTGACCGATTTGACTTCAGACTTAATCGCTTGAAAGCGACCAATCCAGCTTTTGTCGTATTCTGTTTTTAAACCGAAAGGCGCATTAACACCAAGGCCAAATTTAACGGCATCCGTTAAATCACGCTTGTAATAAAAGTTTGGCACAAATGCCAAGTCGCCAATGTCGCCACCATTACCACCTGACGGTCTTAATAAACCGCCTTTAGTTTCAGCATCGCGATTGAAGTCAGCATTTGGATTAATTAAGTGCAAGGCACCTACAATTTGCGTGCCTTCAATATAGGTCATCCCGGCAGGGTTAAAAAATATCGTGCTGGCATCTTCAGCCACGGCACCGCCACCTGCGTAAGCATTGCCCATGCCGCTTGCACTTTGCTCGATCAGCGCAAAGCCTGCCGCTTGTGCTTGGCATGCTGCGCCCAATAGTGCAGCTGCTACTGCTGTTTTAATGTTGCTGTTGGTCTTCATAAATAAACTCTCCCGCCTGAGTTGATGTTTTATCTGTATTTGTAACAAGTCGTGATAAATTGTAACAAACAGCATCTTACTGATTTTTATATGCATAGTACAGTTTTCATCAAGGGATGCCAGTATTGTGGCATTTGGCGATATCAATTGTGTCAAAAAGACCACACTTTATTTAACAGGTGGATGCAATTTTAGGTTTATTAAAAGTACTAAAAATGGTATTTTATCGTTCTTTTCAATATGTTAATTAAATGGAGTTGTTATGGCTGTTCAACGTACGCTTTCTATCATTAAACCAGATGCGGTAGCTAAAAATGTGATTGGTAAAATCTACACACGTTTTGAAAACGCAGGCTTAAAAATTGTTGCTGCCAAAATGGCGCAATTAACCCAAGCTGAAGCTGAAGGTTTTTATGCAGTGCATAAAGAGCGTCCTTTCTTCAAAGACTTGGTTAAATTTATGATTTCTGGTCCAGTGATGATTCAAGCACTAGAAGGTGAAAACGCAGTACAAGTGAACCGTGATTTAATGGGTGCAACTAATCCTAAAGAAGCGGCTCCAGGTACAATTCGCGCGGATTTTGCTGAAAGTATTGATGCCAATGCTGTGCATGGCTCAGATTCAGCCGAGAACGCCGCAATTGAAATTAAATACTTCTTTGGTTAATTTGATAATTAACTTTAAATTAACTCAATAATACATTGATTAATTTATTAAATTATAATCAAGTGCAACTCGCTGAATACTTTAAAAGTATCGGCGAGAAGCCTTTTCGTGCAAAACAAATCACGCGCTGGATTCACCATTTTGGCGTGCATGATTTTGCGCAGATGACCGATATTGCCAAAAGCCTGCGGGATAAGTTGTTACAAGAGGCTGAAATTAGCCTGCCAACAGTGCAACTGGAAAAAATCTCTAACGATGGCACTCGTAAGTGGCTGATAGGCGCGGATGTAGCCAATAGCATCGAAACGGTATTTATACCTGAAGATGATCGCGGTACATTATGTGTGTCGTCTCAAATAGGCTGCGCACTGGCGTGCACCTTTTGCAGCACAGGTGCACAGGGGTTTAATCGTAATTTGAGCGTGTCTGAAATTATTGGCCAGTTAGCCATTGCCAACAAGTCGCTACGCCAGGAAGCGGGTTACGATTTACTCAGCGCGAATGATCGTATTATCAGTAATGTGGTCATGATGGGCATGGGCGAGCCGCTTACCAACTACGACAACGTGGTAACGGCGATGCAAATTATGCTGGATGACAGTGCTTATGGTTTAAGTCGCCGTCGTGTCACGCTTTCCACCAGCGGTGTTGTGCCGGCGATGGATAAATTAAAAGAAGATTGCCCGGTAGCGCTGGCGGTATCGTTACATGCGCCAAATGATGCCTTGCGTGATGTCATTGTGCCGATTAACAAAAAATATCCGCTTAAAGATTTGATGGCCGCTTGTAATCGCTATTTAGAAAAAGCGCCTCGCGATTTTGTTACTTTTGAATATGTGATGCTCGATGGTATCAACGACACAGTTGAACACGCGCATCAGTTGCTTAATCTTGTTAAAAACGTTTCATGTAAATTTAATCTTATCCCGTTTAATCCTTTTCCTAACAGTGGCTATGAAACGTCTAAGCCTAGCCATATTCGTGTGTTCCGTGATATTTTAATGCAGGCAGGCTACGTGGTGACGATTCGTAAAACCCGTGGCGATGATATTGATGCAGCGTGCGGACAGTTGGCTGGTAAAGTGCTGGATAAAACAAAACGTAATGCAACGAGAATTCCCATTGAGGCAGTTTAAGCATATGAACATCAGGTTGACGAAACAGCTTTTCTTAAATGCATTTTTTGCGGTGACAATCATTTATGGCTTCAATGGCTGCGCCAATCAGCAGCAGCAAACCAAAGAGAGAGAAAGCACTAAAGAACGTGCACGTGCGCATACTGATTTGGGCGCCGTTTATTTTCAGCAAAAGCAGTTAGAAGTTGCGTTAGAAGAATTTACCATTGCAACGCAGATTGATGTGAGTTATGCCGCCGCCTACAACGGGCTAGGCCTTGTGAATGCGGCTCTCGGCAGAGATGATGTCGCAGATACGCATTACAAAAAAGCCATCCAGCTAGAGCCTAACAATTCTGAGTCGCGTAATAATTACGGCAGTTTTCTTTGCTCCAGAAATAGAATTGATGAATCCATCCCGCAGTTTTTGGCTGCTGTAAAAAATCCCTTATACGCAACACCTGCTATTGCCTATACCAATGCTGGCATTTGTGCATTCCGTAAAAAAGATACGGCGAGTGGTGAAACCTATTTACAAAGGGCGTTGGAGGTGGAGCCTTTATCCAGCGTTGCCGCTTACCATCTCGCAAATAGTCAATTTCAGCGCAAGGATGCGCTTTCTGCTAAAAAGACCATCCAAAATGTCATGTTGGCACAGCCGGGCCCCGAGTTGCTATGGTTAGCGATTCAGATTGAGCGTCAGCTAGGGGCCAAAGATGCTGAAGCGAGCTATGCCTTGCAGTTAAGACAGATGTATCCAGAATCAGAACAAGCGAAGTTATTGCAGAATGGAAAATAGCCATGACAGATGAAGTCAAGTCGAATGCTTCTGTGGATCAGAATTTTGCGCCCCTGGGTGAAGTATTGCTGGCCGCCAGAAAAGCAAAAAAACTAACGCAAAAAGACATTTCCAACAGCCTGAAACTAAGCATTAAACAAATTGATGCCATTGAAAAAAATGAATTTAGCGCGTTGCCAGATGCAACCAATACACGCGGTTTTATACGCAATTATGCACGATTATTGAATGTTGAAGCAGAACCGCTATTAGCTAGTTTTCGTGCGCGAGTACCTGAAGTATTGCCGACCAATCTGAGCGTTCAGTCTTCGACTCGTTACGTCAAGTTAAGTAAAGAAAGTCTGCCATGGCTAAAATATATATTGGCTAGTATTCTAGTGTTGCTGTTTTTGCTGGCGTGGTTTTTTTATATGGACTATATGCCTAAACCATACAAATTAAATCAGAAAAATCCAGTCGCTACACCAGAGGTTTCGACAACGCTGGAGATGCCCGAAATAGCTTTGCCGGCCGCAGAGCGGCAGGCGTACAGTGCAGATTCCGCTAATAACGCAGTCAATACTGTTGATGCGGCGCCTTTGGTAAGTCCAACTGTTGACCCAAATGTTGTTTCGGCTAATCAAACATCACAACCTGCAACGACTGAATCCACTGAAAATTCACCTGTTTCTGCGCTAAATGCCACAAGCCCGTCGGGTTTGGATGCTAGCATCACGCCAACAGGTAAAGTGATGATGACTTTTTCTGATGAAACATGGGTACGCGTAACCAATCAGTCGGGTAAAGTAGTATTTGAGAAAACTTTTTCTGCGAATAGTTCGGGGGTGATTGATGATACCCCACCTTTAAATTTAGTGATTGGCAATGCCAAGGCAACGCAACTGCAGTATTTAGGTCAGTCGGTTGATTTGACAAGTTCCACTAAAGGTAATGTTGCACGAATTACTTTAAATTAGGTTGTGCGATGAATAATTCGTTTGTTTTAATGGAGTAGCGGTTGAATTTATCTATCCAAAACACACCGCGAAATACTTTGCAAGTGATGATTGGCCATGTACCTGTTGGTGGCGGTCTGGCTGGCACTCAGCCAAACCCGGTTGTCGTACAAAGTATGACCAATACCGATACGGCAGACGCTCAAGCCACAATCAGCCAGGTGTTTGAACTTTGGCAGGCAGGGTCTGAGGTGGTGAGAATCACCGTCAATTCGCCAGAAGCTGCGGCTCAGGTGGGCAATATTCGTCGTGGATTAGACGCGTTGGGCTGTAATGTGCCACTGGTAGGTGATTTTCACTATAACGGTCATAAGTTATTGGCACAGTACCCTGAATGCGCTGAATCGCTCGCTAAATATCGGATTAACCCTGGAAATGTAGGCAAAGGCTCAAAGCGCGATGAGCAGTTTGCGGCAATGATTGAAGCGGCCATTCATTACAAAAAGGCTGTCCGCATTGGCGTGAACTGGGGCAGTTTAGATCAGGCCAAAATGGCGCAGATGATGGATGACAACGCGAAGTTGGCTAACCCTTTGTCGTCGGATGAACTCATGCGAGAGGCGCTTATTCAATCGGCTTTGGAGAGCGCACAGCAAGCCGTTGAGATTGGTTTAGCTAAAAATAAAATTATTATTTCCTGTAAAGTCAGTAACGTACAAGATTTAGTTAAAGTATATGTTGAGCTTGCAGGCCGCAGCGAATATCCGCTACATTTAGGCTTAACCGAAGCGGGCATGGGTTCAAAAGGCATTGTGGCATCTACCGCCGCACTGGCCTTGTTATTGCAACAAGGTATTGGCAACACTATTCGCGTGAGTTTAACACCAGAACCCAATGAATCACGAACCAAAGAAGTGGTCGTGGCGCAAGAGATTTTACAGACGATGGGGATTCGTTCATTTACACCGCTTGTGACCGCGTGTCCGGGCTGCGGTCGAACAACGTCAACTTATTTTCAAGAATTAGCCATGCAAATCCAAAGCTACCTCCGCAATCAAATGCCTATTTGGCGAAACTTATATGCAGGTGTAGAAAATATGAACGTGGCCGTCATGGGTTGCGTCGTCAATGGGCCGGGAGAATCCAAACTGGCAAACATTGGTATTAGCTTACCAGGAACAGGTGAAACACCCGTAGCCCCTGTGTTTGTTGATGGAGAAAAAACGGTCACCCTGAAGGGGGATAATATTGCGCAGGAATTTCAGGCGATTGTTGAGGATTATGTGAAAAACAATTATGCAGATGGTGGTAAGCTTCATGTGCCACATTTAAAAAAAATCGTGCCCATTCAAGCCGTAAAATAAATTTCAAATAAAATTCACTCACAGCTTCTATTCAACAAGAATCATTTTTTTCATGAGTCATTCATTTCAAAGCATCAAAGGTTTCTACGACATACTTCCCGAGGCTACACCGCTTTGGTTTAAGTTAGAAGACACAGCGAGACGTGTGCTTGCACAATATGGTTATCACAACATTCGCATGCCGCTAGTTGAGAATACTGATCTTTTTGTACGCAGTGTAGGCGAGCATACCGATATCGTAGAAAAAGAAATGTATGCGTGGGTGGATGCGCTCAATGGGGATAAACTTACGCTGCGCCCCGAAGGTACGGCAGGTTGTGTGCGAGCAGTAGTCGAACACAATCTTACTTATAATGGACCGCAGCGCCTATGGTATTCCGGGGCGATGTTCAGGCATGAAAACGTACAAAAAGGCCGTCAACGGCAGTTTCATCAAATTGGTGTTGAGGCTTTTGGTTTTGAGTCACCAGAAGTGGATGCAGAACAAATTGTTATGCTGGCAAGATTGTGGCGCGCACTTGGTATTGAAGATGTTGAGTTGCAAATCAATAGCATTGGTGACGCAGATGAGCGTGCCCAATACC
>Ga0208694_1005009_pt1 | contig 11538 bp, 13 predicted proteins | sample AD_UKC078_MetaG_FD_184442 | JGI IMG/M metagenome (GOLD analysis project Ga0208694, IMG submission 184442) | Active sludge microbial communities of municipal wastewater-treating anaerobic digesters from USA - AD_UKC078_MetaG (SPAdes) (version 2) | ecosystem: Engineered > Bioreactor > Anaerobic >...
GAGGGCGGAGACGGAGACCCAGGGCAGTCCCCGTTCCTCGCACCAGGCGATATTGGCGGGGGCAGGCTCGCGCAAATCCCTGTGGTTAAAGACCATTAAAAGCGGTATCTTCATCTCGCGGATGCGCTTCAGGGAGGACAGCTCGCTCTCCGCGAAGGGGCGGCCATCGTTCACAAACACGGCTATATCTGTGCGGTAGAGTATCTTATAGGTGGCGAGCACCCGTTTTTCGCCCAGTTCGCCGCTGTCGTCCAGTCCGGCGGTGTCAAAGAAGGTCACCGGGCCCAGGGGCAGCAGTTCATAGCGTTTGTCCACCGGGTCTGTGGTGGTGCCCGGGGTGCTGGAAACGATGGCGATCTCCTGTCCTGCCAGGGCGTTGATCAAGGACGATTTTCCGGCGTTGCGGTTGCCCAGCAGGGTGATGTTGACGCGTTCACCGCGGGGTGTGCTCATCTATCTTCTCCCAAAAAGTCTTGCGGCTCGCGGCCGCTAATAGCTTTTATTATCAGTTCTTTCATGTTTCTCTCCTTGTCGGGCTGGATACCAGCCCATGTAAAATAATATATGTGAAAAGCGCAAATCTGTCAAGCAAAGAGAACGCTGGCAGGCAAGGAGCCTGTGTCCAGGGGTGGCAAAGTCCGTTTGCCACAGAAACCGGAGGTCTCTTCCAAACAGGCAACTCCGTTGCCTCTGCCGAACAGACTTCGGCAGCACTTAAATTACACAAATTCTCCCCCCCCATATATATAGGTGCTACGACCCCTTTATGCAAGGCGGGAAGCGGATCCCAGGGCAAGTATATAAATATACTTGCCCGTAATTGCGCGGCCATGAGCTGGCTGCCCTCCCTTTCCCCTCGCGCGCGGGTGGCTCGCTGTTCCTTCGTAAATCCCTGCTCCATAGCCTTCCCTTTCCCCTCGCGCGCGGGTGGCTCTCATTTGCATCCGGCGCTCAGACCCTGGTCTTCCTTAGGTCATCCTTATAATTTATAAGGTTGACCTAAGGATGATGGCATCAAATCCAGTAGCAGCAAAGGAGGGCGGTATGAAGGATTATGCGGAAGGTTGCGGTATTTTTGTGGAAAGGTGGAAAGGTGAAATGGTGGAAGGGTGACCCCAAATAACAAGTCCACCAGGCTATATTCTATGTCATCACGGCCTGCGAGCCGTGATTCAGTCTTTTGGAAATGGCCGTCCAGCCCCGAAACAACGCCAACAAAGCTACATACTGTGTCATCCCGGGCAAGCGCACGCTTGACCCGGGATCCAGTCTTTTGAAATGGCTGTAGTAAAGTGGAACGGTAAAATGGTGTCGTTAGCAATGAGATATAACACTGGAAAAAACGATTAATCCGTTAATCCGTGTAATCCGTTTCATCCGTATGATGCCTGGCATGCCAATCTTATACGGATTGACGGATTTGACTGATTTACGGATTACTATGGTAAAAAAGAAAGGCGTTCCCGCCAGCCCAAAAACAAAACATCTCCAGACCCCCAATCTGTGGCAATCCGCGCCTTTTATCCACGTCAATCTGCGTGAACCGTGGAACCCGGAATCCAGTCTTTTACAGGAAAGTTTGAAGTCCGGGCCGGATTCAGGACTGGCATAAGTATGAACCCATATTGCCGGCTCGAACTCCAAACCAGCCAGCATGGAGTTCAAGAGCCTTTTCAGGCTGCAAACTGCCACCAGACATGTTGGCTCTTGGACTTCATGCGTAACATATTACCGGCTCGAACTCCAAACACAGCCAGAATATATTCCTTCCGCACGGTAAATAATGCTTGACATAGAAACCAAACTACACAAAAGTAGATTTGAGAGGGTAAATAAAGAAAGGAGCAGGAAAGATTAGCAAGAGCTTAGTTTTTGTGCTGGCGTTCTTATGCCTGGCGGCAGCATGCCTGGGGTCGGAAGCTGCCGCGCCTGACCCGCCGGAGCCACTCCGCGCGGTGGAGCTGATGCCTCCGCCTTTAACGGTGAGAGCGTTGCCAGGGCAGAAGTCCGTGCCTTCCTGGAACTTCAGCGTCAATCCAAACCCGATCATAACCAACTATTACGACTACATGATCGGCGGCTACAACAACCTGCCTGGGAACACGCCACGGACGTCTATATTGCCTATACTGACTATTGCGGCTCGGAGTGGCAGGACCCGATCGTGCTCAACAATGTCGATACTCCCGAACTGGCGGACATCAAGCCGATGTGGGTGTATCCGGCAGACCGGATGATATTCACTGGCATCAACCATTATGGATTTAAAGAGGGAAAACTGGGCCTGATGTTTTACGATGACTTCACCTGGGGCTCGAATTCTCTCCCGCCACCCTACCACCCCGATCCTGACGGCGGCCGGGTGATGTTCATGGAACTGCATATCGGAAACCTGGACGCCAATGATCCCAACCAGGCGCCAGCTCCGGCCATCCTGGCACAGAATTGGCCCAACCCCTTCAATCCCAATACCAACATCAGTTTTGAACTGCCTCAGCCCGGCCCTGCCCGGCTGGAAATCTTCGACCTCCGCGGAAGGCTGGTAAGCACCCTACTGGACAAGGAGATGGGAGCCGGAAAACATAGCCTGAACTGGGACGGCACCGACTCCAACGGCGCCCAACTGGCAAGCGGAGTCTATATCTACCGCCTCAGCACGGGAAAGACGAGCGCCAGCCGCAAAATGATATTGCTGAAGTGACGGACAGCCGCCCTTCCAAGTCCGATCTTTATACCGAGCCGCCGCGTGTATTGCGCGGCGGTTTGCTTTCCGCAGACCAAGTATCAGCAGCGGGAAAATTGCAATGAAATAGCCGCTGGTGGGGCTCCGGCAGATTTGTGTTGACAACAAATGTCCGCGGTAAATACTGCGACCAATTCGGATCTTTAAGGGCATCTTGTTAAAAACAACGTTCACCCTTTGCTGATCCGGTATCGAGGTATGCATGACAAAGGTAAGATTTATTGTAGTAGTGTTTTCTGATGTCCAAATCCACGCGGCGGACATCCCGAAGCTTAGAGGCTATTTTGCGCGCAAATTCCCCGACGCCAGGTTGTTTCATAATCATCTCCCCGGCCAAAGCCATGACTTCCGCGCTCCGCGCATCCAATATCGGGTGATCAACACCCATCCGGCCCTGCTGGCCTTTGGCGAAGGTATCGACCTTATCAAGCAGGTTTTCATGGAGATCAATGAACTGGAGATCAACGGCAAGACCCTGGTGTCCAATGAGAGGGAAGTTGTGCTGCGGGAAGAGGATTTTGGCCTTTGCGGGCAATATCACCGCTACAGGTTCATCTCGCCCTGGATGGCGCTCAACCAGGAAAACTACAGGGAATATCAGGAACTGGACACATACCAGCGCAGCCAGCGGCTGAAAAGCATCCTCAAAAACAACCTGAAAACACTGTCCAAGGGATTTGACTATTGGATCCCGGAGATCGACAAACTGAACGTGGACGGCTGGTTCAAACCCAAATCCGTAAACTTCCACAACCAGGTGATGCACTGCTTCACCGGCGAGTTTACCACCAATTTTATCATACCTGACTACCTCGGGCTGGGCAAACAGAGTGCCAGGGGTTTCGGGGTGGTTTTGATGAATAAGGAGAAGTTATGATCCATAAGATGTATGGTCTTTACAAGCATATCCCACCGGAGATATTAGCTGTCCATGATAATGAATATGGCCTTGATCCGGCGCCTAAACCGAATGTCAAAGTAATAAGCCTGGATTTTACTTATGGGGGCACCGAGTTCTCGCTTATTGGATCATCACTAAGTGATTATGATTCTGCCAGGAATCTTAGTGAATATTTTTATAGAAAGGCCTCCGCCAATACGGTTTCACCATTTTTCAGCCTGTATGTATCTGAAGAAGGCTTGCGCAAAGGCGATACTTACTCGGTGACATCAAAGGATTATCGCAAATTTATCCGAATATTGAATGATAATGTAAAACTCAGCGCAGAACTATCCGGTTTGCTGGAACTATTCACAAATCAGCCGGATAGTATCTTTGAGGAACTGGACAAGCACTTAGGCGGTACCAAAAAGACGCTTTATATCCTGACCATTCGCATAGACGGAGCGTATATCGGAAACTCACCTCTGTTCAAGCTGATCCGGGAAAACGCATCCAAGGAATACTACAAGGATTTCTATACCCTTGGCAACAAGAAAATTTCCGGTAGTAATATGGTGTGTTCCATGTGCCTGAAGCCAAAAGACGAAGTTTGGGGATACGTATCGGTTTACAATTTTTACACCTCCAAAACTGAGCATGCCTCTATAGCAGGAGGGCTGGAAAAAGAACTAGCTCACCGTAATTATCCCGTTTGCCCGGATTGTGCGGCCATGCTCAATAAGCTTCGCCCGGTAATAGACAAATACTTCAGTTTCAAGTTTTGCGGTTTTGATTACTTTCTTATGCCGGAAGTCATAATAGATGACACAGCCGATGATGTCATGCAGCTCATCATGGATATAATGGTTGCCCAGTATGACAGCCAGCCAGGCGTGCTGTTGGACAAAAAGCCGAGGCTTGGAGGATTCAGCCTCGGAAAGCGAAGAAAGATCATCGACGGCTATTCAAAGGAAGTTTTCGACTATTTGGCTGAAACCGAGAACACAGCATCATATACCATGTTGTTTTACGCCGCCAGTAACTCCGAGTTTAAGGTTTTGCTGACCGTCGAAGACGTTTTCCCCAGCCAGTTCAGCGCTTTATATACCGCCAAAGACAAAGCTGAAGCACATGCGGTGTTCAAGAATCTGCCAGGCAGCAAAAAGGGCGAATTATACGACATGGAATTCAGGTTTGATACATTGATGGAGTTCCTGCCTGTTAAAGATAAAGACGGAGATTTTTCCAAGTCATTCTTGGAATATACAAGGGCGATATTCCTGCAAAAAAGGGTCTCATACAGTTTTCTGATGCAAATGATCATGAGGGTCATCAGGAAGAAGATGTTTACCAAAGACAAGGATTACGAGACCACCGGCGAATCCGAGCCCGCGACCGTCAGCGTCAGGAAGAAGATGTTTACCAAAGACAAGGATTACGAGTTATCCGCGTTAAAGGCTTTCCTGATTCTCAAGTTCATGCTGTATTTGGGTATTATAGGCAATAACAAAAAAGAATTACATATAAAGGAGGCTGCCATGACAGGCAAATTCGCCGATTTTTTCGAGGAGCACAAGGATTTCTTCGACACCAGTGCTAAACAATGCGTGTTCATGACGGGAGTATTGACGCAATTCCTGATCAACATACAACACACAGAGAAAAACTCAGCCCCGTTCAGGAAAAGGCTGAACTCCATGAAACTAAACAAAGACCTTGTTTATCGAATCTTCACCGAAGCAAAGGAAAAACTGGAGCAGTACAGCAAAAACTACTACCTTAAGCTCGAACAGAGCATAGCGGAGCTGATGATAAAAGGTGGCATGGAAAAGCTGACCAACGACGAGATTAGTTTTCTATTCACTTTGGGAATGACCCTGAGCAAAAACTTTAAGCAAGAAACAACTACTGAACAGGAAGTATAAATGGAGGATACCATGACAGACATCAAAAGAACTGAGATCCTGTTTCTGTACGATGTGCAGAACGGCAATCCCAACGGCGACCCCACCGATGAGAACAAACCAAGAATCGATGAAGAGACGGGGCACAACATAGTAACCGATGTACGGCTCAAGAGGACTGTGAGGGACTATCTCTACCAGTATGAGGGCTACAACCAGGAAGGAATTAAAGATATCTTTGTGCGGCAGACTTTTGTGGACGGTGATCCGGACAAGGGTATCAATGACGGCAAGAACAGGGCAAAACACTATGATAACGATCTGAAGTCGGTGCTTAATGCCTGCATAGACATTAGGCTCTTTGGCGGTGTCATCCCCTTGGACAAATCATCCTTAACATTGACCGGGCCGGTGCAATTCAAGATGGGACGCTCCCTGCACAGGGTCGAACTGATGTATGTAAAGGGGACAGGTGCTTTTGCCTCCAAACCCGGAGCAAAGCAGCCAACCTTCCGTGAGGAGTATATACTTCCATATTCCCTGATAGCGTTTTACGGGATCATCAATGAAACGGCTGCCCGGCACACTGGTCTTACCAATGAAGATATCGCAATGCTTAAAAAAGGGCTGTGGAACGGCACCAAGAATCTGATATCAAGGTCTAAGATGGAGCACAATCCCAGATTGCTGCTTATGTTGGAACACAAAGACAGCTATTTTTTCATCGGCGAGTTGGATAAATACATAAGACTTTCCTCGGATAGAAAAGACGAGCAGATAAGAGGAATTGATGATATAAAGTTGGATATGAGCCCCTTAAAATCTATGATCGACAGCCTTGGCGAGAACAAGCCGGAGATAACAATGCAAAAGGATCCAAACCTGATACTTGAAGGATGGTGTTAGCCGCCTTCAACTGGAGTTACAATGACACCTGGTAAAGTAATCTGCTTTGAGCTGTTTGGAGATTATGCTCAGTACAAAAAATTCTTTGCCAACATGTCTCCTCTCAGCTTCTCCATCCCTCCCAGAACCGCTTTATCTGGAACGATTGGAGCCATTCTGGGAATTGACAAGAGCGAAAATCCGGAAAGATTCAACCCGCAAGATAGCTTCATTGCCCTGCGGCTGATGAACGAGGTCAAAAAAACCAAGATTGCCCACAACTACTTGAAAACAACCTCTTTGAAACATGTATCCAGATTCCAGGAGCATAAACCTACCAACGTGGAATTCCTGAAAGACGTCCGCTATAGAATCTACTTTGCCTGTGAAGATGCAAAAATGTACCAGAAGCTGAAAGAACTGCTTGAGGCGCATAAGAGTGTATATACTATTTCCCTGGGGATCAGTGGTTGCCTGGCAAACTTCGAGTATTTAGGCGAGTTTGGCCTAACTCCCCTGGAGCCCGGGCATGAACTTTTGGTGGATTCCGTGGTACCCATGGCCTCGATTGACAAGGTCTTGCTGAATACCCCCGCAAGGCTGCAGAAAGCGGTCATGCCCGTCACAATGGGAAACGACAGGGTAGTGGACAAATACGAAGAGGTTCTCTATGAATTAGAGGGCAATCCGATGAACCTGGTTTTGAAAGACATTGCCTACAAGGTGAATGATCTGCAGGATGTCATACACGGATTTTAAGCTGCATTCTCATCCCGGGATGCTGTTAAAAGACCATCTTGAGCAGGTGACCGACAAGGGTCTGCGCAGGTTCAGAGAAAACTCTGTGTTTCCCGAAAGCGAGCTCCTGCTCAAGGTAATACTCTCTTTTCATGACCTCGGCAAAGGCTCCGCATATTTTCAGAATTACCTTATGAACGGGGCACCAAGGTCAAATCTAACCAGGCACAGCGAGTTCTCTGCCATTTGGGCGTTCCATTACTGTTCAAGCGTACTGAAACTGCCGCCCTTGGACCGCTTTTTCGCATATATTTGCGTAAACGCTCATCATGGCAATCTGGGCGATATGGATGAACTCTTGGCCCCAGGCTTGGATCAAAGCGAGCTGGCAGAAATCAATCAGCAGATAGATTATATTGAATTGAATGCAATCCTTGAACGGCTTGACATTGGGAACTGCCTTTCTTCCAATGGATTTGAGGAAGCTCTTGGTGATTTGGACAAAAAAAGCCTGGCTTCTCAATTCAGACGGCAAAGGTCTTCGATATCAGATGAACAGTGGCTCAGGCTGGAATACCTGTTTTCCATACTGATCTGGGCGGATAAACATTCCGCGATCTTTAACAGTGATTGCCTCGATGCCAACACCCGCAAGTGGAACACCAGAATAATCGACAATTATAAAAAAGATAAAAAAAACCTGCCTCCTGCCAGGGGAGTCATCGGCAACATCCGCAACGAGGCGTATGATACCCTGTCGAATAATCTCAGACCTGAGATCAACACATATTCGGTGAATATGCCAACCGGTTCCGGCAAGACAATCAGTACACTGAAAGTGGCGCTTGAACTCAGAAAATCGCATCCCGGCCTGCAGCGCATAATATACAGCCTGCCTTTCACATCCATTATCGACCAGAACTATAGCGTGTTCTCCAAAATCCTTCGCCATAGCCTGTCAAGCTTCGGTTCTGAAACCTTGCTTGCCCACCATCATCTGGCAGATTTCGGTTATCATGGCGCTAACGAGTACGCTGACAACGAAGCAGAGTATCTGGTTGAAACTTGGGACAGCGAACTGGTGGTGACGACTTTCGCCCAGCTTCTGGCTTCCTGCCTGTCTATCAGGAATACCAACCTCAAGCGGCTGCATCGTTTTGCCCATGCTGTTGTGATTCTCGATGAGGTGCAGAATATTCCTCACCATTACTGGGAACTGCTGCGCCATGTGCTGAAACAACTGTCAAAACACCTCAATTCAGTTGTCATGTTGGTCACTGCCACCCTTCCCATGATCTTCGATCCCAACGATCCTGATCTGGTGGAGTTGGCAACATCTAAAGACCTGTGGTTCTCCAAACTGGACAGGGTCGAAATCCACCGCTCGTATTTGTCGGAAAAGATGGAACTGTCAGGGCTAGCCAAGCTGGTTGCCAATGACGACAAAGAAGACAGCTCGCTCAATCGTTTGATAATCGTCAATACGGTTCAGTGCTCGCTGGACCTGTACATGATGTTGAAAGAAGCATGCCCGTGCCAGCGGTTGATCTACCTGTCGTCAAATGTTATCCCGAAGCAACGGCTGGAGAGGATAAACGAGATCAGGGAAAACAGTGGCAGGGGGCTGATAATTGTCTCCACCCAGGTGGTGGAAGCGGGTGTCGATATTGATGTGGATATTGTGTATCGGGACCTTGCTCCCCTCGACTCCATTATCCAGGCTGCCGGGCGTTGCAACCGCAATGAGTCTAAAAACAGGTCCAGGGTTGTCGTTTTTCAACTGTTTGCTGATAGCACACCATATTGGAGATATATCTACGACGAAACTCTCATCCACGCCACTAAAAAAACCCTGGGGACAGATGCCAGCCCCTTGCAGGAAGCAGACCTTCACAAAATCAGCAACCAATATTATGAATACCTGGCTCAGGCAAGCGCCAGGGACATCTCCAAAAGCATTATCAGAAGCCTGGCAAGGCTTGATCTGGGTTCGGCTTTGAACTATGACTCACGTGAAAACCCAAACGCGTTCCACCTGATCGAATCCCATCCCGCACAAACCGTCTTCGTCGAACTGGACGGAACTTCATCGGCATTACTTGAATCGTATAGATCCGTGATCTCGACTTATCATACCGGTGATTTTGAAGCCAGGTCAGAGTTGAGAAAACTGCAAAGGCAGATGGGACCGTACATGATAAATGTAGATAAGAGGTATCTTGAGTCGGAAAGTAGAATCCATATCATTGGGAAAGATGTGCTAAGTCAATACTATGACTTGGAAACCGGATTCATCCGCAAGGCAAGACAGGCTGATTACATTTTTTGAATATGGAACTACATCTTAATACCTTCGGCACTTTCCTCAGAAAAAAAGACGATATGTTTGAAGTGATGGTGGAGGGGAAAAAAACACCGATTGCTCCCGCCAAGGTGTCCTCAATCATCATCTCCAACGCCGCAACCATGACTACGGATGCCATCCAATTGGCCCTGGAACATAACATCGACGTGGTCTTTCTGGATAAATATGGCAGCCCCTATGCCCGCATCTGGTTTCCAAAGATAGGCAGCACGGTGCTGATCCGCAGGCGTCAACTGGAGGCTTTGACAAATGAAACAGGGCTGGAGTTCATTAAACTGTGGATTACACTTAAGATAATGTACCAGTGCCGATTTATGAAAGCCTTGATCAGTAAACGGGATTACGTGGGCGAAGAGTACCGGGAAAAAACTGGCAAAATGCAGGACTATGCCCTAAAAGTGTTCTCTGCCCAAGGAACGCTTGAGGATCTGGGAGCTTCATTCATGGGCTGGGAAGGATCGGCTTCCAAACTGTATTTCTCAACCTTGGGAGACCTTATCCCTGAAGGCTTCCGGTTTAAGGGTCGAAGCTCACACCCGGCCAAAGACGCCTTCAACGTCTGTCTGAACTACGGCTATGGAATCCTTTACTCCAAAGTGGAGAGAGCCCTCGTGATTGCTGGGCTTGATCCCTATATTGGCTTGCTGCATACAGATAATTACAACAAAAAATCCTTTGTCTTTGACTTCATCGAACCCTATCGACACTTTATCGATGAACCTGTTTTTCACATTTTCTCCAGGCACAGATTCAAGCCAGAATACGTGGAAGAAGTTCACCAGGGCGTTATCCTCTCCACCCAGGGCAAAAAGTTTCTGGCCCCCCTTTTGCTGGAGCATCTGGATACAAGAGTTCGCTATCACAACAAAAACCGCCGTCTGGTAGAGTGTATCCAGACAGATGCCCATGCCTTTGCCAATTTCCTGATCAACCGTCGGGGCGGATATTTGGATAAAAGCCTGCATACTAAATTGGAAAACTTCCTGGGCTCGGGAGACGATGATTCTGGACAAGAAGAGGAGGATTGATGCTTACATGGGTGCTTTATGACATTCAGAAAGACAAGGTCAGGTCGAAAGTGGCAAAACTTTGTCTGAAGGCAGGCATCTACCGGGTGCAATACTCTGTGTTCCTGGGTGAGCTTGACAAAACCAAACGCAAAGAGCTGCGCAGCCATATCGAGGATTTGTTCGATCCCAACTGTGATAAAGTGTATATCTTTCCCATGTGCCGGGAAGATTTCGATCAGTGTGAGTTGCTTGGTCAGGCATTCGACAGGAAACTGATAACTGATGAGCTTAAAGCTTTATTGATGTAATCATGGATTTTCAGTTTATAACTCCCTCTGAAGTCATTGAATACATGTTCTGCCCACGTTTTGTCTATTATTTGAATGTCCTGAAAATCGACCAGCACGAGCACAGGCGTCATCTGGTCAACAAAGGCCGTGACATTCACGCATTGAAACTGGTACAGAACAAAGATTACCTACGCAAAAAAGCGGGAGCCGTTGACAAGCTGCAGGATGTTTACTTGGGGTCAGAGCGCTTGAAGCTGGTCGGCCGCATTGATGAAGTTCTGTTTTTAAGTGATGGTACCGCCGCTCCTTTGGATTATAAGTATGCAAACTGGGAAAACAGAATCTATAAAACCCATGTGATCCAGCAAGCCCTGTACGCGCTGCTGATAGAAGAAAACTTCCAAAAATCCGTGAACAAGGCCTTCCTGGTTTATGTCCGTTCCAAAAATCACCTGGAAGAGATATCAATCACCCACGCCTTAAAAACCAGAGCGCAGAAAATAGTTGACGAGATATTCCAGTTAATTAGCTTGTCCTTATATCCGCAGGTTAAGGTTTCACAGCGTAAGTGTGAAGATTGCACCTATAGAAACCTCTGCATATTCTGAGACAGATTTATTATGTTTTTTGGAATGAAAGTTGTTCTTTATAGTGATATAGAGTGTTTACACGTGTCTGAGATATAGAATGCTAATGTTATGGCCACCGAAAGGCGTATGC
>Ga0208694_1005013_pt1 | contig 11534 bp, 8 predicted proteins | sample AD_UKC078_MetaG_FD_184442 | JGI IMG/M metagenome (GOLD analysis project Ga0208694, IMG submission 184442) | Active sludge microbial communities of municipal wastewater-treating anaerobic digesters from USA - AD_UKC078_MetaG (SPAdes) (version 2) | ecosystem: Engineered > Bioreactor > Anaerobic >...
TTCTCCATCAACTATTCGGCTACCCACAAGACCCGGCACAACCTGCTCTATGTGCTTGATCCTCTCGATGCATTCAATAAACGACTGGTCAAGAAGATTGAAGTGAAAGGGCTTGAAATCCAGAATCTGAGTGGAACCAGTCGATATGTCTATCTTCAAGATATCTTATTGGAGAAGAATCAAGCCCCCCGTGTAAAAATGGAGATTGAAGTCAAACGAGCGGGGGGTATCAAACGCGAGGTACGGGAGTTCAGGGAAGGGGATAGCCTTTACGTCACTTCTGAAAATCTTGAGGAGTATAGAGGGCTCTCCATCACCAAGATAGATCCATGGCTTTCCCAAGTTGAGTTCTCGAATGGAGAGATATTGCAGACTGGGAAGGTAAGTAAAGATATTCTTGAAGAAGACCTGAGAAGAATACAAATCAGGGAGACCATTCTCTCTCACTTTGCAAAGGAGCGGGATCTCTTTGAGCGAGGTATAAAATGCCTCTCGCTCTTCTTCATTGATGAGGTGAAGAAGTATCGCGATTATGATGAAGAAGGAGAAGAGATCCTTTGTGAGTACGGCAGGGTCTTCGAAGAAGAGTACCAGGCCATCTTGAATGATCACATCGAACTATTGCCGTCAGCTTACCAAAGCTACTTGCAAGGCATCACTGCTCAAGAGACTCATGAGGGGTACTTCTCAAGGGATAGCAGGGGACGGTTGACCAATAGCAGTGTGAGGCGAGGCAACCAGTTCTCGGAGGACATTACTGCCTACAACCTCATAATGAAGGAGAAGGAACTTCTGTTGGATTTCAAGACCCCGGTTCGTTTCATCTTCTCCCACTCCGCCCTTCGTGAGGGGTGGGACAATACCAACATCTTCCAGATTTGTACCCTGAAGAACTCCGACAGCTCAATCAATAAACGACAGGAAGTCGGAAGAGGATTACGGCTCTGTGTCGACCAGAGCCTGAGACGACAGGACCTGCAGGTCTTGGGAGAACCAGGGGTACATGCGATCAACACCCTGACAGTTATAGCCAGTGAATCGTATGCTTCTTTTGTCAGTGAGTTGCAAAAAGATATCAAGGAAGATCTCTATGATCGACCGACGAGTGTGAGCTCTGATTATTTCACAAATCAGACTATTTTGGCAAATGGGAAACAGCACACGTTGAGCTCTCTCGAGTCAAGATACATCTACCACTATTTGGCCCAACATCAATACGTTGATTTGAACGGCCAAATCACTGAAACGTACCGTACCGCACTCTTGAATAAAGCCCTGGCTCCGTTTGAAGAGCAATTCACCCTCTTGGAACGCGGTGCCCATCAGTTGATCCAAGCGATATATGATCCTTCTGTCCTGGACTCCATGATCACCAATGCTCATGCGACACGAGTTCGGGAAAATCCCATCAAATCAGAGAATTGGGAATTGTTCAAAGAGATGTGGGAGCGAATCAAGACACGCTATGCGTATTCGGTCAGCTTTGACAGTGATGGTCTCATTGAACAGTCGGTTGAGGCCCTCAATACAGAGTTGAAAATTTCCAAACCATCATACCGACTGGAACGAGGGGAGCAGATCGGGGCAGAGTTCCAACACATCGATTCCGATCCACTGAAAGATATCCGGTCACAACACACCAGTTCGGTACCGTATGATTTGATTGGAAAAATCGCAGAATCGACCACATTGACCAGAAGTACCGTGGGAAAAATACTCAATGGATTGGACGTCGCCACCTTGCGTCAGTTCACCAACAACCCCGAGGCATTCATCAGTGAAGTTGCCGGGACCATCAATCAGAAGAAGGCTGCGATGATTGTCGAGAATATTCAGTACGCACCGAGTTCTGAAGCTCCATTCTCTTCAGATATTTTCATGAAGAGCAAGAGCCCGATGGAGTTTGCAAAAGCATTCAAAGCGAATAAAGCCATCCAGGACTATGTGTTCACTGACGGAACCTCCGAGGATAGTGTAGAACGTAAGTTTGTGAAAGCTCTGGAGAGAGCGAGCGAAGTGTCGGTGTATGCAAAGCTTCCATCGGGTCCAAATGGATTTTTCATTCCGACGCCGGTCGGTACTTACTCCCCTGATTGGGCAATTTCATTCAAGAAAGATAGTGTGAAGCACATGTTCTTCATCGCTGAGACGAAGGGACGCATGCTCTCTTCGCAGTTTGGATCGATGATCAGGACAGATGAGATTGAACAGGCGAAGATCCAGTGTGCAAAGAAACTCTTCAATGAACTTTCAAGTTCCGAGGTCAAATACCACGAGGTAAGTGACTACAATGAATTGTTGAGGGTGATTGAGAGTTTGTAGAAAATTGCTGGATCTCTCAGCAAATGAAACCATTTTGTGGGTCAATGAAACGTATCCTATCATTCAAAACTCAAGTCTTGAATACAACAAAGGCAACCAGTTCTTTGTATTAGAATCAGTTGCCTTATGGGCGCGATTGGGTTTGAACCAACGACTTCTACCGTGTGAAGGTAGCACTCTCCCGCTGAGTTACGCGCCCGTTGAATACTTGGGTATCATACGGAAAATATGGCCTGTTGTCCAGAGGGAATTGAGAATAACCCCTGGAGAGGGAGAAGAGGGTTGTTGTGTATCGGTCTCAGCACATGAACTCGCCCGATCCTCCCTTCTCCTGGTAGCGGTGCAGGTCATAGGGGGAGAAGATACCCTTCTCGGTGACGATGCCGGAGATCAAATGGGGTGGGGTCATGTCGAAGGCGGGGTAGTAGCCTTTGATGCCGGTCCCCTCAATCGCCGTCCTGACCCCCATGGCCTGGAGGGAGAAGTCGGGGTCCCGCATCTCGATGGTGACGGTGTCGTGGGTGGGATGGCCGAGGTCCGGGGCGCCGGAGACGAAGGTCGGGATGCCGAAGTGCTTGGCGCAGATGGCGATCTGGCTGGTGCCCACCTTGTTGAAGACATAGCCGTCGACCGAGATGGCGTCGGCTGCGCAGGTGAAGAGGTCGATGTGCTCATTGGCCATCACGAAGGCCGGCATGTTGTCGGTGATGACGGTGGTGTCGAAGCCCATCTCGCTTGAGACGGTGGCGGTGAGCCGCGCTCCCTGAAAGTACGGTCTCGTCTCAGGGCAGAAGAGCTTGATCTGGTTGCCTCGCTTCTTGCACTCCTTGAGCATCATGCCGACGATGGTCTCGGCGAAGCACTGCGTCATGATCGTGCCGTTCTGGGGAAAGAGATCGACCAGGTATTCGGCGGTCTTCGCGACCTTGTTGTAGCGTATGTTGTTCGCTTCGACCACATAGTCGCGGATGGCGAGATCGACCGGTCTGCCCTCATCAAGCGCTCTCTTAGCCACCGGCATGCAGGCGTCGGTGATCTGGACCATCCGCGTCTTGGTCGTGGGACGCGCATCGGCGATGGTATCGGCCGCCTGCCTCAGGTACTCCAGCTGTTTTGTTTTTGAAAGGTCCCGGCACTCCCAGGCGGCCAAGGCCATCCCCATCGGGGCTGCGGTATATGGGCCCGCGCTCTGCGTCACCATGTCGCGGATGGCCTGCATTACTTCAGTGTGGTGCCTGCAGACTACGAATTCTCTTTTGGCAGGGTAGACCCTGCGGTCGAGGATCCGTACCGCTCCCGCCTCATACCAGGCGACGTTCTCATACTGCAGCATATACGCGAGGTCTTTGTCAGCTCGTTCCATGATGACTCCTTATCAGCAACACTTGTATTCCTTTTTAATGCTCTTGAACCAGTGTATCCATTTCTGCTCGGTCTCGCTGTCCGTGACGATCATATCGATCGTGTCGATACCGGCGATGCGGTTGACACAGGACCAGCCGAATTTAGTGTGGTCCACCACCAGATACCGCTTCTTCGATTGGTTGAGCATGCACTCCCGGATGCGAGCCTCTTCTTCGCTATGGTCGGTCAGGCCATAGGTGGCGTCGACGGCAGGAGGGCTGATGAAACAGTAGTCGGCACAGTATTTCTCCAGCGTGGCTATGGCATTCGGCCCCACCAGTGAACCGTTGTGCTTCCTCAGATTGCCACCGATGCAGACCACGCTGACGGACTCGCAGTTTTCGAAGATCGCCGAGGTGGCGATTGAGTTCGTGACGACCGTAACGTGCCGGTTCATCTCCTTGATCCGGGTCGCGATGAAGCGGGAGGTGGTACTGGAGTCGAGGATGATGCAGCTTTCGGGGATGATGAGGGTGGAGCAAAACGCGGCGAGGCGTTGCTTGATCCCCGGGAGCATGATCTCCCGAAAGCTTTGGGGAGCGGCGAGGTCCCCCTGGTGGATGCGGTACGCCCCTCCGTGGGCCTTCCGCACCCCGATGTTCATGGCCACGATCTTGTTGAGATCGCGGCGGATGGTCTCATCGGTGACGTTGAAGCGGCTGCTGAGATCCTTGGTCATGATGAAGCCGTTGTACGGGATCATTTCAATGATGCTGTTGATGCGGTCCTTGGCCTTCATACGGACCCAATATATCACACAATTGTTGCTAAATAAACATAAAATTCGGAATATTTCGGAGAATTATGTGACATCATCAACATGAGTGAACGAAAATTTGGGTTTATCCAAAAATATCGTTGACTTGTGCCCAAACTGAGTGAATACTAAAAGACGAGTTGAATCACGAACGTTCAAAAGGAGTGGAACATGAAAAAGATCCTGGTAGTGCTTTTGGTATTGACCGTTTCTCTCTCGTGCATGTTTGCCGGAGGAGGCAAGGAAACGTCGGCCAAGAAGACTGTGACTGCTGCTCTGATTACCAACCCGAAAGGAACATCAGTTTTCATCAATGAAGGAATCGCCGGCTTTGAGAGCGCCTGTGCGAAGTGGGGCATCAAAGGCACCGTGGTGGAATGCAAGGACACGTCGGAGTATGAATCCAACGCCCGTGCGGCAGCCAATGAAGGGTACGACATCATCCTCGGCGCTTCTTGGGAAGCCGGCTCCATCATCAGTGAGCTTGCTGAGATCTATGACGACATCTCCTTCGGGATCATCGACACATTGGTCGATTCGCCGAAGGTCAAGTGCGTCAACTACTATGAGGCGGAAGGTGCCTACCTCATCGGCGTCATCGCGGCCCTCACCGTCGATGGGGCAAGCCACAACTACGGATCGATCAACGTAAGTCAGAGCGCCTCCTCCTTCAAGTGGAGATACGGTTTCTCACAGGGTGTCCTCTCCATCGATCCGAAAGCCAAATTCGTATTCAACTACGTGAACGGCTACTCGGAAGTCGCCCTCGCCAACGAGCTGGCAAGGCAGCAGTACGAAAAAGGATGCCTCTTCATCAACAGCTGCGCCGCAGGTGGCGACACCGGAACCTTCCAGGCAGCGCTGGACAAGAAGTTCTTCACCGCAGGCCAGGATGTAGACCTCACCAGCCGTGACAACCCCTACATCGTCAGCAGCCAGCTCAAGGGTGCCGGAGAATCAATCGCCTACCTCCTCGATCTCTACATGGAGGGGAAATGGAATTCGGAGAACGAAACCCTTGGTGTGGCGGACGGAGCCATCGGGGCCGTCTGGGCGACGAGGGATTCGACGATCACCGAGCGGCCGAAGCAGCTCTCCGATGCCGACATGGTCATCATCAAGCAGGCCGTCGAGGACATCAAGGTCGGGAAGATCAACATGCGTGACATGCCGGAAGAAGTGGCGGGGATCATTCCTCTTATCTGACATCGCTGTCTGCCAAATCGGCGGCAAAGCGGCATCGGTCGCTTTGCCGCCGCTGAATAGGTGTTGCCGTGCTTGTTGAAATGAAACACATCACCAAGGCCTACGGGCCGTTGGTTGCCAACGACGACATTAGCCTCACCCTCAACAAGGGTGAGATCCTGGCGGTCGTCGGTGAGAACGGGGCTGGGAAAAGTACTCTGATGAAGATACTCTACGGCCTGGAATCAGCCGACAGCGGCGAGATTCTCATCAATGGGGAGGTGCGGAGGATCCGCTCCCCGTATGATGCCATTGCCTGCGGCATCGGCATGGTACAGCAGCATTTCATGCTCTTTCCCCCCTTCACCGCCGCCGAAAACATCGTGTATGGGCATGAACCGAAGAGTCGAACGGTGTTCTTCAACCGCAGGGAAGCGGTGAAGAGTGTCAAGGCCCTCTGCACACAATACGGGATGTACATCGACCCTGACGTCAAGGTTGCCGACTGTCCAGTCGGGCTTCAGCAGAGAATCGAGATTCTCAAGGTACTGTATCAAGGTGCCGACATCATCATCTTTGATGAGCCCTCCGCCGTCTTGACCCCGCAAGAGGTCACGGAACTGCTCAAGACCATCAAGGACCTCAAGAGAGCCGGCAAGAGCATCATCCTCATCACCCATAAGCTCAGCGAGGTCATGGCGGTCGCCGACCGCGTCATGGTCATGCGCCTCGGCAATCTGATCAAGGTCATGCAGAGAGAAGAGACCAGCATTGAAGAGATGAGCTTTCTCATGGTGGGCCATACGCTGAAGACACGGGAGATTCAGAAGATCCAGCAGGGGAGGCAAATCCTCTCTGTCGAGCACCTCACCCTTGCAGGAACGGCGGGAAAGCCCGTCATCGATGATGTGAACATCAACGTGCGGGGAGGGGAGATCGTCGGGATCGCCGGTGTTTCCGGCAATGGGCAGAGCGAGCTCATCCAGTGCCTCACCGGCATCAGAAAATTCCAGTCGGGCAGGATCATCATCAACGGCACGGATGTCTCCAACTGTCCGGTGCAGGAAAACAGGGACAGTGGATGCGCCTGCATCCCGGAGGATCGGTATTTCTGGGGTAACGCGGCTGAGGCGACCTTGGTGGAAAACTCCATCATGTCCCACTACAAGAAAACGCATTTGATGAAGCATGGGATCTTCAACAAGAAGAATACCTGCACATTTGCAAACGACATCATGGCGGAATTCGATGTCAGATATACCTCTGACCGGCAGGCGATCCAGGAACTCTCCGGCGGCAATGTCCAGAAGCTCATCGTCGCGCGGGAGATCATGCAACACTCACCCTTTCTGATCGCCGCCGAACCTACGCGGGGCATCGATATCGGAGCCATTGATTTCATTCACGGTAAACTGCTGGAAAAGCGGGAGCAAGGTGACGCCATCCTGTTGATCTCCTCGGAGCTGACGGAGATCTTCGCACTCAGCGATCGGATCTACGTCATGTATGAAGGCAGGATAGCCGGTGAATTCACACGAGAGGAAGCAACGATAGACAAGGTGGGGCTTCTGATGATGGGAGGTGCCCTTGATGGATGATTTTAGAAGAAAGAAATTAATCGATGACGTGGCCTCTCCGATGATCGCCATTCTGGCTGGCTTGCTCGTGGGGGCGATCGTGATGCTGTTGACGGGGACGAATCCGCTGTTTGCATACAAGGAGATGTTCACCAAATCTTTCTTCAGGCCCTACTACCTGGCCGAGACATTGGTGCGCAGCGCGCCCATCATGCTCAGTGGCGTCGCGGCCGCAGTGGCGTGGAGGGCGGGATACATCAATCTCGGCATGCAGGGACAGATGGCCGTCGGTGGCCTCGTAGCCACCGTGATGGCCATCTACCTTCCCGTCCACTCCTGGTGGGGGACAGTGCTCTGCTTTGCCGGAGGCATGGGTGCAGCGGCCTTGACCGCCTTGATCCCGACCTATCTCGACTACAAGTTCAAGGCATCGCTCATCATCACAACACTCATGCTCAACTATGCGATCAACCACATCACCAACTACTTCGTCGCCTATCCGATGCGCGATCCCGCTGGTGACGGCATGGCGCAGCAGTCAGTCCAGATCGCACGATCGTTGCGGTTTTACAGGTTTTCCAACAAGAACGCCATGAACACAAGCGTGTTTGTGGCGATCATAGTGGTCGTGCTCCTGTACTTTGTCTTTACCAAGACCAAGTTCGGGTATGAATCGAAGATAACTGGACTGAATAAGAATTTTGCCCAGTACGGCGGCATCAGGAGCATGCGCACGATGTTCCAGACCATGGCGCTCTCCGGGGCACTCAGCGGGTTCGCCGCCTGCATCGAGATCTTCGGGGTGCGGTACCGCTATGTGAACTCGATGTTCAGCAGTACCGGCTACGCCTGGACCGGCCTCATGGCCATGCTCATTGCCGGCTACAATCCACTTTTGACCCTCGTTTATTCCATTTTCCTCGCGGGATTGAATATCGGTGGCACCGCATTGCAACGGAACGTCGGGGTCCCGATGCAGATCGCCGACATCATCCAGTGCTGTATCACGCTATTCGTATCGGTGAAGATCCTCCACGAATACAAGAGGATGAAAGCCTTCTCCAAGGGGACGGCAAGGGGGAGGACATCATGAACAACCTCTATCTTGCCGCGGTCATCAACACGACGTTCCGCTATACGACACCGGTCCTCTTCGCCGCGCTCGGCAGTCTGTTCTGCACCAAGGCGGCGGTCTTCAACGTCGCCTTGGAGGGGCAGCTGCTGGCCGCCTCCTTTGTGGCCATCGTCGCCAACTATTACACCAATAATGTGCTGATCAGCCTGCTCGCAGGTGTGGCGGCCGGCGCATTCGTGGCGTGGATCGTCGCCATCTTCCAGATCAAATGGAAGGTGAGGGACATGGTCGTCGGAACCGCGATGAACCTCTTGGTGCAAAGTGTCACCGCCTTCCTCATGCAGATCATTTACGGCTCTAGGGGCACAGTCCAGGGATTCGGCATGGTCGCACTGACCAAGATCAACCTCTCGTTCTTGAAGTTCTCGCCGTTCCTCTACCGGATGTTCGAGGATTTGAGCACGATCGATTACCTCGGCTACATCGTCGCCGTGCTCATCTTCATCTATTTCAAGAAGACCGTCAGTGGGTTCCATCACCTCTCGGTGGGCATCAGCGGCACCGCCGCCGATAGCCTCGGCGTTAAGAGCCAACGGATCCAGATCCGGGCGGTGGTCATCTCCGGCATCCTGTGTGGGTTTGGAGGGGTGGTGCACGCCATGGGCAATGTGACGGTCTTCGCCGAAAACATGACCAGCGGTCGCGGTTTCATCGCCATGGGGGCCGCGAGCATGGCCCAATCACATCCGCTGGTGGCCATCGGCTCCTCTCTCTTCTTCGGGACGATGCTTTCGCTCTCCAAGACGCTGCAGGGGTATATCAACTCGTACTTCACCGAAGCGATTCCGTATCTTTGCACCGTCTTGGCAATCACGGTGTATGGAGTGATCGTCACGATGCAGAAAAGAAAGCCAGCTATGAAGGCGTAAGGATGTTGTATGGATTATGAAGATGAACGACGAGCGATCGTGGAATACGCCAAACGCATGTATGATGAGAAGCTGGTCTCCGCGACAAGCGGGAACATCAGCATCCGATTACCCGATCGAAGCGATGCCTTCGCCATCACCCCGAGCTCGGAGCGCTATGCGACCATGACGGGAGCGCGCATCGTCATCATGACGATCGACGGGGAGCTCTTACAGTGCCCAGAAGATGCGCGCCCCTCCTCGGAGTGGCGCCTGCATGCCGAGCTGTACCGACATAAGGAAGCGATTCATGCCGTCTGTCATACCCATTCGCCGTATGCGACGGCATGGGCTTCACTGAGGGAGGCGATCCCGTTGGTCCTAGCAGAGATGCAACCGTGGTTGGGAGGGAGCGTCGAGGTAGCGCCGTACGCAGCGCTCGGGACGCTGGAAGTAGCCATGAACGTGGTCAATGCGATCGGGGAGAGAGGCGCCTGCCTCCTGGCCAACCACGGGGTAGTCTCGGTCGCCCCAAATCTGGATTTGGCGTATGTGCGGTCCTGCTATGTTGAGGACGCGGCAAAGATCATCCACTTGGCTCGGTGCATCGGTGCGCCGTATGAAATCGCCATGCGTTGAGGAGGGGAAGAGTGAGAGGCGGATATACCTATGAATCGTACTGTACCGCGGCCGAGTACATCCGAGAGCGAATCGGGTGGACGCCCGAGATCGCCATCATCTTGGGCACCGGATGCGCCCCCTTCACCGAGCGAATTGAGGATCCGGTGGTGTTCGGCTATGCGGATATCCCCAACTTCCTCGTCACCACCAACACCTCCCATGCCGGCACCATGATCGCGGGCACGGTGGCTGGCAAGCGAGTCATCTGCATGAACGGACGTTTCCACTACTACGAAGGATATTCGATGGAGGAGCTGAACATCCCGGTGCATGTCATGCATGTGCTCGGGGTACAGACCTTGATCCTCACCAACGCGGCCGGGGCGGTCAATCCGGCGTATGCGCCCGGGGATGCCATGATCATCAAGGACCACATCAAGCTGCACCTTGGCAGTCCGCTCAGGGGGCCGAATATCGCCGAGCTCGGGCCGCGCTTCTTCGGAGTCTCGGATCTGTATACAAAGGTTTTGCGCGATCTTGCCCGTACGTGTGCCGGAACGGCTTCTCTCATGGTCCATGAAGGGGTGTACATGTTCTTCCCGGGGCCACAGTTCGAGACCGCGGCAGAGATCCGGGCCGCCGCCATCCTCGGCGCCGATGCGGTGGGCATGTCGACCGTGACCGAAGCGCTCACCGCCGCCCACTGTTCGATGCGCCTGCTCGCCATCTCGCTCATCACCAACATGTGTACCGGTGTGATCGATGAGCCGGTCGATGGCTCGGAGGTTGAAGGCGTCGCGGCGAAAGCGGCGGATGCCTTCAGTTCATTCCTGTATTCCATTGTCAAAACGATATAGGTGATCCCATGTCAATCTTGTTCAAGAACGCAGACATCCTCTCAGTCAAAGACGGGCGGTTCGAGTATCTGCAGTGCGCCTACCTCGGCGTCGAAGGGAAGGTGATCGACTATATCGGCACCGAAGCTCCTGTAAAGGAGTACTCAGAGGTGAAGGAAATGAGCGGGAAGATGTTGATCCCGGGCCTCGTCAACAGCCATGGCCACACGGCCATGAACCTGTTGCGGGGATTGGGAAGCAGTCTGGACCTGCAACAATGGCTTGCGATCATGTGGCCGATCGAAGACCGGATGCGGGATGAGGATTGCGCCAATGGAATGAATATGGCGATCCTTGAGATGCTTGCAAGTGGAACCACCAGCTTCTGTGATATGTACATGAGCCCGGGCCATACCCAAGCATGCATCGGGGAGAGCGGAATGAAGGCAAACCTTACCCGCGTCATGATGGGAGGTTTTAAGGATACCGACTATCGTCTTTTCTCGAACCGGCTGGAGGCGTTGGAGTTCGTACGCCAATACGACAACGCATATGATGGAAGATTGCGTGCAGACTGGTCGATGCATGCTGAATACACCATAGACGCGGAGGTTGCCCGTAAGTGGGCGGAAGAGACGACCGGGCTAGGGGGACGCTTTCATGTCCATATCTCCGAAACCAGGAAGGAGCACGAGGATTGCATCAAACGGTATGGGATGACCCCGGCAGCGTGGATGGAGGAGACTGGGTTCTTCAAGATCCCCACCTACGCCGCCCACTGCGTCTGGTGTACCGAAGAGGACCTGCAGATCTTGAGCAGCCACCAGGTCAGCGTGGTGCACAATCCCA
>Ga0208694_1005015_pt1 | contig 11532 bp, 7 predicted proteins | sample AD_UKC078_MetaG_FD_184442 | JGI IMG/M metagenome (GOLD analysis project Ga0208694, IMG submission 184442) | Active sludge microbial communities of municipal wastewater-treating anaerobic digesters from USA - AD_UKC078_MetaG (SPAdes) (version 2) | ecosystem: Engineered > Bioreactor > Anaerobic >...
GTCGTGACGGACGATGGCTCTTACGGCCGCAAGGCGCTGGTGACCGAGCCGCTGAAAGAGCTGTGCGAACAGACGCCCAAACCGGACATGGCCGTGGCCATCGGGCCGCCGATCATGATGAAGTTCTGCGCCGAAACCACGCGGCCTTACGGCGTACACACGATCGTCTCGCTCAATACCATCATGATCGACGGCACGGGCATGTGCGGCGGCTGCCGCGTGACCGTGGGCGGCGAGACCAAGTTCGTGTGCGTCGACGGCCCCGAATTCGACGGACACCTTGTTGATTTCGACAACATGATGAAGCGCCTGCGCGCCTACAAGCCGCGCGAAGACGCCGACCATGAAAAGTACCACTGCAAGCTCGAAGCCGCCGCTGCCCGCCTAGAGGCGGCCGCCGCTACCCACGCGAAATAGGGAAGACGCATCATGCATCAAGACCCGAATGTTTTAAAGAGCGAAGCAGCAGACCTGCTGCGCCAGATTGAAAACCAGAATCAGCCTCTCACGCCGAAGGCGCGCATGGCGATACCGCCGCAGGCGATGCCGTCGCAAGATCCGGCAGTCCGGCGCGGCAACATGAGCGAGGTCGCGCTGGGTTACTCGCCTGAGCAGGCGCGTTTAGAGGCCATGCGCTGCCTGCAGTGCAAAAACGCGCCGTGCGTGGCGGGGTGCCCAGTGGGCATCCGCATCCCAGATTTCCTCAAGGCTGCGGCGGCAGGACGCTTCGACGAAGCGGTTGCCATCATCCGCGAGAACAGCCTGCTACCGGCTGTCTGTGGGCGTGTCTGCCCGCAGGAGGTACAGTGCCAAGCGCCCTGCACACTCGGCAAAGCGCTCAAGGATGTGGACAAGGCGGTCTCGATCGGACGCATCGAGCGCTTTGTCTCTGATCTCGAACGCGAGAGCGGCAAGCAGGCCGTGCCCGCCGTCAAGCCGCCGACCGGAAAACGGGTGGCGGTGGTCGGCAGCGGCCCGGCCGGCATCACCGTGGCGGCGGACGTGCGGCGCGAGGGTCACGACGTCACCCTCTTCGAAGCCTTCCATAAGCCCGGCGGCGTGCTAGTCTATGGCATCCCCGAGTTCCGTCTGCCCAAACGTATCGTTCACAACGAGATCGAGATGCTGACGGAAATGGGGGTGAAGCTTGAAACCAATTTCGTGGTCGGTCGCACACGCAAGCTCACCGACCTGATAGAGAAGGACGGCTTTGATGCGGTTTTCGTGGGCACCGGCGCGGGGCTGCCCAAGTTCATGAACATCCCCGGCGAAAATCTCGTGGGCGTCTTCTCCGCCAACGAATACCTGACGCGCGCCAACCTTATGAAAGCCTACGACACTAAACACGCCCATACGCCGCTCTACAACTCCCGCAAGGTGGCGGTGCTCGGCGGCGGCAACGTAGCGATGGACGCGGCGCGCATGGCGCTCAGACTCGGCGCAGAAGAGGTACATCTGGTCTACCGCCGCACCGAAAAGGAGATGCCCGCGCGCGTCGAGGAGGTCGCCCACGCCCGCGAGGAGGGGGTGGTCTTCCACATGCTACAGAACGCCGTGCGCATCCTCGGCGACGAGCAGGATCGCGTCACCGGCATGGAGTGCCTGCGCTACGAACTGGGCGAGCCCGACGCTTCCGGCCGCCGCCGTCCCGTGCCGATCTCCGGCAGCGAATTCCAGATGGAGGTGGACACCGTGATCGTAGCCATCGGCAACGACTCCAATCCGCTGATCAGCCAGACCACCGAGGGGCTGGCCGTCAACAAGTGGGGCAACATCATCGTGGACGAGAACGGCAAGACTTCGATCGACGGCATTTATGCCGGCGGCGACATCGTGCTCGGCGCGGCCACCGTGATTCTCGCCATGGGCGAAGGCCGCCGCGCCGCCGCCGCGATCAACGCATTTCTAGCCGGCAAAGCCTGATCCGTCCAATCCGTCTGATTTGTCTGATCTTTCATGGCCCACTTGACCCCCAGACGCTACACGATCCCCGAAGAAGTGGCGCACAGCGCGATTCACGCGCTGGGTAGCCATTTGGGTGCGGCCATGCTGGCACTGATGGTGGTGTTCGGGGTTCAGAGCGGCGAGCAGGTGGCGTGGAAAGTGGTCAGCGCTGCGTTGTTCGGCTTCTCCATCATCCTCCTCTACACGGTCTCGTCGGCCTATCACGCGATCACGCACCCGCGCACCAAGCAGATACTAAAGGTATGCGACCACATGGCGATCTATATCCTGATCGCGGGCTCCTACACGCCCTTCATGCTGGTCACATTGCGGCCTGAATATCCGGTCATCGCCTGGACGATCTTCGGCATCGTCTGGGGGCTGACGATCATGGGCATCGTTTTCAAGGTCTTCTTCACCGGACGGCTGCGACTGGTCTCGACCCTCGCCTATGTCGGCATGGGCTGGATCATCGTCTTTGCGATCAAACCTCTAATGGCCACGCTGCCGGCCGCCGGTCTGGTTTGGTTGCTGATCGGCGGCTTGTGCTACACCCTGGGCGCGATCTTTTATCTATGGCGCCTGATGCCTTTCCACCATGCGGTTTGGCATCTCTGCGTACTGGCCGGTACGCTTTGCCACTTCTTTGCTGTGCTGTTTTATGTGATGATGTAGGTGGTACGGGCGGACGTCCCGGACGCCCGAAAGACAACAGCCGGACAGGCGTGTTGCTTTCGGCGGTCCGAGACGCCCCGCCGTACTTAACTGCTACTTACTTCGTCTTGATGCCCGTTCCAGCGGCCTGGTCGATATACAGACCAATGAAGAAGAACGGGAAGCCGGTGTACAGCTCTTTAGTCGGCTGCGCATTGATCACCGCATTCGCACCGTTTGCCTTGGCATCCTTGGCGATCTGGGTCATCTGCTCGGTGTTATCCTGTTTCGGATAGAGTTCCAGCAGCTTCAGGCCGGGAATACCGACAGCGATACCGATTTCCGTGCTCGTATGGTAGCCGGTCGCCTTGTAGTCCGCGAACGTTCCGTCGCCGGTCGTCACATTGATCACCTGCGCGTCGGCAGCAGCCTTCGTCAGGTCAACCTTGCCCGGGATGTTCAAGCAGCCCGTCAACGCGACCGCCAACACCAAACCCATCGCCATCTGAACGATTCTTGTCATGTGTGTATCTCCTTTTTGCATTGTTGTGCCCGTCTAGCGCCACTCCTGACACCCGTCAAAACGCGAACTAGGTGAGCACCATTATTTTTTACAACAAACAGGGCCATTAAGCAAGCGCGGAACATGAAAATGTTCAACTTCCAGCACTCAACACCCAATTTTCAAGCGTTCAACTCCTAGATCCCAAATCCCAAATCCAAGCTTAAATCCGCGCTGTGCGCAGAGATAAAATGTCGCGTGACAGGCGTTTTGCAATATGCCACAATGATAACCGTTGGTTTATGTTTGGAACTGCACGATAAGGAGTGACAATGGCTTATACAGAAGTGACGAGGACAGGGTACGGCGACCGTCTGAAACGGGCGTTGGGGGGCGTGGTTGTCGGATTTGTAGCGTTTGTCGGAGGCACGGCGCTGCTGTTCTGGAATGAAGGGAACTTCGTCAAGACCAAAAAGGCGCTCGAAGAGGCGCAGGGGGTTGTTGTACCGGTCGAGCAGGTCGCCACCATTGATCCTGCCCTTGAGGGCAAGCTGATCCACGCCAGCGCCCGTGCGGAAACACAGGATATTCTGGAAGATGCGGAGTTCGGCGTGAAACAGACGGCGATCCAACTCCGCCGCCGCGTGGAATACTACCAGTGGGTTGAGGAGTCCCGCACCGAGACCCGCGACAGGATGGGCGGCGGCGAGGAGCGGGTAACCACCTACACGTACAAGAAGGAGTGGCAATCCCAACCGGTGAATTCAGGCGAGTTTCATGATCCCGAATACCAGAACCGCAACACCGTCTGGATGACATTTGACGAACAGACGTTATATGCGCAAAACGTCTCATTCGGCGCTTATGTGCTACCTCAGTTCTTTGTGAAGGCCATCGGTCGGGCAGAGAACGCGAATGTCAACCCCGTGCCCGAGCAGATTCAGGCCTGGACAGAGACCATGGTCGCACACCCACGCTTCCCTCGCGCCTTGATGGCGACGAATGCACCGCCACCGATTCATGTCAGCGGAAACACCGTGTACTTCGGGCGCTCGCCCGGTGCGCCGGTAATCGGTGATGTCCGCGTGTCGTTCACTTGGGTGCTGCCGCATGAGGTCTCCATCATCGGCAAGGTCTTCGGCAAGACGTTCGTGGAGTTTGTGGCGAAAAACGGCAAGTCCGTCTCGCGTCTGGACGACGGGGTCCGGAGCGCGGAGGAGATGTTCGCCAGTGCAGCCAAGGAGAACGCCACGCTGACGTGGATCCTGCGGCTTGTCGGTGTGCTGTGCGTATGTTTCGGCCTGAAGTCGATCTTCGGCATCTTGGAGGCGCTCGCCAAGGTTGTTCCGCTCCTGGGCGACATCGTCGGCGCGGGCGTCGGCTTGGTCTGCACCCTCGTCGGACTGGCCTGGTCGTTCCTGTGGATCTCAATCGCCTGGCTCGCCTACCGTCCGCTGATCGGCATCCCGTTGTTGGTCGCTTCTGTCGGGTGTATTGTCTGGCTCAAGAAAAAGGCGCGAAAAGATGGCGGCGTGACCGCCGCCGGTCAAGCAGACGCTTGACCCTCCCATTCTGCAACCGGGCTCGCGGGGCACTGGGAGGGACGAGCGTCTGCTCGTCCGCGGGCAAGCGACGCTTGCCCCTCCCGCCGTTTCGCGCGCCTTCCTGCCGCCAACCACTCACATCCCATTTCTGTTCAAAAACGTTATCAAAATCAAATCAAAAAAAGGAGTATCTCACGATGAAAACCTCTCGTTTTTTTGTTTCCGCCGCCGCATTCATTCTGTCTGCGTCGACGGTCGTTCACGCCGCGACCCTGCATGTCTCCGCCACAACCGGCGAGAGTGTGCGTAAAGCGGACGGCAGCAAAGAGAAGCCGTGGCGCGACTTGCAGGCCGCGCTGGACAAGGCGCAACCAGGCGACACGATCCTTGTCGCCGCAGGTAACTACCTTGGCACCAGTGACCAAGGATTTCTGAAGATGACCATCCCGGTCAACATCATGGGCGGCTACACGGACGACTTCGCAAGCCGCGACGTGCTCAAGAACCTCACCATGGTGCAGCCCACCACCGCGCAGAACGGCACCTCGCGCTCGTTCGCCCTGCTGTCCATCGGCGACCCCAACAAACCCCGTTCGCTCAACGCCGGCGACGGCGGCATCACCATTGACGGGATTGTCTTCGACCGTGGGTTCTCGAACGGCTACCATCCGACGAAGGGCAAGCCCAAAGATGTCGATACGGGGATGCTCATCAATCCGCCGGGGCAGGGCATCAACGGCGACGCGAAGAACGTGGCGACGGTCGCCCAGCCGCTCATCTACTTCGGTAATGGGTTCGGCAACGTGACGATCCGCAACTGCACGTTCGCCAATGGCGGCAACTACGCGATCCGCGGCTCATGGAGCCAAGGCAAGGTCGTCATTGAGAACAACGTGTTCATCAACAACACCTATGCCGCCATCGAGCTGTCCGGCGGCGGCAAGAGCGGCGAGTTCAGCTTGACCATCGACTGCGCTTACAACACGATCCTCTTTAACTGGGCGCGGACCAATGATCTGGGTGACATGGGGTACGGGTTCCGCTACATGAACAACGTCCACTCCGATGTCCACCACTGCATCATCGGTACTTCCACGCTCGGCGGCTTGGACCGGGCGCGTATCGAGAACTCAAAAGACCATGAGAAGATGAAGAAGACCGGTGCTGAGAACAACGCCTTCTTCCTGAACACACAGGGTGACCTCGTGCTTCCGGGCGGCGCCAAGTGGCTGTTTGTCCGGGCCAAGAACTTCGAGGATCGCGAAGAACTCTACAAGTACGAGGGGAACGCGGAACTCCCGGCGGAAGCTTTCAAGGGCAAGATCAACGAAGCCTACCTGAACGGCTTCGTCAGCGCGAACAACTCCGAATCGGTTCTGTTGGATCGCAATTCGCCCGTCAATCAGGTGCGCAGTGCGTTTGGGATGAACCTGCAGGCCGAGGGAACGACCCGCGTGGATATGTTCGCCAACCGCTATCCTCTCACCGATGCTCTGAAGCTCTTCGGCGCGGTGGAAGGCAAAGGCGCGCAGATGCCTAAGTGATCTTTTCCGTGCTGCGCACGGAGAAGACATTTAGGATTTGAGATTTAGGAGTTAGGAGTTTTCCGCTTGGGGGTTGAGCGTTCTTGGCGGCGTAACCGCCGCCGGGCAAGCAGACGCTTGCCCCTCCCGGCGCTCCGCAAGCCTGATGAATGGATCTGCGGCGGCAAACGGTATTCCGTGCGACGCCGCTTTTCCTCCACCCATTACCTCTTACTTATTACTTCTCTTTAATCACCGAGGTGGCAGCTTTGAGGATGCCGGACACATTCGCCAGATCAGAGGGGATGATCATGGTGTTGTTGGCCTTGGCGAGCTTGCCGAATTCGTTCAGGTATTGCTGAGCGAGTTGCATGTTCACCGCGTTCAGGCCGCCCTGCTCATTGATCGCTGCGGCCACTTGGCGAATACCGCTGGCCTGCGCTTCCGCCACCAGCAGGATCTCCTGCGCACGACCACCCGCCTCATTGATGCGCTTTGTTTTCTCGCCTTCTGAGATTGCGATCGCCTGCTGCTTCTCGCCTTCGGCGCGGTTGATCTTGGCCTGACGGTCACCTTCGGACTCGGCAATCAGGGCACGCTTTTCGCGTTCGGCGCGCATCTGCTTCTCCATTGCATCGCGGATCGTCTGGGGCGGCGTGATGTTCTTGATCTCATAACGCGTAACCTTGACGCCCCAAGGGCCGGACGCCTTGTCCACGGCCTCGACGATTGCGCTGTTGATGTGCATGCGCTCTTCGAAGCTCCGATCCAGTTCCAGCTTACCCATCTCGGAGCGCATGGTGGTCTGCGCGAGCTGTGTGGTGGCGAAGAGGTAGTTGCCGATGCCGTAGGAGGCTTTGGCCGGGTCCATCACCTGAAGGTAGAGGACGCCGTCCACTTCGACGGTGATGTTGTCGCGCGTGATGCACTGCTGCGGCGGCACGTCGATCGCCTGTTCCTTGAGCGTGTGTCGATACGAAACGCGGTCGAGGATCGGCACCAGCACGTGGAGGCCCGCCTCGAGCGTGCAGTGGTATTTCCCCAGCCGCTCCACGATGAATGCCTGCTTCTGCGGCACAATGCGCACGCACTTGTAAAGCGTGTAGACCACAGCGAACGCGATCAGATAAACGATGTATTGAGCCTGCATGATTCTTTCCTTCTCTTTTTCAGGATGCCAAGCCAGCCCGTTTCGTCAGGCGACTTAGCATCGTTGTGAACATTAGACCGCTTCAACTCGAAGCGTCAGATTTTTTTTGCCGATCACTCGGACCGACGCGCCGACATCGAACTCGCCTTCGGCCTCGGCATCCCACGTCGTACCACCCAACTCGACCCGCCCCGGCTTATTCGGCGCGATGGACTGCGTCACCAGCGCCAACTTGCCGGTGAATCCGTCGTCGGGATCATCCGATACCTTGCGTGTTCCGCTGAAAACCGACTTGAGGCTTTTACGCAGCAGCACAAGGTAGAGCACCGACAGCGCGGAAAATAGAAGCCACTGCCAGCCCTGAGCGAGCGTCGGCATCAGCCACACGATCAAGGCCACCGTCAACGCAGCCAATCCGAAGAACAGCGACACCAAACCCGGCGTCATGATCTCGAAAAGGATCAGCGCCACACCGGCATATAGCCAATACATAGCTGTCATTTGCATCCGAGCCCCCCTCCATGGGTCCACATCATCACGGGGTCAATTAAATCAGGTCACCCCACCGTTTGACAAGGACGGATTACGGGATTTAGGATTTGGGAGTTGGGATTTAGGAGTTTTTGGAGCCGCCAGCACTACCGGCACTGCCGGTGCTACGAGTGGTGGCGGCGTAAACGCCGCCCGCAGAACTTGAGCGTCGCACGGAAAATGTCACCGCAAAAAGAGCAGCGAACCGGCACCGTAGACGCGACACCAGAAGGCACCGGATGCAATCTCGAACTTCACATCGCGCGTGCCCGATACATTTTCCACACTCCAGCGCTCGGCCAAATCGCCCAGGCCAACATCTGTCACGGAGGTGCCGCGCGCGATTTCCCAATTGCCCGTGGCCTCTGGGGCGGATAGCGTGATCGTGCCACCGCCCGCCAGCGTGACGGTGCCGTTCGCTGTGATCAGCGGTCCCTTGTTTGCCGCCGTCAGCGTAATTTCCGTGCCGTCGGGAATCTCCACGTCGCCGGGATAGGCGACCTGCGCCGCGCCGTCGATCGCCGTGGCGCGGAAGGTGGCGTTCACGCGCGTGACGCCTTCCGGCAACGCGAGCGCACCACCCGCCATTTCGAAGTAACCCGTGAACCCGGTGGGATTCGCGCCGAGCGTGAGTTCCGCGTCTTCCGGCAGCTTCAGCGTGCCGTCGCCCGTGAGCGTGCCCGCGAACGTGTTTGTGCCTGCAAGCGCCAGCCGCCCGCTCACGAGGCTGAGTGTACCTTCACCGGAGAGTTGACCGACCTCCTCATCGGAGCCATTTACCTCAAGCGTCGCACCCTGCGCCACCGTCACCGCGCCGCCCGGCGGCAGCACGTGCACACCGCGCGCGTCCGCGCGCATCGTCGCACGGATCTGCTGCACGCTTAGCGCCTGATCGAACACCTTCACCTCGTCAAGCGCACCGCGGAAGAGCGCCCAAGTCGCCGTGGTCTTCGAGCCGAGATAGAAGCGGGCTGTGTCTCGTAGAGAGTCATTCATGAACGCATCACCCGACGAGAAGCCGTCCACGTACTGTCCATCTACGAAGTTCCGCACGCCCGTCTCGGGATGGTACGTTGTGGCGAAATGGTGCCAGCGCTGAGGCGCGTCGCAGTCGTGAAGGCCGGGGAGCGTGCTGCCGGAGTTGATATCGAACAGGCTGCCGTTCGGCTTGCGTATGCAGCATCGCATACTCCAAGTTCTGTCGTTCTGATCGTACCAGTAGCTGAACATGTAGTTGATCGTTTTGTCCACGGGACAGCCCCAACTGATGAAAGTGGGGTAGTGCACGTTATTGCCCTGTTTGGTGAACTCGTCCGCCTGATGGGTCTGTATCCAGAGAGACACCGTAAACGGCTGGCCGTTTGACGGGATCGCCTCCGGGAAGCCGTCGCTGCACAGATAGGAGAGTTTGTACGCATCGAACTTGAGCGCCTTGCCACCGAGAGGTGAGTCGATGAGCGTGAGCGTGCCGTCGCCGCATTTGACGAGGTCATTCGTGCCGACGGAGTCCTTGCCGATGTTGGACGCATCCTCGAATGCATAGTGCAACACGGGCACGGGGGCTTCCGCGCTCGCATCCGGCACCGCGCCGCGCGCGAGTGCCACCAGGTCTCTGTGCGCATAGAGATGCGCCACGTCCGCAGCGTCAAGCGCCTCGGTGTAGATGCGCACATCGTCGATGAGCCCCTTGAATTGGCGATCCGTCCTACTGAGCTGCCGCCCGATGCACACCTGCTTTAAAAGCGGAATCGCAAGCGCCTGCGCGACGTCTGTCCACCACGTCTGCACGCCGTCGCAGTAAACGGTAAACACGCTCCCCTTGCGCACGGCCGCATAGTGGTGCCACGCGCCCTGCGGATTGGGAGGCGAAGGGACGTTGGCGAAATCAAGTGTGCCACCCCAGTGGGAAAGGCAGAGTGTGCCGGCGGAAATGCCGTTGTAGCGGAACACGACCTCCTGGAAGGCGTCTTGGTAGCCTAGCGAGACGAAGGTGCCCGGGTCGCCGCAGTCCGCATCAGGCTTTACCCACACGCTGATCGTGTAGTCCGTATCACCTGTGAGGTACGGCGATTTCACCGTCGTCTCAAGCCGCTGCGCCGAAGTGCCGGGGAACCGTGCCACCCAGCCGCCGCGCTCGGCGTCGTATTCGCGCGAGACACCGTTCTGCGTGGTGAGGGTGTATCCGTTGCATGTGGCATCGACACCCAGGTTGTCATCTTCAAAGTCGTAGACGGCGAATGGTTGCGGCAACACCGCCATGTTCTGGAGAACGAGCGTGCCTTCACGCACCTCGGTACCCCCCGTGTGCGTGAGCGAACCACCGAGCGTAAGTGTATCTGGACCGGTCTTTGCGAACACGCTCTCACCGCGCACGCCCGCATTGTAGGTGCCCGGGCCGGTCATCGCGAGTTCGCCGCCCGCATTCATCACGATGCCGCCGCGCACGGCATTACCGTCCACACGGGCGAGGGTCTGCGTGCCGGCGAGTTGGATTTCGCCGTTGAGTTCGGTATACAACCGTGTGTTCGCGGGGATCGCCACCGGCTCGCCTGCCGCGCCAACGAGATCGCCGTCCGAAATGGGCTCTTTGCCGGCAAGGAGTTGCTCAATGCCCGTGGGACCGAGCGCACGCGAATAGATGCGCACGTCATCGATATCGCCACAGAAGAAACGACTCCATTCCGGCAGACGGCCGATGAAAATCTGAACGGTCTCTGGCAGCGTCATTTCAAGGACAATACTCCGTTCGTCGAGCACCTTCACGCCGTCCATCCATACGGTGAGGCGGCACCCTTCGCGCATCGCCATATAGTGATGCCACTGCGTGGGGTCCGAAGGGCCGGGGAGATTATTCCAGTCGCCTGCCTGGTTCCAGTGGCCGAGCAGGAGCGTGTTGCAGGCGTTATTCACGAAGCGGAACTGCACAACGCTGTGATCGGCGCACTGCGACCCGATCGCGACCATCGTGGGATAGCCGTTCGCAACGGGCGTGTCGAAGGTCCGCGCCCACAGGCTGATCGTGTAGTCCGAGTCGCCCGTGAGTTCGGTGGTGTCCATAACGGTAGCCACAAGCTCACCGCCGGAGTTGGCCGTGCCCGTGAAACGCGCCACCCAGCTATCGCGCTCGGTGTCGTACACGCGCTCGACCGTACCGTTCGCCACGAGATCGCGTCCGTGACCCGAGGAGTCCTTCGTGAGGGACTCCTCGAAGTCATACTTTGCGAACGGCACTGCGGCGGGCGTTTTTGAGTCGAGGCGCAACCGCCCGGCGCGTGCGCCGTAGGCGATGTTCTCGGCGATATTCGTCACATACAGGTTTTTCACCACGGCCGTCACGCGCCCTGTGCCGGAAACAGCGTCGGAGAGAATGTCTGAGCGCGTGGCACCGAGCCGAAGCTCGTTGCCCTCAAGTGGGATCGCCGCGCCCGTTTCGCTTTGGAGCGAGCCCAGGGCCACCTGCGAGGTATAGTTCGAGAGCGTGAGCGTGCCCGCGCCCGTCACACGCACATCGGTAAAGGCGAGCGCGTCATCCATCATCGGGATCACCTGGCCTTCTGCGATTTCAAGCGTGCGGCGCGGTTTGCCGGCGGGATAGAAAGACGAGATGCGCACGGTACCGTCTCCTTCCTTGCGCACACTGCCATAGTCATCGGGCCAGAACCGACAGTCGCTGCCGATCACGAG
>Ga0208694_1005021_pt1 | contig 11523 bp, 9 predicted proteins | sample AD_UKC078_MetaG_FD_184442 | JGI IMG/M metagenome (GOLD analysis project Ga0208694, IMG submission 184442) | Active sludge microbial communities of municipal wastewater-treating anaerobic digesters from USA - AD_UKC078_MetaG (SPAdes) (version 2) | ecosystem: Engineered > Bioreactor > Anaerobic >...
TGACCTGGTCATGATCACCACCGCCCACTCTAATGTTGACTACTCCTTTGTCCAACAGCACGCCAAGGCAATCTTCGACACCAAGAATGTGATGAAGAACATCACAGACAGACATAACATCGAGGTGCTTTGATGAAAATCGTCACTGTAGTTGGGGCGCGGCCTCAATTCATCAAGGCGGCGGCTCTCTCTCGATTGCTCAGGAGTGAACACCAGGAGATCCTTGTCCATACCGGTCAGCACTACGACGCCAACATGAGCGATATCTTCTTCGAGGAACTTGGAATCCCCGAGCCCGACTACAATCTCGGCATTAGTGGGGGGACCCACGCCCAGATGACTGCCCGGATGCTGGTGGCTATCGAGGAGGTGTTGCTCAAGGAAACCCCCGATGCCCTGCTTGTCTATGGAGACACCAACTCCACGATGGCTGCAGCCCTTGCTGCGGTGAAACTGCACATCCCTATCATCCATGTGGAGGCTGCTGCGCGGCTCGGCACCCTCTCCAATCCAGAGGAGGTGAACCGCATCGTCACCGACCATCTCTCCTCGGTCCTCTTTGCTTGCGTTCCCAGTGCGATTGAGTTTGCTAAGAAAGAAGGGCTGGTCAAGAATCTCTTCTTGGTCGGAGATCCCATGTATGATGCCTTCCTCCATTACCAAGGGAAGAAACAGCTTGGTGAAATTCAACTCAAGACGTTGGATGGTACGATTGTCCCGGTTCCAAAAGAATTCAACTATCTTACCTGCCATCGTCAGGAGAATACCCAGGATGACAAAACGCTCAAAGAGATCCTCACTGCCATGAAGATGATGGGTATCCCTACCATCTATCCGGTTCATCCACGAAACCAGGTAGCTGCCAGACGCTTGAGCCAAGACAATGATTTTCCCAACATCCTGTTTGTAGAGCCGATCGGATATCTTGAATCGAACACCTTGGTGAGCAACGCAGAAAGGATTGTCACCGACTCCGGAGGGGTACAGCGTGAGGCCTTCTTTGCCAAGAAGCCCTGCGTGACGGTCTTCGACCATGTGGTATGGCCCGAGACGATGGTGAACAATTGCAACCAACTATCCAAACCTATGGTAGAGGAAATAGTAGGGAAATTAAAGAACGAGCCTGTTTTCAATGACTCTTATCGGCCCTTTGGGGAAGGGAGGGCATGTGAAAAGATGGTCGAGATACTAAGGACAGTGGAACTGTGATTGCAGAATATGAATCCAAAGACGAAATCAAGAAGGTACAAACGAAAAGGAAGATGAAGATTTGTCACCTCTCTAGCGCCCATAAATCTACTGATGCAAGAATTTTTATCAAAGAATGTACTTCGTTGGTAAACAATGGGTATGAAGTATCCTTGATTGCAGTTGGACCTTCAGATATAAATCCAATTATTAGAATAATTTCGTTCCCTGTATTGCCTCGATTTAAAAGAATTCTAATTGGGCCAAGAATGATGCTTCGAATGGCATTAAAAGAGAATGCTGATATTTACCATCTACATGATCCTGAATTGCTCACTATTGCGTTAAAATTAAAAAGGAATGGGAAGAAAGTCATTTTTGATAGTCACGAGCATGTGAGTGAGCAAATCCGCTATAAAGAATATCTACCAAGATTTTTAAGGAATGTTGTTGCAAGACTCTATAAGAAGTATGAGCAACACATAGTCTCAAAGATTGACGGTGTCATCGTCGTGACTCCTTCCCAATTGCCTGTTTTTAACGAAGTGCAGAAGAATTTGGAGATGGTTACTAATTATCCAATTCTTGATTTGGCCAATAATAATCACAAGGAAGATCAGCCCCTCACGAGAACTGCAGTCAGTAAACAATTATGCTTTGCTGGAGGGGTTTCAACTCAGTGGTGTCATCAAATCATCATTGAATCTGTATTGAGTGTAGAGAAGTGTACATATCAATTTGCGGGCCCTATTGAAAGTCAAGAGTACCTCGACAATCTCGAAAGATTATATGCTAAATCAGACCGAATCGAATATCTAGGTATTATTGACCGTAATGAAGTGAACGCTTTGTATGATAATTCATTTTGTGGGATAGCTCTTCTTTCTTATGAAACACAAACTGGCAAGACTGGAACTCTAGGCAATACCAAGTTATTTGAGTATATGCAACACTCGCTCCCCATTATCTGTAGCGATCTATTGCTATGGAAAGAAATAATAGAAGAATACGACTGTGGTATTACAGTTGATCCAACATCCAAGGATCAGATAATCAATGCAATCTCTTTTTTGCTGGATAATCCAGAACGTGCCTTGCAAATGGGACGAAATGGATATCGTGCATATAGAGAAAAATACAATTGGGATACACAAATCCCTAACTTACTTCGTGTGTACGAAGCAATCAAATGAACAAAACGAAAGAGGTGAATATGCGCTACGCCCTCATCGGATGTGGAAGGATCTCTCCCAACCACCTAGCCGCTGCCCAGGCCAACGACCTTGAAATTGTCGGCCTCTGTGACATCGACGATAAGATGCTTGAGGACAAGTTCCTCAAGTTCAAGCTTGATAGAACAAAAATCAAAGGATACTCAGACTACAAGAAGATGATTGAGGAGCAGAAGCCCGACTTGGTCTCCATCTGCACCGAGAGCGGCAGGCATGCCGCCATCGCCTTGGACTGTATCCGAGTTGGCATCAACCTCATCATCGAGAAACCGATCGCCCTCTCCATCGAGGATGCTGATGCCATTATCTCTGAGGCGAAGAAACACAACGTGACCGTCAGCGCCTGCCATCAGAACCGCTTCAACAAGTCGGTGGTGAAAATACGAGAGGCGATGGAGCAGAACCGCTTCGGGCGTCTCTTCCATGGGGCGGCCCATATCAGGTGGAACCGGGGGCGCGACTATTATGACCGCGCCTCCTGGCGCGGTACCTGGGAGCAGGACGGTGGGGCTCTGATGAACCAGTGCATCCACAACATCGACCTTCTGAGGTGGATGATGGGGAATGACATCGATGAGGTCTACGCCTACACCGATAAGCTCAACCACCCCTATATCGAGGCCGAGGACCTCGGCCTTGCACTCGTCAAATTCACCAACGGCTCTTACGGCCTCATTGAGGGCACCACCAACATCTATCCGCAGAATCTGGAGGAGACCCTCTACCTCTTCGGGGAGAAGGGGACGGTGAAGGCGGGGGGCCAGTCGGTGAACATCATAGAGGAATGGCGCTTTTCCGACCAGCTTGATGACCCCGAAGAGGTGAAGACCACGTACCATGAGAATCCTCCCAACGTCTATGGCTTTGGCCATACCCCCCTCTTCACAGATGTCATCGACGCCATCAAGACGCACAGACAACCGAAGGTGACAGCGGAGGATGGCAAGCGGGCTCTGGAGCTCGTGCTTGCCATCTACAAGTCAGCCCAGGAAGGGAAGCCGGTGAAGTTGCCTCTCCAATCCTGTTCAACCATGGACTTTGTAGGGAGGTTCGAATGAGCGGATGGTTTGTACACCCCTCCTCCTACATCGACGATGATGTCGTCATAGGGGAGGGAACAAAGGTCTGGCACTTCTGCCATATACAGAGTGGTGCCCGAATCGGAGAGAAGTGCTCCCTTGGCCAGAACGTCAATGTATCCAACAACGTGACCATCGGGAATGGCTGCAAGCTTCAGAACAACGTCTCCCTCTATGAAGGGGTAACGTTGGAGGACCACGTCTTCTGTGGCCCCTCCTGTGTCTTCACAAATGACCTTACCCCGAGGGCCAGGTACCCCAAGGGGCGACAGGCCTACGTCAGGACATTGGTGAAGGAAGGGGCGACCATCGGGGCCAACGCCACCATTGTCTGTGGCATCACCATCGGGCGATGGGCGATGATCGGCAGTGGTGCGGTGGTCACCAAGGATGTGAAGGACCATGCCCTGATGGTGGGAGTGCCTGCCAGGCAGATGGGATGGGTATGTGAATGTGGAACACGGCTGGATGACGATAGCCTTGTTTGTCCCTCTTGCAACAGACGCTATGAGGAACAAGAAGTAGGATTAAAGGAGATTTTTACATGACAGAAGTGCAAAAACAAGAAGTAGAAGCAATGAGGACGCTAGAATTGAAGTTGTTCATTATCGAGTTCAACAAAGCGTCACAGCTTGACAGATCATTTGGGCAGTCTTTGGCTCCTGGCGAAAAGAGAACTTTCCGTAAAGCCTTGATAGATACCTGCTTCGACCTCATGGATCTGGTCGATGATGATGGTTTCACCAACGCTATACTCAGAAATAGAATTGAGGATTTGACGAAAATAAGCAAGAGCATTTCTTTCGGGCAAGCACAGAAGGTGGTCAATGTGGTGCTCAAGCAATATTGCTTCATCCTAGGCAAAGCCAATCTATATAAGGAGCTTGACTGCCCTCTTGACAGTACGACAATGCAGGGTCGTCATTCGATGAAAGACCTAACAAAAGAACAGTATGAGACATACCAGTCTGAATTTGAGGGTAGGCATGATGGCCTAAGAATTCTGGAAGATATGGCGTATGATACTCAAAGAATTCAGACGTTCGAACAAGGTTGAGAGGACAATAGTCCTAAAGAAGGTAAACAAATGGAATTCAGGGATCTCAAGAAACAATACCAGGTATTGAAAGAGAAGATGGACTCAGTTGTCATCGAGGTGATGACCGACTGCAACTTCATCAACGGTAGACAGGTCAAGGAGCTGGAAGAACAGCTTGCCGACTACGTCGGGGTGAAGCACTGCATCACCTGCGGCAACGGCACCGATGCTCTCCTGATGCTCCTCATGGCTTGGGACATCAAGGCAGGTGATGCCGTCTTTGTCCCCGACTTCACCTTCTTCGCCTCCTCTGAGGTGGTCTCCTTCCTCGGGGGCACCCCGGTCTTTGTCGATGTCTGTGAAGATACCTTCAACATGGATGCAGCAAGTCTTGAGAGAGCGATAGAGGCAGTGCTCAAGGAAGGAAAGCTTACTCCCAAGGTAATCATGCCGGTCGACCTTTTCGGCCTTCCCGCCGACTACGATGCAATAGAGAAGGTTGCTAAAAAGTACAACCTCAAGGTCCTTGAGGATGGAGCCCAAGGTTTTGGAGGGGAATACAAGGGGAGGCGCGCCTGCTCCTTCGGAGATGGGGCGGCCACCTCATTCTTCCCCGCAAAGCCCTTGGGCTGCTATGGCGATGGCGGTGCCATCTTCACCAACTGTGATGAGACAGCAGAGTACCTCAGGTCCATTGCCGTACACGGCAAGGGATCGTTCAAGTACGACAATGTACGGGTGGGCATCAACAGCCGTTTGGACACCATCCAGGCAGCGGTGCTGAAGGTGAAGCTGGAAGCTCTCAAGGAATATGAGCTTGAGGCGGTAAACCAGGTGGCAGAGTGGTACACAGAAGCACTGAAAGATAGAGTAAAGACACCAATTGTCCCAGAAGGATTTTATTCTTCCTGGGCACAGTACACCATCCAACTCAAAGATGAGCAACAGCGAAATGATGTTCAAAACAAGCTCAAGGAACAGAACATCCCCACGATGATCTACTACCCCAAGCCCCTTCATGAACAGACGGTCTACAAGGAGCAAGGACTCAAGCAATATGTGGAATGTCCAGTGACGGAGAGACTCTGCAAGACGGTGTTGGCGTTGCCTCTCAATTTGTACCATGAGAATGATGACGTCATTGAGAAGATGATTCGTACAATAGCGGATTAATTTACGAAGGTGAAGGAAACCAATTAGGGGACTACCATGAGAAAAGACTGCGATACAGACAAGGTGGGTTTACAAGATCTCTCCATCATGATTTTAAGAAGGTATATACTGTTCTTAGCAATTGTTGTTCTAGCAATTCTAGGTTCGCTGGTCTTTATAAAAACAAGACCGATGTATTATACCTCTTCTGCAACAATCTCCATTGAAACGTTGGCGAACCTTACTACATGGTCAGATTCAAAAATCTCTGGGGTGAAGTTTCCCACTGAAACCTCATTCTTGAAAAACAATGAAACTATTAAAACAGCATTGGATGCAATGAGAGAGAATTCAAAGAGTGTTCCTGCAGCGGTAAAACCAGATACTCTGAAGGGATCGATTGGGTTCTCGACACAATCGGGAACAAATCTTACAGCAGTGAATTTCTCGCATTCAGATCATGATTTCACAGTTGATTTTCTCAATTACTTGCTAAAGTCCTATTCTGATGTGTTACAAAACTATTCTAAGTCTTTGCTCGAAAAAGAATATGAAGCTCGGAAGGAAGCTCTCTTCACTTTAAACCAAAAGTCGAATGAATTGAGACAATCTGCACAAACCTTAGCTGAAAAGAATAGTGGCGGATTGGGTGCTTCTACGATAAACCCAATAGATACTCAGCTTATGTCCAATGCAGAATCACTACTCTTAGACCCAGAATTGTTTAATGTTCTGCTTCAATACCAAAAGGTCATGACAACCATTACTGATGCCAACATAAAGCTGTCATCACTTGAAGCGTATATGACTGATGTAAAACCAGCGGTACAGCTAATCGAGAATTCAAGAATTGTCTATCAAGGGACAGGCAATCATGATACTTTCTCGTTGGCTTTGGGTTTGGTTCTTGGATTGGCAGTAGGATTCTTTTCTGTTGTACTTTTGGATTATTTCTCCAACACCATTAACAGTCCCCGAGATGTCAGAAAAATAATTGGACCAGAGCCTCATATCCACATGCTTCCAAGCTCTTCTAACTCAAGTAAATCTTCATTGATTAGATCAAAAGGAGATTCAGCTGAGGCAATTCTACCTCTTTCGAATATCTTATCGTGTAGCGGGAAAAAAATAATTACGATATCAGCACTCAATCCTGGAGAAAAGAGTGCAGTGATGACGATGAAGATCGCTTCACAAGTCGCGGCTCAGGGAAAGAGTGTATTGGTTATAGGATTGATGTATGAGCAGAAGGTGTATACAACACTAACGGAAAAATTCCCTTCTATCAAAGTAGTCAAGTTTGAGGATATCAAAAAACTCGAGAACGATACTCAGCCAAAGATATTAGCTCTTGGTGATGCAGAACAATCATCACCCTTCAATGCTCAACAGATAAAAACCCACTTGGAGGAGTTTAAAGATGCCTTCGATTTGATACTAGTACATGGGCCGTCGTTCCAGACTCCTTCAGCTTTATTGAGTGTAGTCGGTCTCTCAGAACAATTTTACGTAACTGTGAGAGAATGTGTCAGTTCAAAATCAAGGTTGGCAGAGCTGAGTGAATTATGTCTCCATTGCAACGTTTCAATTGATGGCATAGCGTTGATTACGCAACTGAGAAACCCAGGAAGAAAGGAGCGGTTGCTAATGCGAAAATTATCAGCGGGGGCTGTGACTAAAGAAAACTTGACTGAAGAAGTAGCTGTCGAGTTGTTTTAGCACTAATCAAACCACACCGATATGATTGAAAGTAAGATTTCTGCAAAGCATAATACATTGATGCCTCTTTTTGCTATTGCTCATCCATTCAGTTCCATGTTGTTCTTCTCTCTCTTAGCAATAGCTGGCATTAATTACGAGAAGTTTGTTGAAACGAGATTTTTTCCATTCATTATGGTGATTTGGTTCGGCCTGTCGGTAATATATTATATATACACGGTAGGCATCGCTGTTTGGGATTCTCGAAGCATGTATCTGATCATCGGGATTTTTTCAATTATTGTCATTGGTGTGCTTCAAATCATACAGACACATTCGTATGACTATGCGTATGCCCAATACTTCTTTCTCTTCTGGGTTCTCTGCTTCTCTCCTTTTGTATGGGGTCTACACCTGGGAAGCGAATATAAAGAAACGCTTCCTCTGATTATTAAATGGGTTGAGGTAATAAATCTAATTATTACTGCTGCAATGGTGGTCTCTGTATTTGTTCCATTTGCTACCCGAAAATTTGGTTCCCGCTATAGTGGCGCAATCATTTATCAAACTGCTTCATATTATGCTGCGTTCGCTTTTGGGATGAACCTGTTCTATTTAATCAATTGGGATTATCCGCATCGCTTCAAAATCTTTCAGAATAAGCTATATCTAGTGCTCGTGGTATTTTTCCAGCTTCTACTCGGCGCATCAACAATCATTCCTGGAGGAAGAGGTGGGTTTGTTTTATTGTTTGTATACGCTGTACTGGGAGTAATGTATTGGCTTGTCAAGAATAGAAAGAATTCAATCAAAATAATTGCGGTAATATTGATTGGAATCTTGTTGATTTTGATGATTATCCCTGTTATTAGTGTCTTCTTAGAAATTCCAAGCTTCAACACGGGCATTCAAAGGGCATTGGAGTTCATTGATTTTAGTGGGAAGAAATTCAACCTAGAGGAGGGTAGCTCTGGGAGAGGCCCGATCTATCGGCAAGCAGTACAGCTCATTATGGAACGTCCATTTTTTGGATATGGCTTATTCTCTTATATGTATGATCTGACTACTGTCAATCAATATCCACACAATCTATTTCTCGAAATCCTGCTGCAAGGAGGATTGCTCTACTTTGGAATCTTCCTGTGGGTTTCGCTTGCGGGACTTAAGAAATTCAAAGTGTTGGTGTGTGAAGAACCTAGTTTTATGATAATTCTGTTTCTTGTTACATTTCCACTGGTGCTGTTGATGTTCTCAGGGACTTATCTCACTGAGCCATTATTGTGGTATTCTTGTGCAATTCTCTATTCAGCCAGGGTCGAGAAGAAGAATGGCAAGGTAATGATTAATGACTCGATATAAGAACGTCACCTCTAATGTCGTTCTCAGTATTGGCGCTTCTTTTGTTCCAATCTTAATCCTGCAATTCATCATACAGCCCTTCATTGCAAGTCGAGTTGACGCTGAGGTATTCGGGAGGATTGTACTTGCTATTGCATTACTGAATGTCGGTGTAAGTATTTTTGGTAACTCTATTAATAATGCCCGATTAATTGATAATCATCTCTATAGTGAGAAGAAAGGCGATTATCCCATTTTTTTCATAGTGTTGTTGGTGATATCAATAGTCGTGATATTCTGTGCACTTCAGTTTTTTTCGATTGGTGGCAATTTTCTGACAACGATTCTTTTTCTTATTGCATTGGCCTTCTCTGTTGCAGTCGAATATTATTCAGTCGAGTTTCGGATACAACTCAATTATAAGAATATTTTTTTTGGTAAAGTAGCGCTTACTGTTGGATATTGCATCGGGACTCTGTTGTTCTTGATAGTGGGTTCTTGGGTGATGATATTTTTATTAGGAGCTGGATTTGAATTTTTATTTTGCATGATTAAGACAGAAATATGGAAAGAGCCTCTAATCTTTACGCAAAATAAAAAAACAACTGCTCGCAGAATTCTGTTTCTCTTACTGACTAGTGCTCTAGCATCCACTTTAGCGTATGTCGATAGGTTCTTGATTTTCCCTCTGTTTGGCGGTTCAGAACTTTCCTATTATTATGCAGCATCCATCGTTGGTAAGGCTATTTCTCTAATCGCTGGACCCATCGCAGGAGTCATCCTTAGTTATGTTGCCCAGATGAGATCGCTTACTTTTAAAGAGTTGAATATTTACATGATAGTATTGGCATTACTTACAGTGTTGGGAAGCATCGTTGCCATCTATCTGAGCCCACCCATCATACATCTGCTCTATCCTGATTTCTTGGAGTATTCCAAACCATACATCTCCGTTACCGTGATTACCGCGATGTTCGGTTTCTTCTATTCATTTATTTGGCCAATTGTTCTACGATTTGGTAGGAACTATTATCCGATGATGATGCAAGGGATCAAAGCAACTGCATATCTGCTCTCAGGTGTATTGTTGATTCCGAGTTTTCGAGTTTTGGGTGTAGCCTATGCAAGTCTTATAGGGTCAATTATCCAAGTGATGGTGGTTGTTGTTCTTGCTTTCATCATTATTATTCGGCAAGAACGTGAACTTCGACAGTCCTAAAAGAAGAACAATTTATTGACTTGGAATAGACAGGAGGGTTCAACCCGATTAGTGTATTGAGGTAATGACCGTGTCTTTCATGGAGTGTCCCCATAATGAGCATCTGTGGATTGTTTGATATCTCAAAAGACCTCAGTACATCTGAGTTGCATTCTGCTGTTCATAGATTATGCTCAGTTGATGATGTTCACCTGCTCGAAGATACTAATCTCCTGCTGAAGGATAAAATCGCCTTCTGCTCTTCTGATAAGGCTAACAACTCCTCTCTTGCTGAGATTAGTCACCTCGTGGTTGCGTTCCAAGGGGTGCTCTACAATGAGATGGCTATGTGGGAGAAGTTCTCTGTTGGAGAATATCGTTTCGATGAAAGCACAACAGCAGAGGTTATTGGTACCGGCTTCCTAGAATATGGTGGTGAGCTATTCAATCAACTGACCGGTAAATTCTCTATTGCAATCTTTAACACAAGATCGAGCACTCTAACTATAGCCCGTGATCGAGTAGGGGAAGAACCACTCTTCTATACTCATGCCCACGGGCTATTCTTGTTTTCTACGAGCTTGAAATCTCTTCTCTCTTTTGGTTATGTGGATAAGAAGATCTCTGTTGGTGCTCTCAACCAATACCTGCAGCTTACCTATATCCCAGCGCCCCTCTCAATTATTGAGAATGTCTACAAACTATTACCCGGTCATTATCTTACTGTTGATAGAGAGAATGCTGTCTCTATCACCCAATACTGGAATGTGAGCTATGCCAAAGATTCTCTCATTCATGACTATGATGCATGCAAGACTCAATTAAGGGAGGCCGTCTACGGTTCCGTTGAAGAGATGATAGGAGAGTCACACTCATATGGAACCTTCCTCAGCGGAGGCATTGATTCCACCATCATCACCGGAATCACATCACAGCTCTCATCATCTCCAATCGATACATTCACCATCGGGTATCGCGATAGGCAATATGATGAGAGCGATCATGCACAGATTGCCTCTGCCTTTCACCAGACGAATAATCATCTCTTGGTGTTGGAGAGCGAAGAGGCATTGGCTCCGCTTGACGACATCATCTCCGCCATGGAAGAGCCGCTTGCTGACGCTTCCATGATCCCGACCTACGCCGTCTTCAAGCTCGCCAAGGGCCATATAGACACAGCGTGTACCGGAGATGGCGGGGACGAACTCTTCGGTGGATACAGTCGGTACCTTATCAGCTACTATGCCGATCAATTCAACAAGCTACCAAGATGGAGCAGAAGTCTCATCCGTGGTGCCGTCTTCGGATTACCTGATACGAGCCTTCTGACTCGCAAGCTGAGGAAAGTCATCACCAATGCTGAGAAAGATATCTTTGAACAGCGCCTCTCTCTCATGTGTCTCGGATTCAAGGATGATGACTTTCGCTCTTTGATGAATGATCAATACATTGAAGACGATCATCTATCTTTGATACGGGAGTACTATGACGATGTGAGTGATGCCGGCTCTGAACTCTCACAGACCCTCTATATGGAATTGAAGGTGTTCCTGGAAGGAGCCATGCTCCCAAAGATTCGCAATGCGAATGCTCTTGTTG
>Ga0208694_1005023_pt1 | contig 11519 bp, 8 predicted proteins | sample AD_UKC078_MetaG_FD_184442 | JGI IMG/M metagenome (GOLD analysis project Ga0208694, IMG submission 184442) | Active sludge microbial communities of municipal wastewater-treating anaerobic digesters from USA - AD_UKC078_MetaG (SPAdes) (version 2) | ecosystem: Engineered > Bioreactor > Anaerobic >...
CACCATCGGCGACCCTTCCGTACGTTTTTCAGAAGATTACCTGAGGATGCTCAGAGCCGTGCGCTTCGCGGCGAATCTGGATTTTTCTCTTGATCAGGAAACAAAAGACGAGATTGCGGTGCATGCCGCAAAAATACGCGACGTCAGCGCAGAAAGAGTGGCCGACGAACTGGAAAAAATCCTGACGCACGGCGGCGCGCGCCATGGTTTTGAGCTGATGTCGGCAGCGGGGCTGCTCGGATACATTCTACCGGAAGTTGAAAACATGAAAGGTGTCGGCCAGCCGCCGCGCTATCATCCGGAGGGCGATGTCTGGGAGCACACGATGATCATGCTGGATATCCTTGCCGCACAGACATCTCCCCAGACGAATCCGACGCTTGCCTGGGCCGTACTTTTGCACGACACAGGCAAGCCGGCAACGCGCACGGAAGATGAAAAGGGCATACATTTTTACGGACACACGCAAGAAGGAGAGCGAATCGCCGTGGATATCGCCTGCCGCCTGAGATTTTCCCGCACCAGACGTGAGACCGTTATATCTTTGATTCATCATCACATGGCTTTCATGAATGTACAGAAAATGCGCCCGTCACGTTTGAAACGTTTTTTGCGCATGCCGGATTTTGATCTGCATCTGCAGCTGCACAGACTTGATTGTCTGGCCAGTCATGGTATGCTGAATCACCATGAGTTCTGTCTCACGCAGTTGGAGGCTGCGGCCCCTGAAGAGCTGCGTCCTGTGCGGTTTCTGACCGGCCATGACCTTATCGCCATGGGATATACGCAAGGCAGGCTCATCGGTGAAATTCTCGGGAGGCTGGAAGACGAGCAGTTGGAAAACAGAATAAAAAACCGCAGCGAGGCAGAGACATTTGTGCGGGAGAACTGGATCTCTAAAGAAAACGGGTCGGCGACTGAACAATGAAGGCAAAAAAATATAAAATCACACCCCTTATATTTTTTTTACTGTCCGCTTTGATATTGCCGTCATGTGCAAGCCGCGCGGTGAAGGTGGCACCAGTGCCTCCCGTCGCCCATAAAAAACATCTGGCGATGATGGGGTATACAATTCAGGTGGGGGCTTTCGCGCAGGTGCAAAACGCGGTGCGCCTGACGGAAAAACTCAAAGACAGCGGTCTTGACGCAACCTACTTTAAAGCCCCTGATGGTCTGTTCAAAGTGCGCTTCGGCAATTTTGCGTCAAAAGACCAGGCGCACCTGCGGGCTCAGTCGCTGCAGCGTACGGGCGTGATAGAAGAATTTTATATCGTACGCCCTGAAGAATCGGCGGCGGCGCGGCAAAAACAACTTGGCGTTGATTATGTGAGACGCTCGCTTGTGCAAAGCGCTCATGATTTTATCGGTGTCCCTTATCTGTGGGGAGGCACATCAGCGAAAACAGGTTTCGACTGCAGTGGTCTGACCATGACTGTTTATCAGCTCAACGGTCTTGATCTGCCGCGGCATTCCAGAACTCAATTTGATGCAGGTGACGAAGTTGCACCGAATCGTCTGCAAAAAGGAGATCTGGTTTTCTTCGCTACGCGCGGTCGTGGAAAAATATCCCACGTCGGCATTTACATCGGCAATAATAAATTCATTCACGCCCCCGCATCGGGGAAAAAAATCCGCATTGACTCACTCAGTGATGACTACTATGCGCCGCGTTTCATTGGGGCAAGAACCTATCTGTAGCCACACTTAAAAACCGAAACGCTAAAACCCTTACCAGCCGTGAGTTTCCTTGTTTTCTAAAAAATGAATTTAAAAAATAGATGTGTTGTGTCCGGCCTTTCATTCGTGAAATGAAAATCATTCACGGTAAAATAATCAATAAAAATAATTATTTTTTCAATAGTTTTTGTTGACCAAATAAAAAAAATAAAGTAAAATCCTTGTCAAATTAACGAAGTGGGTTATAGAAAAAAGCAAACTCAACAAAAGGAGGCTAAACCCGATGGCAGCAACAGCAAAAAAAGTCGTTAAGAAAGCGGCAAAGAAGGTCGCCAAGAAGGCGGCAAAGAAAGCAGTAGCCAAAAAAACAGTTGCCAAGAAAGCAGTAGCCAAGAAAGCAACAGCCAAGAAAGTAACAGCCAAGAAAACGGCAGCCAAAAAAACTGCGGTGAAGAAAGTTGCCAAGAAGGCAGCGAAGAAAACGGCAGCCAAAAAACCCGCGGCGAAGAAAGTCGCCAAAAAAGCAGCAAAAAAATAAATCAGGCAATAGGATCATTTAAAGGGCAGGTCCGCTTACAAGGCCTGCTCTTTAAATATCAGCTTTATTCAATACCCCTTCCCGCAGGCAGCGCTTGCCGCCTTGTTCAAAAAATCTTTTTTTAAATGGTGCCGCGCCACGGGCCTTCGTCAACCATTCATAAGAAAATTATTTCAATTGATGATCTTTCAAGTGATATTACGAAATAAGTGTTGTCCGGATGAATACAAATGCGTGATCTGATTCTCAGCATCGACAATGGAACTCAGTCCGTGCGCGCCCTCGTCTTTGATTTGCGCGGAAACCTGCTGTACAAAAAGCGGGTGCCGCTCATGCCGTATTTTTCGCGCGAGCCTGGGTGGGCGGAGCAGGAGCCGGACTATTACTGGAGCTGTCTGTGTCAGGCCTGTCAAGCCCTCTGGAGTGAAATACCCCGTTTGAAAGAGGCTATTGCCGGCGTGACCCTGACCACGCAGCGCGCCACCGTGGTCAATGTAGATAGAAGCGGCAAGCCTCTGAGACCGGCCATCGTCTGGCTCGATCAGAGGCGCACAGCCGGTTTAAAGCGGATGGGTGGTTTATGGGGGGCGGCCTTTAAACTGTCGGGGATGAGTGAAACGGCTGCATATCTGCAGGCTGAAGCGGAAAGCAACTGGATTAGAAACTATCAGCCCGCCGTCTGGGAGAAAACGCACAAATATTTATTTCTCTCCGGATATCTTACATACCGGCTGACCGGACGCTTTGTCGATTCCATCGGCTGTCAGGTCGGGTATGTTCCTTTTGACTACAAGAAAAAAACGTGGGCCGCATCGTGGAACTGGAAATGGCAACTCACCGGCATCGAGCGGCGGATGCTGCCGGAGCTGGTCGAACCGTCGGGCGTATTAGGGCAGATCAATAAAGAGGCCGCACAGGATACCGGGATTCCGGAAGGCCTGCCCCTTATCGCCGCGGCGGCGGACAAGGCCAGTGAAGTGATCGGGGCCGGCTGTCTTGAGCCGCATATCGGCTGTCTGAGCTACGGAACAACTGCCACCATCAATACGACGCACTACAGGTATGTTGAGGCCATTCCTCTTATCCCTCCCTATCCTTCGGCCGTGCCCGACGCGTACAGCCTGGAAATCATGATCTACAGAGGATACTGGATGGTCAGCTGGTTTAAAGAGCAGTTTGCCCAGCTTGAGCAGATGACCGCCGCCGAGCAGAGCGTTGAGGCGGAAATGCTGATCGAAAAGCTGCTGCATGATGTGCCGCCCGGAGCCATGGGGTTGATTTTGCAGCCCTACTGGTCACCCGGCATCCGGGTTCCCGGGCCTGAAGCGAAAGGTGCGGTCATCGGCTTTGGCGATGTTCACAACCGTGCTCATTTGTACCGCGCCATACTCGAGGGACTGGCCTACGCCCTGAGGGAAGGGAAAGAGCGCCAGGAGAGACGAAGCAAAATTCCCATTACCGAGCTGCGTGTATCCGGCGGAGGTTCTCAAAGCGACACGGCCATGCAGATTACTGCGGATATTTTCGGTATACCCGCGGCACGGCCGCTGGTTTATGAGACCTCGGGGCTCGGCGCGGCCATCGATGCGGCTGTCGGTCTGGGGCTGCACAAAAGTTTTAAAAGCGCGGTTGATGAAATGACACGTACAGGCAGATGCTTCGAGCCTGATCAGGCCACACATAGAATTTACGACCAGCTCTACAGGCGGGTTTACAAACAGATGTACAGAAAATTAAAGCCTCTTTATGAGGCGATCCGCGACATTACCGGGTATCCAAAAAGGGCGGGTGAGGGATAGGTGTTGAGCACGAGGACATCGTGGGCACTCCAGGGGCCGGGGCGTCCATTACCCGGCCTCCTTTCGAGTATTTATGAAATATTTTTACACGCACTTTTAATCACATCTTACAAATAAAACATACGTTCATTTTTTTAGATAATTCATTGATAGTATTTTATCAATGAATCTAAACTTTTAGATATGTAATGTCTCTGTTTAATATGTTTTTTTATTAAAATATGTTGACATATAGTGCGTCTTTGTATAGGTGCAATAAAACGCTCGTTTTACCTGGGAAGAGAAAAAGGATGCCGGGGAGGATCAGATAGTTGGACATCGGAAGATATCAAAATAAAGTCGATCTGATTTTGCATGCTCCCCGTGATATCGCCTACGCCGCAGCACACAGAGAATTCTTCTGTCGGATTGCTAACATAAATTCCTGTTATGTCTGTCAGTCCATTAACTGTCTTTGAAAGTCCGCATCGTCTATCCGGAATGCTAAAGAAGCACCCGGATGGACAGCCGACATGCCCATAGGGGAAACATGAAGTCGCAAGATTGATCTCGAAGTTCAGCGCCGGGCCCGGCCCATTCAGGATATGCAACAAACCATACCCCGACTGCCGCCACTTTCCGAACAAGAGCAACCTGACCTTCTTGCGGAATTCATCAACCTTGGAATCAGGAGGAAAGTAAAATGAAGCGCAGCAGTATTGGTTTTTCAGTTGTATTTCTGGCATTCATTGTATGGACGGTGGCTCTGTTCAGTCCGACCGTTGTTTTCGCGGCCAAACCGGAAAAAGACGTCAAAGCGGTCGCCTCATTTGACGTGAAAAAAATGGCGGATATGTCGGACTTCGATCCGGGTAATCCCGTGACGCCGTCGGGCGACACGATTAAAATCGCTGTGGTCGCGGCCTTCTCCGGCCCCAGCGCTTATAACGGCCAGATCTATTACGCGATGGTGCAGTGGGTGGCCCACGACATCAACAAGCGCGGTGGCATTATGGTCGACGGCAAGAAAAAGCTCATCGAGGTCATCAAGGCCGATCACCAGTCTAAAGTCGATCAATGCAAAAAGATCACCGAACGCATGGCTCTGCAGGAGAAAGTCCACTTTTTCTGGGGTACCGACGGCAGCCATTTCATGAAGATCATTAACGAGGCGGCCCGGAAATATAAAATCATCTCCATCAACGCCACCTGCATGTCCGATGATCTGCAAGACGCCACCAACTTCTCCCCCTACTCCTTCCATGCCACCTTCTCCACTGAAATGATCGCGCGGGGCATGGCTTATTACTATGGGCAGATCCGTAAAAAGGAGAAAAAATTCTATATCCTCAATCAGGATTACGCCTTCGGGCGTCAATTCGCGGAAGATTTTAAAAAAGGGCTCAAAGAATATTATCCCGAAGCCCAGCTGGTCGGGGAAGATTTCCATAAGCTGTTCCTGACGGACTACGCCCCCTACCTCACCAAGATTCAGGCCTCCGGCGCCGAAGTCATTTTCACGGGCGACTGGCTTCCCGATGCGGGCAATCTCTTGAAACAGGCGCGCCAGATGGGGGTCATGTTGCCTTTTGCCAACGTGTACGTGGACGAACCCAATTACCTCAACGAAACCGGCGTGGAGGGAACCAAAGGTCTCACCAATATCAGTGCCTACTACGACACCACGCCTTTTTTCAAAACCAAAGACCACATCCAGATGTACACCACCTGGAAGCAGCAACAAGCCAAGTGGAAGTCTCTTCCCTACAGCAGCATTGCCTTTCAGCACTTCACCGCCAACGCCGCGGCTTGGGTGATGACCACTTATTGGGCAATGAGCGTCCTGGAGCGGGCAGGAAGCACCGATCCGGATAAAATCATTAAGGTGTGGGAAAATGACAGCTTTGAATACATTAACGGCAAAGTCGTAAAAATGCGCTTCTGCGACCACAAGGTCATTATGGATCTGGGCGTCACTGAGTATGTGCCGCCACAGCAGCAGAAAATATCAATGAATATCGAACCCTTCTACTGGTTCAAAAACGCCTCTTACACGGGTCCGGTCTACAAAGTTCCCGCTGAAAAAGTTCTCCCCTGGATGGATCAGAACCTGGATCGTTGCAAAGGCAAGAACGGTTGGGGTGAATAGTTATTCATGATTTTCCGGTTGCCGGAGCCTGGCTCCGGCAACCGATCCGAGGTGGGCACGGCGGTTGTCTTCTTTTCATGCGCTGGAAGTTTCGGGCCCGGCGGGGCAAAATCAGGCTTTTCTTTTTTACACGGCAGGTGTAGAAAGCCGGGCGGGCGCATTTTGCGCCGAAGGACACCGGCAGGACAATGGCTGAAATGACCGGCGAAGAAACGATCGATGAAATACTGGGCGGCAGCTTGAAAATCCGGCAAAGCAGGCGCGGCTACCGCTTCAATCTGGATTCTCTTATCCTGGCCCACTTTGTTTCACTGCGTCCGGACAGTGTCAATCTGGATCTGGGCTGTGGAAACGGTATCATCGCACTGGTACTGGCCCATCGCTTCAGACAGACGCGCTGGCACGGGCTCGAGCTGCAGCCGGCATTGGCGGAGCTGGCGCGCCAAAACGTCGAGGACAACGGCCTGGCCGGGCGCGTGCAAATCAATGAAGGTGACGCGCACAATATCAAAAAAATATATCAGCCTCACTTGTTTGACAATATCATTTTCAATCCCCCCTACCGCAGGCTCACTTCCGGGCGCGTAAATCCCATGGCGGAAAAGGCGATCGCCCGCCATGAGGTGGCGGGTTCTCTGGAGCGGTTTCTGGCCGCAGCCGGACACGCGCTCAAGCCGGCGGGGCGTGTGTTTACGATTTATCCGGCGACAAGGCTTGTGGAGATGATAAGCCTGTTTCGCAAAAACGCCATCGAGCCCAAAAGAATGAAGCTGGTTTTTTCGGATGCGGCATCCGATGCGGAGTTTGTGCTGCTGGAAGGGCGCGGCTCTTCAGGTGAAGAGCTGAAGGTGGAGCAGTCTTTGTATATTTATGAAAAGCCGAAAAGATATACTAAAGAGATGCAGGACATTTTCAGTGACCTGTCTTTGCCTGCAGAAACCTCCGGCGGGTGATTTCTTTTTTCATCACTCTTTTTAATATTTCGGCCAGTTCACGGTCGGCCAGTGCGTCGGTGCACTGCGCGATCATTTTTTTGTCTCTTTCCTTCAGGGCTGTTTTTCCCGCGCCGAGGCCCGCTGCGTTTTTCAGCGCGTGAGCATCCGGTATATAGCCGACGCCGAAGTGAATGTCTCTGACCCAGGTTTTTCCGCTCAGTTCGTTTATTTTTCTCCTTATTTCGTCTTTCATGAAGTGCAGCTGCTGTACCCAGACAGAGGAGGTTGTCCTGACAAACATGATTCCCCCTCGTATCGCATCAGGCTTTGACTGGGCTGCAATAGCCGGACCTACCGCCTCGGGCCACAGTTTAAAGAGTTTGCCTTCTTCGAGTCGAGCGGCAAGGCCTCTTCTTTTGAGTGAACGCGAAAGTATCTCGCCTAGAGGCTGTAGTTGTCTTTGCCGGAATCTTCTGCGCATGTGTGTCAATACCTTTAAAAGGGCAGCGTGGGCTGCATGGGGCCGGGCGGATCGGATGCATGGCCCATAATTTTACGAATTTGTCTGTATATGTCGTCAATGGTGAAGGGCTTCTGTATGAAGCCATTGCAGCCGCGCGCGATGATGCGGCTGGCCTGTCCATTTAAACTGTAGCCGCTCGAGAGCAGGACTTTTGCCTGCGGGTTGATTTTCCTGATTTCGTCAAAAACTTCACCGCCGTTCATGTCCGGCATGACCATATCGAGGATGACCAGGTCGATGCGGCTGTGGTGTTCAGTGTAGATATCCAGCGCAGAAGGCCCGTCGGAAGCCGCGATCACTGTGCAGCCCAGCGCCTTGAGCATGGCGCCGGCCACCTCCTGGACAACCGCTTCGTCATCGACCAGAAGGATTGTCTCCGTGCACCTGTTTAGTCCGCCGGGCAGCTCTCCGGCCGCGACGTCCGTTTCGTCTTTTTTTACGGCGGCCGGCAGGTAGATGTTGAAAGTCGAGCCTTGTCCTTTTTCCGAATAGACGTTGATAAAGCCGTTGTGGTTTTTTATGATGCCGTAGGCCGAGGCCAGCCCCAGGCCTGTGCCGCGCCCCATTTCCCTGGTGGTGAAAAACGGTTCGAATATTCTTTCTCTTGTTTTTTCATCCATGCCGATGCCTGTGTCGGTGACGGAAATCTTCACGTAGTTTCCGCTTTTGACCGCGAATGTCTTGAAATGGCTGTTGTCAAGATAGGTGTTTTTTGTTTCCAGATAAAGCTCTCCGCCGCCGGGCATTGATTGCGCCGCGTTGATGAAAAGGTTCATCAGAACCTGTTCTATCTGACCCTGATCGATATCGGTCGGCCACAGGTTGCGCTCGAAGCGGCGGCTGATGCGTATTTCTTTTTTCGTACGTCCCAGCGTGCGCGAGGTTTTATCGATGAGCGCGTTTAAGTCCGCTCTTTTGACTTCGTATTTACCACCCCGCGCGAAGCCCAGCAGCTGTCTGGTCAGATTGGCGCCGCTCATGACGAGCGATTCGATGGTTTTGATGTGTTCGTAATTAGGATCGTCTTTGCTGAGCTTTAGAAGCGCCAAAGAAGTGTGCCCCTGAATGCCCATCAGCAGGTTGTTGAAGTCGTGGGCGATGCCGCCGGCCAGCGTGCCGATGGATTCGAGCTTCTGCGCCTGCATGAGGCGAGCCTCGTTTTTTTTCTGCCTGGTAATATCCCGCATGAAGTTCAATGTGGCAGGCTCATCGTCCCAGACAATTGCCGCGCTGTTGAGAGAAACCCAGACAGTGCCGCCGTTTTTATTGACTATCCGGAAGCTGTAGTTGCCGGCCGATGTATCGCCGTGCAAAATGATCTTCTGCCTTTCGAAGACCATTTCGCGATCTTCACTGATCACGAGGTTGATGAAGGAGATCAGTTCGAGATCATCCATCTGGTGCCCCAGCATTGTTTCCGTGCGGCTGTTGGCGAAGGTGATTTTTCCTTCCTTGAGGATGAAAATGGCCTCGGTGGAATGTTCGATCAGTTGACGGTATTTCTCTTCAGACTGCAGCAGTGCCTCTTCTATTTTCCTTCTTTTCGAAATGTCCTTGGAAATGACTGACACGGCGATGATATTGCCGTAGTTGGCCTGATCCCTGACCGGGCTGAAGGTGCGCAGGAAATATCCTTCTCCGCGCGCGCTTTCATGCTCGTCGTGCAAAGAGATGCCTGTTTCGAAAACGGTTCTTACTTTGGATTCAAATTCGGTCGCCTGCTCGGGTGTGTGAAAATCTCTGTAGTAATATCCGGTTGTTTTCGATCCGGGAATGTTCATGCGCTGGGCATGATTGGGATTCATAAAGAGGTAGCGGCCGTTGATGTCCACCAGATAGAGGGAATCATTAGTGGAATCCACGAGACTGCGGTACTGGTTTTCCAGCGACAGTTGATCGCGAACTTTTTCGGATAAAGCGGTTATCTTATCCTCAAGCTCAGCGTAAGTCGGCTTTGCTTCCATTGACGCCCCTCAATTTCGGCTAAACTAACTTTTTGAATTCCTGCTCAAAAATATTAAAAGTTCTCTGATCAAACAATACGTGACGAATAAGCTTGATTCCATTGTTTTTACGGGCAAATTCAATGCAGGCCGCAAGGGCCAGATGCGCCGCTTCGTGGACGGGGTATCCGTAAATACCGCAACTTATAGCCGGAAAAGCAATACTTTGCAAGCCCTTCGTCGCCGCCAGGGTAAGGCTGTTGGTGTAGGCCGAAGAAAGCAGACCCGCTTCGCCTTTTGCGCCCCCCTGATAGATCGGCCCGACGGTATGGATTACATAACGGGCCGCCAGCCAGCCGCCTGTGGTGATCACCGCCTGTCCGGTCGGGCAGCCGCCGATCTTACGGCACTCGGCCATAATGGCCGGTCCTCCGGCGCGGTGAATCGCTCCGTCCACGCCCGCGCCGCCCGCCAGGTGTTCGTTGGCCGCGTTGACGATGGCGTCGGTTGTCTCAAGGGTGATGTCTCCTGCAGCCAGTTCGATGCTGGTCGCGTTGAATTGAGCTTTCATGAATTTTGCCCCGCCGAAATTCTGTTCCCCTCCCCATATACCAGCATACGGTAGGTTTTTTCAATCCGGTCCCAGTTTTCCTCGCGGTCCATAGACCAGTAGCGGCCGATGACGGAGACCACCTGCCCCAGCTTGAGGGTCAGACATTTTTCCTCAACCTGACGAATATAATGCACGCCGCTTTCGGCCTGTTCGCCGCGCCGTCCCAGCATGGCATGAATAAACAGCTGTTCGATGCCCTGATTGCGAGCCATTTCCATCAGGGCGAAAAGATGCCCGATAGAGCCGTGTGAACTGAAAAAAGAGACGATACCCATCAGGTGCAAGGCGGTTTGATTTTCTTTCGCCTGCCGCATGACACGGAGGAACGCTTCGTTTTTCCGGAAATTTCCATCGGCGATGGCGCGGTCGATGTTGACGCGGTCGGAATAGATGCGCCGGCCCGCGCCCATGTGGAGGTGGCCCGCCTCGGAATTGCCCACTGTTTCGTCCGGCAGGCCCACGGCAAGACCGGAGGCGGCCAGGCGCGCCTGGGGTAAAGTGCTGAAAAGCCTGTCCACGACAGGCGTGGCGGAGGCGGCAATCAGGTTGCCTTGTGTGTTTTCATTTAGCCCCCAGCCGTCGAGGATGATGAACAGCACGCGGCGCACGGGTGAAACTGCCTTCCCCTTATCCTCGATCAGTGAGCGGCCGGTCATCGTCCGGGGGGTGTCAAGCCCCAGTATCTGAAGGACGGTCGGGGCGACGTCTATAAGTTCACCTTCCGGCCTGAGTGTTACGGTTTTGTCCGGATGCAGCAAGATGAACGGCACAGGGCTGTTTGTGTGGCCCGTGTCCACGCCTCCATCGGGGTAGAGCCATTTTTCCACCGTGCCGTGGTCGGCGGTGACGATGACGGTTATGTTCTGCCGGCGCGCGGCGTCAATAAGGATGCCCGCGTGCCGGTCAACCGCCTCGACCGCGCGGATAATTGCCGGACGGTTTTCGATATGACCGACGACATCGACATTGGGGAAATTAACGACGATGAAATTACATGATCCGTCATTTATTTTATCTAGCGCCGCGCCGGTGATTTCCTCAATGGACATTTCGGGCGCCTCATCGAAAAGACGTACGTCCTTGCGCGTCGGAACGACAATCCTTTCCTCTCCCGGCAGCAGTTTTTCCTTCTTGCCGTTGAAGAAGAAGCCGACATGTACGGCTTTTTCCGCCTCCGTGATTTTGGCCTGCGTAAGCCCGTGCGCGGCGATGACGTCGCTTAACGTATCATCCGGAACGCCGGCGGGTGGGAAGGCGACTTCAGTGTTGAGATCTTTGTGATACTCGATCATTGTGGCGAAGTTTACATCGAGACCGTGGGCAATCGGGAATTCGGAGAAATTTTTTTGAGTGAGGCTGCGGG
>Ga0208694_1005055_pt1 | contig 11459 bp, 11 predicted proteins | sample AD_UKC078_MetaG_FD_184442 | JGI IMG/M metagenome (GOLD analysis project Ga0208694, IMG submission 184442) | Active sludge microbial communities of municipal wastewater-treating anaerobic digesters from USA - AD_UKC078_MetaG (SPAdes) (version 2) | ecosystem: Engineered > Bioreactor > Anaerobic >...
ATCCGAACGCGTCTTCCCACGCGAACAACACACGCCCGTTGATCGGCTCGCCGTTCCGGATCGCCCTTCCCAGCGTGTTCGGACTAACCGGCACTCCCCGATCTCTAGCGATCTCCGCCATGCGGTCAAGCGGAAGCTCGTGAGCCTTCCGCCATTCGTTGAAGGACGTGTAGTCGATCTTGCGAGACATCAGATTTTCCTTCCTTTTAGGCGCCTACTCTGTGAGTGTAGTTTGAGACTAAAAAAATATCTCGTCGATGGTTAAGTTAAAGTAATCAGCGATTCTTTTCTTCGTAACATCTCGAGGTATCCTGATTCCTTGCTCATAATTGCTGTATGCCGCTTCCGAGATTCCCACAGCCTCTCCCATCTCAGCCAAAGTTCTGTCACCACGCAGCTCGCGTAACCTGTTTCCGATTAACTTAGCGTCCATGCGCACCTCCTTTCGTTGTTTTACATTCTACACAAAGAGTGTAGACCTGTCAACACTAGTGGTGTACAAACCTTGACCGTTTCTACACTATTTGTGTTACAATAAGATTACAAAAGGAAAGGAAGGAACAAATGGCCAAACGGCTGCCGTTTTAAGCCCGGAGGCTCTGACGTTATTGTATCACAGCCTCCGGCATTAAGGAGGTTGCTCCATGCCTAGAAACCGAGTTCACAAAGCGAAAGATGGACGGTACACCTATTCCGTGACGGACATCGCCGGAAAGCGCCACACGATCATTTCGCGGAAGAACGAGAACCGCCCGGCGTTCGTTGAACGATGCAATAAGCTCGATGAGTTGACGGCAGCGGAAATCCGTATTGAGACAATGGATGAGCTGTTCAGCGCCTTCGTCGAGCAATATCTCGCCGTCTACAACTCTAAAGCAGATCGAGAGGTTACAGAACAGCTCTACCATGGGCATGTTCGCGCCTTGATCGGGCATAAGAAGATATCAGACATTCACCGAACCGACGTCTACAACGTGCTTGCTAGAGCACTTAAAATCGGTCTCGCCCCGTCGACAATCAAGAAGATTCGCGGCTGCATTTCCAGACCCTATAATTGGGCGATCAACACGCTCGGGCTTAAGCTGACAAGTCCGACGACGGGACTCATTTTCCGGTACTCAAAGGACGCCACACAACCGCGGACCGAGATTCGAGTGATCACACCGGAGGAACTCACGCGGTTCTTTGCAGCCGCCGAAGGGACGAAGTACGAGAATTATTTTAAGACGCTGATTCTGACAGGACTCCGACCGTCGGAAGCCCTGGGATTGCAGGTCAAAGATGTCAAAAAGAATCACCTTGAGATCAGGCGCGGAATGACAATGCGCGGACCGTCGACTTTGAAAACGGACAATGCCCGGCGCGATATCCCAATGACGGACGACCTCCGGCGCGTACTTAATGATCAGGTCAACCGCGTCGCGTTCACAACGAAGGAAAATTGGCTCTTCCCGTCCGCGACTAAAATGCCGTCCATGATGGCGATTCGTTCAGCATTTGAATCCATCCTCCGGAATACAGGCACATGGAAGCGAGGAAAACGTGGTGTCAAACTTGCCGTCGTGACTCCACCAATTGAGATCACATTGATCGATTTTCGTCACACGTTCGCGACCAAAATGGCGGAAGCAGGCATGCCAGAACAGACGCTCAAAACGATCATGGGGCATTCCGACATCTCGACGACGCTCAAGTATTACATCGGAATCACAGAGTCGATGATGGACAGCGGGAAAAAGTTGATGGAAAATTTGCTACAAAATTTGCTACAAAATCCAGAAAATAACGACACCGAAGAAAAAGTGAAAGCCCTGTGACATTAGAGCCGCAGAGCTTTCAGTTTGGCTGCCGATCCAGGATTTGAACCCGGACAAACTGAGTCAGAGTCAGGTGTGCTACCGTTACACTAATCGGCAATGAATAAATTCGATAACGTACGCTATGGTATCACAGAGCCTCATAATAAACAAGCAGGGAAAATCGTCCATCGGTAAAGAAGTGAAGAGAGTGAATGCCAAAGTAACTTGGACAGTAAGAAGCGTTGGTCGTCGTCATGTTAAGGACTCCTTGCAATCAGAATTGAAACGCAAGATAAACGCATCGCGCCAGGGAACTAGAACGGCAGGAAAAGGCAGTTCCGACAGTTCTTCGATGGTCACCCACTCCCCCGAAGGATCAGTACCGATGTCCTCAATGTGCGACATGACTTCAACTTCCCAACACGATACTTCCCATATTCTGTGAGAATACACAGCCTTCCTGTCACCGATAAAACTCACTCTCATCTTTTCTGCAAGGTTACCTACGTCCGCTGGACCTTCATCTCTTGATGACTTTATAGAATCACCATCCCCATATTCATATTCCCCTACATCTTCGCGGACTTGTTCATTTTCAAATGGAGTGTTTGCACATCGTGCAATCTTCAAATCCCCGATAAACGACGTGCGAAATGACATCTCCTCTTCCGACCCGAATGGGTGAGGCAAGGAATAAAATTCGTACATCCCCTCGAGCAGTCCCTTCGCCCTACGTTGGACGTAGACGAAATTATCGCGGTGAAGTAGCACATATGAAAACCGGTCGATCGGCTTTTCTTCAATGTTCTTTCGCAACGGAAATATGTCGACCACATTAAGAGCATGGGCTTGACATTGACTATGCAAAGGGCAGATCGCACAGTCAGGAGACGACGGCGTGCATATCGTCGCGCCCAAATCTATGATCGCTTCGTTGAAGTCACCGGCACGATCTTCAGGCATCAATGCCCGCACTTGATGACGTACAGCGCGAAAGGCTTTTGCGTCACCTCGCACATGGGGATGAGCATCCAGTCTTGAGAAGACGCGAATGACATTTCCGTCAACGGCAGGTTCAGGCAAATCGTAGGCAAAGGAGAGAATCGCTCCAGCAGTATACTGACCGATACCGGGGAGAGATAATAAAAGCCTTTTGTTCGGCGGGATGATACCGTCATAGTTTTCAACGACGCGCTTCGCAAGAGCGCTCAGAAAGCGGGCTCGCCTATAATAACCGAGTCCTTCCCACAGCTTGAGCACTTCCGTCTCATCGGCATCCGCTAGCTTCTCAACAGTCGGAAAGCGTTCCATGAATCGCTCGTAATAAGGGATAACCGCGCTCACTTGCGTCTGTTGCAACATCAATTCTGACACAATGACCGTGTACGGATCGCGTCTTAGCTTCAAGCGCTCAGCATACGGCAGGCTGCCCACAAACGCACTCAATCGATCAGAATAAAACGAACGAAGAGTGGAAGAGACATCCTTTCTCCACGGAAGGTCGCGCGCATATACATCAAACCACGAAAGCAGTAAATCGGCTATCGTCGTCTGATGACAGCTATCAATCGATCGATTTCGGATCACTTCATGGGACACGGATTCAATCGTCCGCCAAATAGCAAGCGGCACTAATACCCGCTTGATATCCCGATGAAAACGCCCACAGAAGATTGTAGCCACCCGTATCCCCGTCAATATCAAGAATTTCGCCACAGGCGAAAAGTCCCGGAACTTTCTCAGACATCAAGGTGCCCGCGTTAAATTCAGCTGTCACGGCTCCGCCTGTTGAGATCTGAGCAAATTCAAATCCGCGTGTTCCTTCGACCGTGAGCTCAAACTTTTTCAATGCTTCGGCGATCCTTGTGAATCGTTTCGGTCCGTGCAAACGATCAAGTTTGTTCATGGCGATGATCGCGCGACCAAGTTTTTCCGGAACAACTCCGGCAAGCAATACATTCAAATTGACTGCGTCTTCTTTGTCGTCCGACGATGACGGTGGTGTCTCCGTTCGAAGTCGTCTTGAGTCGTGTCGGGCATGGTTTCTTGATCGGTTGACAGAAACGGCACACAGAGATGACGCGAGATGTGACTCCAATTCCTTCAAGCCAATCTCGGGAAGAAAATCGATGACGATTTTCCCGACACCCTCTCCCTGTTTGCCATTAACCGCGTGACCGCGCTCTTGCACTTTCGAGACGTAGCGAGCAAGTTCCATGGATGCGATACCGGACAAGCCGTAAGAGGTAACGAGAAATTCACCTTCCACGGTCGGCGACCTGCCGCTAATGCTAGATTCGAAGTAAGCGTTGCCAAGAAAACGCACACCTTCAGCCCCTTTTAGAACATCGCCTTTCGTTAAGTTCAGGGGAACGAGTGCAGGTATGGGCTTGAGAATTGTATGACCGAGTGACTGCAAGATAGAGAGTCCGGAAGATGAGCCGCCCAATTGAGGAGAAGCGGGACTCCCCGCCGCCACAATAACAGAGCGCGCTTGTATAGACGTTCCGTCGGATAATGACACTAGAAAACAGTCATCAGCTTTATCGATAGACAGTACTTCCGTTTCCGTTCGCACCGAAAGCCCGTAGCGTGCAAGTGCTCGCAAGAGAATAAGTGAGACAGAACTGGATTGCATCGAACGCGGATAGACACGCTGAGCATGGTCAACACGCGTCTTCAGTCCCCATCTCCCGAGCAACTCGATAAGATCAGATGCGGACAATCTTCGGAGCGCCCCTTTTACGAAAAGAGGATCCGTTCCGTGATAACGCCCTTCAAGCTCCGACATATTTGCCAGATTGCAGCGACCATTACCGCTGGCAAGAACCTTGCGGAGAGGACGACTCTCTTTTTCAACGATTACGATGGAACCGGTAAAATTGCTTCCATACGCGGCGCCGAGCGCCGCAAGAATTCCGGAAGCGCCGCCCCCGATGATAAACATATCGATTTCTTGGACTGCATGAAGATTCTTGTTCAACCGAAAAACCTCTGATTTTTTGCGCTACTCTTATCGAATAGTGACAATGGCACCTTCTTCCTCAGTCAATACGAGAAAATAACGATTCGCAATCGCAAGGACTCTTACCATGCCGCTCAAGCCATCTCCTTCTGCAATGAGTTCACCCGTCGCCGTATTGAACAGCATCAGCTTGTCTGCTGTCACGCCCAGCGCATAAACACCATCGCTCGAAAGAGCAAAATCGATGACTTCTTCTGTACTCTTCGCTTTGACTAGCGCCTGATCGATCTGATCGGGCATTCCCTTGAGAAACCATATGGACATCCGTCCCTCGTCCATTGCACGTATACCCAAACATCCAGATCTCAAATCTATCTGTTCGATTCGATCGAACGAATGAGATAGTCGTAATTCACCTGTCTCAGGATTAACGGCGATTATTTCACACTCGCCGAAAAGAACCTGTTCTTCATCGTGAAGCTGAAGGATAGCAGGCAAAAAACCAAAATTGGGGTATCGCCGGTCTGCAATCAGCTCGCCTTGAAAATCAAAGCGTCGAACACGCGTCACAGGTGTACCATCTGAAAAATCAACGAGTAAAACGTCGAAAGATCTGCCACTCTTCGCAAAAGAGACGCGAATCGGTCTCCCGTGTTCAGTAATCGCCAGTGTCAAAAGAGGGCTTGCCTGTTTCAGCTTATGAAGTGACACTCTGCTTACATTGTTGGCAGCCTGCCCGAGCAATAGGACGTATCCGTCGCGATAGTCTCCACCATGTATGATCGCCTCCACACTGATCTCATGCATCGTTAAATCAGGCAGTAAGACCGTAATCTCCGTCTCGTTTCTTGGAGCAATAATCAGCGCCTCCCCGGCATCGTAAAGGTTCGGATGGCGATAAGGGTACTGAATAAAAGACTGTTCACGTCCGACGGCATCGAGAACGGCGAGCCCGCTATCTTCGACTCTCAAAGGCACGTTCGAGTGAACACGTATGGTTGACGCGGGGGCATGTTGCAATGAGAAAGTATCACCGAGATAAATGTTTCTATCCATATCATCCGGTAAAACATCGGGGTCCTGCGACACTTGAGTAAGGACGATAATAAATATAATTAAGGCTATCCACGCAACAATAACTGCCACAACGACAGGACGCTGGAAGGTTCGCGTTCTGCCAGACGATTCAACAACATCAATGTGCATATTTTCTCTGTTCAAAGTCGCCATTTCCGGATCCTCGATACACAGAACACTATAACACGCCGACAGTTTCGCTTCGATTATTTATTATAAAAACATCAAGCGAACATAATTCCTGATCCGATACTTACCTGTAAGGTCACTCTCGTAATACCACAGACTTCCGGCGATCCTAACAGATAGCAACGTCTAAAGAAAGAGCTCTCACAAACGTAGCGGTTTGTGAGAGCTCTTTGATTTTTTGAACCTAACCTAGATCTGCAACGCTTATTAATAGCGTCTGCATATCAAACGGCTTGTTTAGCGGCTTAATACATACCGCCCTGCGGGGGCATCATCGGCTCAGGCTCGGGGATGTTCGCCACGACAGCCTCAGTCGTCAAAAGAATCGAGGCGATGGAGGCGGCATTCTGAAGCGCCGATCTTGTCACTTTGGCAGGATCCACGATACCCGCGGAAACCATGTCGACATACTCACCCGTCAAAACATTGAAACCGATGCCTTTTTTACCGGACTTCACTTTTTCGCAGACGACGCTGCCGTCGAATCCGCCGTTTATGGCAATCTGACGAACGGGCTCCTCGAGCGAGCGCAAGATGATCGATACACCTGTACGCTCATCGCCCTGCAGGTCGTCCAGCAACGCGGTAACCTCATCGAGCACATCGATATAGGCTGTGCCGCCGCCAGCAACGATACCTTCCTCGACGGCCGCACGTGTTGCCGAAAGGGCGTCTTCAATGCGGAGTTTGCGCTCTTTCATCTCGACTTCCGTGGCTGCACCGACCTTGATGACGGCAACGCCACCGGCGAGCTTGGCCAAGCGCTCCTGCAGTTTCTCACGATCGAAATCTGAAGTCGTTTCCTCAATTTGCGCGCGGATGGCATTGACGCGATCCTTCAGAGCTTCAGACGACCCGGCACCATCGACGATGACAGTATTATCCTTGTCGACCTTGACCTGACGTGCACGACCAAGATCTTCCAGTTGGACATCTTTCAGCTCCATGCCCAGATCTGACGACACAACCTTACCGCCAGTCAAAACGGCGATATCTTGGAGCATTTCTTTTCTGCGATCTCCAAATCCAGGAGCTTTCACCGCGGTGCACTGGAATGTGCCGCGCAGTTTATTCAGGATGATGGTGGAGAGAGCTTCGCCCTCGACATCTTCGGCGATGATCAGGAGGCGTTTGCCGCTCTGAACAATCTTCTCGAGAAGAGGAATCAAATCCTGAATATTGGAAATTTTCTTATCGGTAATCAGGATGTAAGGATCATCGTACACGACTTCCATTTTTGTCGTATCCGTAACCATATAAGCTGAAATGTAACCGCGGTCAAACTGCATACCTTCCACGATTTCGAGCTCGGTACCCATTGTCTGGGACTCTTCGACGGTAATCACACCATCATTTGTCACGGAGTCCATCGCCTTGGCGATCTCAAGTCCGATCTCCTCGTCGTTCGCCGAGATGGCGGCAACACGCGAAATATCATTCTTGTCTGCAACGGCTTTGCTGTTACGACCGATAGCTTCCACCGCGGTCTCGACGGCTTTATCGATTCCGCGCTTGAGAATGATAGGGTTTGCCCCCGCCGCGACGTTGCGAATTCCTTCGCGGATAATCGCCTGCGCTAGCAAAGTCGCCGTCGTCGTTCCGTCACCGGCGACATCATTCGTCTTCGTCGCGACTTCCTTGACGAGCTGTGCGCCAATATTTTCAAAACGATCCTCAAGCTCGATTTCACGCGCGATCGTCACGCCGTCATTCGTGACAACGGGCGTCCCGTACGTTTTGTCGAGAACGACGTTCCGACCCTTTGGACCAAGTGTAATGCGGACCGTATCCGCTAGCTTGTTGACGCCAATTTCCAATGCTTTGCGTGCGTCTTCGGTGTATTTCAAATCTTTTGCCATTATGTATATCTCCTTCTATTATGTCGTTTGTTTAATCAACGATTGCGAGAATATCGCTCTGCCTCAGAATCGTATATTCCACATCATCTATCTTCACTTCGGTACCGGCGTATTTGCTGATCAGAACGCGATCACCAACTTCAACCTCCATGATGACGTCTTTCCCGTCGACGACGCCTCCCGGTCCAACAGCGACGATTTCAACGATTTGCGGTTTTTCCTTCGCGGAACCCGGCAATACGATGCCGCCCTTTGTTGTCTCTTCTGCTTCCAGTCTTTTGATGACCACACGGTCAGCCAATGGTCTAATATTCATTACATAACCTCCCATTAAAAAATACTGTCTATTATCGGAATTGGCACTCGGCTGGGTAGAGTGCCAACCAATTAACAATATAAAGAGAACTATTCGTTTTGTCAACTACAAGAAATCAAAAGATCGTGTCCAAAAGTGATCTAAATATGTCTTTTTCCGAAATATACGCGAGAATCTTAGAATCACCGATAAACTGGCGTATAGGATCACTTACCACACTGAAGGAAGTGAGCACCATCATGATGAGCCACATTGTAAAGATACCCCAAACCAAACCGAGGACGAGACCGCCGAATCGATTGAGCCATCCGACCACGGGAATGCCGTTAAGCGATGGAGTCAAAAGTCGCGCGAGAAGTCCGAGAACGAGTTTGACGATAAGATAAATGAAGATAAGCACTAAAGCACTGATAACAAGTTGCCAGACAGAATTCACTGTTGTTTCAATGACCGTTTCCCCTCCCGGCGCGGGCATTTGTAAAATCCTTCTCGTCCAAGATTCCGGCATGCCGAATGATTCCAGAACGGGCGCAATCGATGCCGGGAGATTTTCGGTACTTTCATAAACTCGTACTGAAAAAACTCTTATCGAAACGCTGAAGAGACCTAACTTTTGCAGCCAACCCGAAATGGGACGGACAAGGAGAAATGCGATGCCGATCGAGATCAACGAACTGACAACACTGACAGCCGTTAAGAGAAGACCGCGCCGATAGCCGATCCAAGCAAACAACAGCAATAGCAAAATTACGATCACATCAAATAGCATATAAGGTCTCCCCCGCAAAGCTGTAGAGTTTATTATAACAAATGAAGAGACAAGAGTGCATTGTGATATGATCGATTCTAAGCAGATAGCGTTGCCCGGAGGACCAACCGATGCAGGAGACCAATATTTCGATTCACAAATTATTACTGCTCTATATTGTCGAGCAGGCACCGGGAATACGCCGATCCTATCTCCAAGATACGGCTCTCGCGACATGGTCGATGGACTATTTCGATGTGATACGCGCACTCGAAGAGCTGATCGATACGGGACTCCTTCACGTAGGAGCGCGCAAAGGAGAAGAAGCTCTCGACGCCCACAATCGCGCCATTGAGCGATGCGATCTGACGGACAAAGGACAGGCAGTCATTGACGCGCTCAATCACCAAATCCCCGCGGCAACGAGACGTTTCATTTCCCAACACCTCGAAGAGCACAGCTTTCGGCGCAAAATGGCAGATGCCGTCACCGTCAAAATTGAGCTTACATCGGACGGGCAATACGAGCTCATCTGCCGTCAAAAAGAAGGCAATGATACGAGCTTTCTATTGACGCTTCGATTCCCGACCGAAGAGATGGCAGAGAAAGCGTCCAGGACGTGGCGCGAACGCCCGGATGACATCGTCAACACGTTAATCCATTCACTTTTGATCGATACCCCCGAAGAACCAGAACAGCCTTTGGAAATACTCGAAGAATAGCGCGAAATTTATCTCATACGAATTTTCCGGTACAACCTGTAGTGAAACGAATACGATTCCGGTGTATTAGGGTGAGAGGTCTTAATAAAGAGAGAGGAGATCCGATATGGACGACAGCAAAATTGTCGAACTGTTCTTTGATCGATCCGAACTGGCCATATCGGAAACCGGCAAGAAATACGGAAGGTATTGCCACTACATCGCCTACAACATCCTGCACAACAATGAAGACGCGGAAGAGTGCGTTAACGACACGTACCTGAGGGCGTGGAATTCCATTCCCCCGAAGCGTCCGAACAAATTGCAGACGTACCTCGGAAAAATCACGCGCAATCTGGCGCTGAATATGCTTGAAAAATCGACCGCGCAGAAACGCGGCAAAGGTCAGATACCGCTCGTCCTCGATGAATTGGCGGAGTGCATCCCTGATGAGAGACCCTCTACCGACATCGTTGAGGATCTTTACGTCAAGGAGCTGCTCGACCGGTTTCTCGACGCGCTTCCGGCGGAAACACGGAAAATATTCGTCCGACGCTATTGGTACATGAGTCCAGTCAAGGAAATTGCACGCGAATACAACCTGACCGAAAGCAAAGTGACCGTCACGCTATTCCGAACGAGAAAGAAACTCAAAGAATATTTAGAGGAAGAAGGCACTCACTTATGAAAGAAAAACGCTTTTTACATATAATCGGTGACATTGACGAAAGACATATTGAAGAAGCCGCCCCGAAGGCAAAAAAACGCTTCGCGCCCGCATGGACAAAATGGATCGCCGCCGCTGCCTGTCTCTGCCTCGTCATCGGCGCCGTCTTAATCGTCCCGAATCTTCGACACAAACAACCGATCAAGCCGTCAGAGGAAATTCCCCTCTCTAGCAAAACAGAGAACTCGCCACCCGAAACATTCCCCGTTTCCGACAAAACGACCGCCATAGTACGCTATGCGACCGATGAGGAGGTGCGAGAAGCCTTAAACTCAGGTGGCACAACAGATTCGCTGATGTGCTTCTCTGAAGAGGAAATGTTTTCCCGAGATGACATGTATATCTTCCGCGGTGTTGTGACTGATCTGACGAATATTACCATTGATTTTGAGCAAAGAAAAGAATTTCGTTGCATCGCGACGATTGATGTTCAAAAAATCTACAGTGGGGACATCCCCACAGACAAACCGCTTAAGGTCCTTCTTCCGTATATTATTTACCAAGACAGCCCAATTCATATGAATATGGTAGAAGCAGGCGTCATTGATCAGATCCGAGTCGGAATGGAAGGCATCTTCATGCCGTCTGTATATGATAACGATTCCATCATGGAAATACGGGGCGAGACTCTGCTGCTGACCGACCTTGCTCCTTGCGGAATTGGAGACAGTATAAGATGGGCATTTATAGAAACGGGGCAAGGTCTCTTGTTTTCAGATTTCGCTTATCCCGGCGCAGCAAGTGCGAAAACGCTTGATGATATTGAAGAATATGTCTTGAAGATGTTGTCCGATTCTCATTAGTCATGAATGTCCACTGAACAAAGCAGTTTTGGAACTCCACGTAAACGAGATTAGTACCCATAACCCAGACAAAAAGGGGCTGTCTCAAAACCGCTAAATAAGAGCGGAAATGAGTCAGCCCCTCATTATTTATCATCTGATACTGTAGCGCTCAGGCGACGATCTCCTCGTCGGGAATCGCATTCAGCCGCTCGGCGAGATCGCGCGCGAATCGGCGGAGCGACTCATAATCTTCTTCCGTCGGAAGACCGCGGACGAGAACAGGCTCAAGGCGC
>Ga0208694_1005086_pt1 | contig 11409 bp, 12 predicted proteins | sample AD_UKC078_MetaG_FD_184442 | JGI IMG/M metagenome (GOLD analysis project Ga0208694, IMG submission 184442) | Active sludge microbial communities of municipal wastewater-treating anaerobic digesters from USA - AD_UKC078_MetaG (SPAdes) (version 2) | ecosystem: Engineered > Bioreactor > Anaerobic >...
CGCCTTCATTCGTTACGTCAATGTTGGTAGCGTCACGAACCGACCCTTCCGGCATGGCGTAATCCGGCGCGAGCATATTCATGCCTGCGGCGAATCTCTGCGACTTTGGAAGGGGTTGTTTCACGCGACATGCTCCACAATTGGCTTCGTGGATTGTCCCGTGACCCCGCTAGAGTGCTGGGCGCAAAAGAAAACCCCGGCGATTAACCGGGGCTTTGGGGTGGCGACTACTCAGAGGAAAGTGGTTGTTTCCATTTTGGAAAGGGCCACCCCCGCGCGCGGCGGGGATTAGATTTACAGCCCGAGCCTCGCCCGCTCCGCCCGCCCCCACTGCCGTACTGCTTCGACAAACTCGCCGAAGGCCTGCATTTCCGCCAGCTCGCCGGGCGTGGGCTGGTACATTCCAGCCGCCGCCCCGACTCCAATTCGGGCGAAGAACATCTCGTCATCAATCGAGTAGCGAGCGCGAATCTTTTGCACCATGCGCTCGGCGATCAGCTGGCAGCGGGGGCTGGCTGCGCGGAGGGCGGTCTTCAGCTCGGGAGTGAGCACAACGGGCTGCGGGTCGAGCTCGGGCGGCTGCTCGGGCAGGGTGGCACCATCGGGCACGGATACGTAAGTCACACCATCGAGGGTGGCCAACTCAGTGCAGTAAATTTCGCCCTCGTCGCCCAGGGGGTCAGGCAGGCGCAGCGTGACGGTGGTGTAGAGGTCGGAGTGTTTTTGGTACGCGATTATGTGTGACATATAAACTCCTTATTAGAGATACGAGGCGGCGCGGAATCCTACACGGACGCTCGAGTCCGCCCGCGCGTTGTTCCAGTGGGCGGCCCAGACGCCGGCAGTCGACCCGTCGCTCCAGGGCGCGCCGACAACCATGCACAGATCATTGCGTGTGTACTGATAGTAGTAGTCAGCGCCAAATGCGTTCGATCCAGCTAGGCTGGTGCCTCCCGCAATCGGCAATCCTGCACCCGCCAACACCCAGTCATTGCCCGATGTCACAGATGACAGCACCTGGTTGGCGCCGTTGCCAAACCGGTTCCCGCCCGCATTGTTTGGATAGTCGGTGCGAAATCGTGGTGTAAGCGGCGCCATCAGAGCAGCGACACCCACAGCCCCCCAGTGATCCGTAGCCAGGGCATTACCGGCCGTAAAATTGCGCATTCGTGTTGCCGGCTTGGCGGCATAGAAGATACCCCTGGTCAGGGTTCCGCCAGACGTGTAAGCCGTAAAGGCGCTGGAATTGGTGCCGTCCAGACTGACCGTATTGGCATCGATCACTGTCACGGCGAAGGTGCAATCATTGACCTGCGTCATGCCTACAACAGACGCGGCCGTCACGACATCCCCCGCGGTGTAGCCGTGAGCGGCAACTGTCACCACAGCGGGGTTGGCTTGCGTGATGCCGGTGATCGTCTTGCTGGCGGCGACGCAGGTAATCCCCAGCGACACCTCGTACATATTGCCGTTCAGGTCAGCAACGCCGCAGGCCTGACCGTTATGTGTGGTTTTTGCGAACGGTGTCGCACTGCCCGTTTTGCCGCAGTTGCTGTAACCGTCGGACACGTAGAGCACGGAGGCGTCATTCGTGTCACGCAGGGCATTGTTGTTATTGCCCTTCGGGAAGTTGCTCACGCCGGTGGCGTCGTACCAGGCACACCAGGTTGCAGACGCGGACGCCTGGCCATGGGCCATGGAGAGCAGCGCGAGCGCACCGTAAATGAACTGACTGCACGGATGGAAAGCTGCGCCACGGGTCTTGGCGGCAGCAATGGTTCCGGCGTAGGAGTTGGACGGCGTGCCGGTCAGGGCTGAAATCGGATTGTGGACAGCGGCCGTTGAAAGCGGAAGTCCGTTCTTGAGGCTGGATGCCACGCCGTTGTTGTTCGACGCCTGGAACTTGTCGACAAAAAATCCAAGCTGCGGACCTCCATCAAAAAATGCCCTATGCAAGGCGTAGCCAGCCGAGTTTGCATCGGCATCGCTACCGAACGTCCCGTCCCCAAGAATGTCTATGGCATTGACGCCACTTGTTGCATAGTTTGGACTCGCGGCGGAGCCGACGCGGTAGTAAAACCGTGGCACCCACACCATCACAGAACCGTCCGTGTATTGATAATTGCCGTAGTTGTCGCTGGCAGGATCTGCTGTGCCGACCATTGGTGAATAGCCCACCGGCAGCACCGGACACACGCCCACGCCGAATCCTTGGGAACCAGGGGTGCCAATATCGTTGGTGGTGGTGATTATCCCTTGCGGAGTAACGGTAAACATGAGTTCAGTTCCAGCCCCGAAAACTTTTACAACCCCCGGGGCCGAGGACGTTGCGGTGACGTTCTGGATCGGGCTGCTCGGGGCGAAGGTTACAGCGCACCATTGATTGCCCTGCCAAACCCACTTTGCCCCGCTCTTGGTGGTAAGCGTGTCGCCGTCTTTGGTAGCAAAGCTGTAAATCAGTTCGTCGTTTGTGGGATTGGTGAAGGCCGTCATAGTGGCTGGCTCCTAAATTGTTCAGCCGCCGTATCGAACGACACGGGAGCGGTTTTCTCTGCGTTTGCGCTGCACGTTTGCATCGGGACGAACGCCGAACGATGCTTCAAACAGGGCTTCATATCTTGCGGCGGCAACAGGATCGAAAGTCTCGGAGTCCTGTTTGAGATACCCACAACGACGCGCCCAGTCGATCAGGCGGAAATGGTGCTTTTCGTGGATTTCGGGAACGTCGCTATCTGCGGCCATTGCGACAAGCGGAAGACGCCACACAACGAGGCGCGCAACGCCGTCCTTCCACGGAGAAGGGATAAGGCGCATCACGCCATCGCTTAACTCCGTGAATATCTGCGGATCGCCCGTCTGCGTTTCCCATCCCGGATACTCGGAATCCATCTCTTCGCGACTGTTGCGGGATAGCGGCTTTTGCTGTCCGTCAATCTTCACGCGAGCGATGCCGAGGATCTTGCCGCTCAGGGTGTAGGTGTGCGTATCCGCCACCAGATCAACCTTGCAGACGGAATCCGTCGTTTCGTCCGTAATTAGCCTTGCGCGAATAGCTGCTTCATTGACAGCCTCGTTCAGATACCGATTGATATCCGTATCGATCCAAAGCTGCGGAAGCTCGACGTCAAGCATCTGGCGGCGGTATTCGGCGCGAAGCTCACCAAGATTCATTACAGATTGCCCTCAAATTCAGCCCAAATGGCATCACGTTCGGAGCGTTCAATCGAGAAGCCGACAAGGGCATTCAGCTTGCGAAGGTCGGGCTTGCCGTCAGCGGTAAATGCGTTGGCGTCATCACCTTCAAGCATCGTCTGCACGGCATCCTTGATTACCTGTTTGCGGTCGAACGAGGGTTCGGTGGGCTTCTCTTCGGTCGAGATACCAACCGGCACGCAGCCACGGGAAATGGCTTCTTTGCGGAACATCGGGGCCAGCTCGACGCCTTCAGGCTCGTCACTCAGCGGAAGAACGATTGCCGTGTGGCCGGTCGTCAGCGCGATTTGCACAGCGGGGCCGTTCGGTTCGGCGGTAGTAAAGCGCATGGGTCAATCTCCAAAAAGCCCCGACCACGAAGGGCCGGGGAAAACACGCTGGAAACGTGAGAGGGTTAGCCTTGCGAGAACTGTTCGCGGCCGAGAACGACGTAATCAACGGACACGCGTACCTTGCCGGCAGTCGGGGCCGTGCTTACGCCGGTCCAGGTGACTGTGATGTAGTCCTGAACCGTGTTGCTGTAGCCGGTCGGGGTCAGTGCAACGTTTCCGGTTGCATGGACTTCAGCGGCGCTCACGTAGCGCGTACCGGAGGCAGCATCACCAATGGCGAACTTGTCAGAGGTCGCCGAGTTGAAGGCGGTCAGGGTGGTGACGCGACCGGCCAGAACGACAGCGTTCGGCGGGAGCTGGATTGCATTGGCAGCCACGCCGCTGGTGACATCAGAAAAATTGACATCAACGTAGGCGTGAATGACTTGCTGACGGGCAGGCTTGAGGGTGATAGCCATTTTGTTTCTCCAAGAGGGAGCGCCCAGACCTAGTTAAAGGTCCGGGCTATTGGATTACTGGAGGTAGTGGTCGATTGCGACGACGCCGAAGTCTTCGACGGCCTTGTCGTAGATGCTGTAGAACTTGGGCTTGAGAATGCCCAGCATCTTGTCGATGTTGATACCTTGCTGGCTGCCGTACTGGAACTGCTTTTCGTCCCATTCCGGAGCGCCAAGGTCGGCAAAGCCGAGAGCCTGAGCGCCGCACAACAGCGAGCGGGTGCCATCAACGGTGCCACCGGAACCCCACTTGGAGCCGGAAGCCGCGCCCTTGGTGTTGTAAACAAGGCGGTGTTCGTGGATCACCACGCCGTCAATGGTCACAGTGCCGCCAGTGAAAAACGGGCTGTTAGCGCCATCCTTCAGGGCCAGTTGCACGACGGCGCGCTGGTAGTCCGCATCCTTCTTCAGCGCGGCCAGAGTGCCAGGCTGAACGAGCATGACGTAATACTCTTTGCCACCGCTCATCAGCGGCTTGACGTAGTGCGTCTTGGCGTAGGCCACGGCATCCACGATCATCTTGTAGGACGGCACGTAGGAACTGGTGATGCTGCCGGTGCTGGACGAAACCAGAGCGGTGCCGTTCCACATCACAGAGCGGTTGGCAGACGGGGCGGAAACGTCGCCAGCGAACGCGAGGGACTGGAACGCGGTAGATGCACGGGACGCACCGTTGTTCATGTAGGCAAAGGAGATGCCAGACAGGGCCAGAAAGCCGAGTTGGTCAATCCGGTTTGCCAGCCAGTAGGCGAGGCGATCACGGCCAGTTTCCCGGAAGCGGATCACGGTCTTCTGGTCGGCCAGCTTGCCCTTGTTCTTCACGCCGTGCGAAATCAGATCAATATTGACGATCTGCGAATAGGCTTGCATCGCCTCTTCGTTGCCTTCGCGCTCGTTGTCACCCACCACACCGTCGTCGGTCAGGTCGGCAACGAGTTGCATCAGAACCTGTTCGCCCTTCTCGGTCTTGGTCAGCTCGGTAATGCGCTGAATCATTGCGCCATCGCCGGTGCCGGTGAATTTATTGAGAAACATTTGATCGCGGGCGGCTTGCCACACGTCACGGGACCATACGACTTTCTGCTTCGGCACAAGGGCCGCAAAATTAGTAGCGGACATTTGAATGTCTCCAAGTGGAATTGTCTATTGCTGGCGATTCGCTGCCCTGCAACGCGGAGACATGGCATTTGGGACGCCAAGAATTCCACTCGGTTTAACGCCGTGAGTGAGGCGAGATACGTGGAAGGTCACGACCCTATTGCGCCCGCTACCGGAGAGATAGCGGGGTGCCGCTCACTTGCTATTGCGCACCAGGAACAAAGATTCTCGGCGCTTCTTGCTCTTGAACCGGCTGACCGCTCCAATTCAATTGAGCGTAAATCTCCATCAAGTCCTCGATGGAGTATTCGTTCATGGATCGTTCATCCCACAGCATTCCTGCGGGGGCGTTCGATCCTTTGAGCATTCGGATTACGTCATCCTTGCGAAGCTCAATGGTGATGGAGGGCTCTTGCTCGTTGGCCTTTGCCGCTGCGTCAGCTTCATCAACGAACTTTTGAAGCTTGTCCATAGGGGCATTAAATCGCGCCAATTGTTCATCGAGGCTTTTCTTCCGAAACTCTGGAATACTTCCGAAATCAATCACCGCGCAATCTCCGCTTATCTTCGTCGGACAGCTTGGCGTATTGCTCATCGGTCAGCTTTTCAACATCAAGTTTCCCGGCTGCTGCACGTTCGCCAATACCGCCACCGGCAGGAGGTTGAGCGGCAGAGGAAGCGGCGGCGCGAGCAACGGCAGCAGCGCGACGACCATCAACCTTCGGAGCGGGCGGATCGTCCTTTTCCTGCTCATCAGCAACGTAGAGAGGCGCAACCTTCTTTGCCGCCTTCTCCAGCGCCTTGTGCGGAGCGTCGCCCTTTGCCATGTAGAAATCTCGCCACTCCACTACGTCCTTGATTGCGGCGGCGTCGGCCTCGTCAGACTCGGAATTCAGGAACGGATAATCGGCAGCGATGCGGTCTGCAGTCGATTGCAGAAGGGATACAGCCGTGCGCTGCGCCGTGATCTGCTCAAACTGCTGAAGCGCGATTTGCGTAGCCTCTTGCCGTTCATGGGCGCGGATCTCGCCCTGAATGCGCTTGTAAGCTGCGGTATCGCCAGCAAACAGCGCATCGGCGGCTTCCTGCTCTTTCGCGTCGAAGTCAAAACCCGGATCACGAGCAGCTTGCTTCGATTCAGCAGGAGCGGGAGCCTGCGAACGAAGGCGCTCTAGCTCTGCCTCAAGTTCAGCATTGCGGCGCTCCGCTTCCTTCTTGGCCTCATTGACCTCATGAAATCGAGCGTGCGGGACAGATTGCGACTTGGCGGGCTTCGTTTCAGCCTCGCCAGATTCTTCAGCCGCAGGAGTTTCGGTCTCTGCGGCTTCAGCAGGTTCAACAACGTCGCCGCGATCATCGCCAACTTCTTTAGAGTCGGTCGAAAGATCAACGATATCTTTGTTGTCATCGAGTTCCAGCGTATCGGACATAGCTATTTGCGGCCTCTATTGTTGTTCGGCTGATGCACAATAGAGCCGCCCCGCGCGAGTGCTGGCATTACGCCCCGTCCATTCGTTGCGTCTCAATACCGCCCGCCACGCCTTGTAATGGGCTGGCAGGTTGCGCAGGAAGCATTCCTCCCGGCATTACCTCCATTCCCGTGCGCTTATTAGACAACGGATTGACTGTTACGCCAGAGATAGGCGCATCGGGAATAGGCATGTTTGGGTCTTGCCCTGGCTGCGTGACATAGCCGGAAGACTTCAGAATCTCGTCAGCAACAGGCGCAACCTGCGGAATTGCTGCGATAACCTCGCCGGTTTGGATTGCCGAGTAGTGGGCCTCGACGTTCTTCAGCAACTCTTCGGCTTGCGTCTTCTTCGCTTGAGCGTTCTTTAGCGCAACTTCGGCCTCTTGCAGCGGATTAGGCGGCGGGGTTGCGCTCATGCGCTCGATCACTTCGCCCTTGTCGGCAATGTTGGAGTGACGCACGATCACATCGTCAGGAATGTTGATGCCAGCCTTCTTGAGTTCAAGCGCCTGCGTGAATTGGCTATTCTCAAACGTGACTTGCATTGGCACCTCGTCAATCACCACATCGTATTCGCCGATGGTCATGTCATTGAGGTATCCGCCAGTCTCTGGCAGGTATTGATTGAGCGTGATGATTTGCTCTTGCTCTTTGCCGTCCTTGTCGCACTCCGTAATCCGGATGATCCGTTCGGAGTCGTAGTAGTTCTGCACGAGCCACATGATCTTTTTGGCGAGCAAGTGACGCGTATGGGACAGGTTATCCAGCGGCACAGCCAATTGCTGTTGTGCTGCGAATTGCTTGGACTGAATAGCAACGCCCGACACTTCCGGACCGTTCTGCCCCTGCATAGCTTCAGACGATCCGGTTACGTCGCGGATATTCTTTTGGCTGCGGTCAATCAGATGATCGACACCCTGCGGGACATTGTTCGGCTGGATCTTGATCGGAGCTGTTGCGCCTTTCTTGTACTCAACGACAAGCCCAGTCTTCGCGCCAACATCCTCCAGGTCTTCCGTATCCATGTTGGTCAGCGAGTTTTCCTCCACCGCCCACCCGGAGTTAGCTGACGTGTTGATGATGTGAAGGTACTGGCTGATTGATTTGTTGAGCACGCGCTGCGGGCTGATGGCGTTATCCACCATGCCGCGCGTCTTGCCTCGCCGGAAATAGGGGAAGTACGGAACAATGGTGTAGTGCGGATAGGGCGACCAGTCGTCATGCAGCAGGGTCGTGTAGGTTGAGACAATCCACCGCACGCGGCGCTGCATCCTGCGCGTAATGACGCCACCCTCTGCAATGATGCCGGCGCGTTTCTCTTCGCTCAGGTCGTCTTCCACCGGGCGAATGTCCCCGGTAGCGTAGAAAACCACGGTCTGCATGGACCAGCGCATCTGCTGCCGGTCGATCACTCGCACACGGCGCAGGGTCGTATCACCAATTACCGTGTCGTAGATGTAGGGCATCCCGCTATTGCGATTGCCGAACTTGTTGCGCCCCTCTACGCCGTTATCGTCGCCAAAATCGGATTGATTGATAACCTCCTTCTCTGCCTCAAGGCGAGCATCCAGCCCCCAGCGTTCCTCAATCTCGTCGTAAGTCATCCAGCGCAGCACGATTACGTCAGCCCACGATTCAGGCTCGTACTTCTTGGCGTCCGGGTCGGGCATCACGTCGAGCGGATCGAGCACGTCAATGGCAATCTCGCCCAATGAGTTCTCGTTGAAGTCCATTCGGATGTCGTAGTACCCGCGCTGCTGAATCAGGCCGTCACCGAATACCTGCGACTCTTTCCAGTGCAATTGCTGATCGTCGGCGGTCTGCATCACCACTTTTGACAGTAGCTTTGCGTTGTTTTCGTCGGCCTCTCCACCGCGCGGCTTGAACGAAATGTCCATCCGGTTGTGAATTTGGTAGCCAAGGGCGGAATTAACCGCAGGCATCACCTCGTTAATCTCTTCGACGGGTCTGCCCTGGCTCTCAAGCGTGGCGCGATCCTCTGCCTCCCACTGCTCACCAGCCCCGAGATAGAACGATTCGCAGCGGCGCGCTTGAATCACGTACTCACGATGGCCCCGCATCCGGCTGTATTCGTACCGCTGCCAGTTGTTTTGAGCGATAGCGTGGTCAGAGTAGAGGCTTTCTTTGTCGTCACCGTTGCTATTGCTGTCAACGTTGTCGCCACGGTCGCGCTTTTGAATGTCGTAGGGTTCGCTCATGAGGCCATCGGGGAAACGTTACCGCCGCCCGCTCTCTGTTTTAGTTTGTCGCGCCAGCTAGTGGGCCTAGCGGATTTCGGATGCTTGTAACCTTGAGCAAATTGCCTGAACGCATCCGCTGCTTCGGAATGAATGTCGTGTCTTGGCTGCTCAGCCCATCGGCCTAGCGTCTTATTCCAAGTCTTTTTGTAGCTGCCAAGGTGCTCGATGCCTTCTTTGCACCCGACCTCATCAATCCAGCACTGATTGAACAGGGATCGAACCATCTGAATGCCGTGCGTTACATCATCCACGCGCGGGACTATCTCCCACGACCCACCAATGCTTGATTTGCGCAGCTCGTCTATAGGCGCGCAAACCTTGTCTTTCTGCTGGCGTTCGTGGGATGCGTCGTGTGGCAGGTAGTGCGTGCCCCACAAATGGCCCATTTCCTGCATTTGCTTGGTGAAGTAGCTGTAAGGCTCGCCCCATCCTTCAATGAAACGAAAGAATCGGTGCTGAAGCCCGACCTGCTGATGGAACCAGATGGCCGTGCCGTCACCAGAACCGATATCCCAAAAGGTATTTACCGGAATGCCGTCGATGATCGGTACGTTTGTGATTCGCCCTTCTTTACGGGCAGCTGCAATCTGATTGGCGTAGTACGTGCCTTCGGTAGATACCTGAAACGCTTCCTTGGCCGTACTCGGGTACTCCTGCCACATCTTTTCAGGATCGCCGCCAAAGTCAGCGTCACGCGTGGCGATGTACCAATTGCGCTGCTCACGGTCGATAACCTGCCCGGTCTCGCCTTCTATCCGGTCGAAATACTGATTGTCCGACTCAGAAGTGATGACGGTTCCGGTTATGCGGTACTTGTCTTCCTGCCACCAGGGAAAGAAATGGAAGCGGTAATCGCGCTCGTTAAGCTCAGACCCAGAATCAGCCAATGCCTGGGCGCGCTGGGTCATTGCGTAGAACGACCCTTCCTGCCCCTCTGCGGTACTCTCAATGATCGCGATGCCATCAAGAGGGACGGCAGGCAGCGAGCCGGTAACTACTTCCTTGGCTTTATCGGGGAACTTGGCGCAAATCTTCCCAAACTCGGAAATATGCAGGCGGTGAATAGTCCCGGAGCGCATCGACGTTGCGACTCTGACGGAACTATTGTTATGAGCAAACAGAAGCTCAGTCGCGCTATCTCGGCCAAGCGGGAACCGTTCGCGCAATTGATCGGGCAGATTGTTGTATGCCAGCTTTACCTTGTCCCGAAAAATCGCCTCTGCTGCCTCTCTGTCCTGCGCAATGATGCCGCAGCGTTGATCCGCGTTGAATAGCGCATGATCGAGCCAGAGAATAGCTACCAGCGTCGTAAAACCAAGCTGTCGCGCCTTGAGAATGATATTGCGGTGCCACAGCTTAGAGATAAGCCGACGTTGCGCACGATTGGGGATAAATGGAACGACACCTTCTCCGTCGCCATCCTTGACCATGATCTTGTACAGGCGACCCGAGCAAACGCGCCACATCGGATCGGCAAGGCACCGAAGAAATTCAGCGTCGCTTTCCGGTACGAAATCAAGGGCAATGCTACTTTGCATCCTTGACCACCGGGATTGCAGAGCGAGAGCCAATAGCCTTCAGCAGCTCAGATAGCGGGTCGGTCTTTTGCTTGTTGTCCTGCTCATACAAACCAAGGAAGCGGCACAGCTTTTCAAGCGCCGCATTCTTATCCGCAACCTTGTACTTCAGGACTTCGCCGAAACCCATGTCGGCATTGCCCTTTGTGACCACCTCAAGCCCTGCAATTGCCGCAGCGGTATCCTCGTCAAGCTGGCTTACATGCAGAGGCCGACCGTCATCGTCAAACATCTTGCGTGGGTCAAACAAGGCAATGCGCGCAATCTCACGAATGACGCGCTCTTGCGTAACGTGAGTCGATACCTGGATGCCCTTCTGTCTCTCTGCAACAGCTTCAGCAACCATAACATTCGATAACAAACGGCTTGCCTGCTCTTGGGCCGTATCTGCGCTATAGCCAGCACGAATAGCTGCCTGAGTACCGTTCAAATCAATCAGGTACTCATCGACAAATCGGGCTTGCTTCGGCGTCAGGTCGGCCACGCTCAATCCTTCGCCAACTTGCTGCGAAGCTCATAGCCAAGCAGCGGCCAGATTTGCTCAACCGCCTGTGCGCGAGCATCTTCACGACCACGCTCCACACTGTGCTGCGCCGGATCAATGGAGCCGTAATTGATGCCAACAATCTTGGTGCCGTTGCGGAGAATGAGGACGCAGAAGGTGAGCAGGCTGAGGGCCGTACCCGCACGAACGCCATTAGGGCGATGGCCAATAGCTCCAAAACAGCCATCTGCGGCGGTGAAGTAAAACTCACTGGCAATGCTCGCCTCAACATCAGCAGGCGTCACACGCGGAGCATTCGGCCCTTTTGCTTGAATCTCTTGCTCAATGGAATTGGCCATGTCAGATCACCGACCAATCTTCGGCAAGCACGTCGTTAATGCTCGGAACCCAAGTGCTCACTGTCCCATTGACGTTCTTGATAGCCAGATAGGCGGCATACGGAACCATTGCGCTCT
>Ga0208694_1005094_pt1 | contig 11392 bp, 7 predicted proteins | sample AD_UKC078_MetaG_FD_184442 | JGI IMG/M metagenome (GOLD analysis project Ga0208694, IMG submission 184442) | Active sludge microbial communities of municipal wastewater-treating anaerobic digesters from USA - AD_UKC078_MetaG (SPAdes) (version 2) | ecosystem: Engineered > Bioreactor > Anaerobic >...
GAAGGGTGATTGAAACGGTGGAAGAGTCAGCCCCTCTTTCGTTTGTCTTTGGAGCGGGCCAATTGTTGCCGGCATTTGAAGATAAACTGGCGGGACTGGAAGCGGGAGATGAATTTGATTTCAGCCTCGTGGCTGATGACGCGTATGGTGAGGTACGCGAGGAGATGGTGATCAGCCTTCCAAGAAATATATTTGAGGATGAAGGTGTTCTGAGAAGTGAGATATGCTATGTGGGCAACACTGTTCCCATGCTGGACTCTCATGGGAACAGGATGAACGGTGTGGTTGTGGAAATTGGCGATGCCTTTGTAAAGATGGATTTCAATCATCCCCTGGCAGGCATTGACCTTCATTTTTCAGGCAAGGTTGTAGAGGTGCGCGAAGCAACACCCGGGGAACTTGAGGGGCCGTCATCCGGCGTCTGCTCATCATGCAGCAGCAGGAACAGCGGTTGCGGCGGCACTTGCGGATGAGAAACAGTCAGCGGCAGGTAGCCGGCAGCCAGTGGCAGGTAATCAGCAGCCAGCGGCAGTCAGTCAGCAGTCAGCGACAGGTAGCCGGCAGCCAGTCAGTTACACGTCAGTCAGCTACAGCCGGGTGCTGACTGCCGGTTATACCAGGAGTTCTTCTCCTTCCGACTTGGCAATAATGACCGCACCGCAGGTATCCCCGTAAACATTTATGGCAGTGCGGAACATGTCCAGAATACGGTCTACGGCAAGTATCAACCCTATCCCTTCAAGCGGAAGTCCCACAGCATTCAGTACCACAGCCATCATTACCAGTCCTGCCATTGGTATCCCTGCCGAGCCGATGGCTGCAAGCAGGGCTGTGAATATTACCACCAGTTGTTGCCCGAGACTCAGGTCAATACCGTAAGCCTGTGCTATAAACATCACAGCCACACATTCGTAGAGCGCTGTTCCGTTCATGTTGATGGTGGCCCCGAGGGGCAGGGTGAAGCTTGAAATCTTGCTTGAAACGCCGTCCTTGGTCTCAACAGTCTCCATGGTAATGGGAAGTGTGGCGTTGGAAGAGGATGTGGAGAAAGCTGTCAGAAGAACGGTGGACATGTTCTTCATATGCTTGATCGGGTTGGCCCTTCCCAGGAATCTGACCAGCAGCGGCAGGGTCACGAAACCCTGAACTGTAAGTCCCAGCAGCACTGTCAGGAAATAAACTCCCATGCTGCCGATTATCTCTCCAACCTGGTTGCCACTGTTTATCTGTTGCGAGAGCACCTTTGCAATTATGCTGAACACGCCCAGTGGGGTGAACTTTATGACGAACAGGGTGATCTTCATGATCACGTCGAGAATGGCATTGGTCACATCTATCAGAAGGACCCGTGACTTTTCACCCACACGCGTCACAAAGAAACCTGCAAGAATGGCAAAAAATATGATTGAAAGCATATGTGCCTCAGCCATGGCACGTATAATATTTGACGGCACGATGTTGATCAGGGTCTGCCCGAAACTCTCCTTGCCTGTTGAGATTTCTTCCATCGGCACCTGCAGTCCCAGGTCAGCACCAACACCCGGCTTTATCAGCTGAACGAAAAAGAACCCGGTCAGTATGGCGAGAAGGGTGGATAAAACATAGTATCCCATCGTTTTCAGCCCCAGCCTTCCAAGGTTCTCGGCCGTTCCCACACTTGCCACACCGGTCATTATGGAAGTGAATATGAGCGGAACGATAACCATGTTCAATCCCCTCAGAAAAACGTCACCCATCCAGTTGGTGTATTTTGTCAGATGAGGGAAGAAGTAACCGAATAAGCCGCCCAGTGCCAGCATGATCAGTATCTGCCAGTGCATGGCCAGTGAAAATTTCTTCTTTACCATATGTCAGTTGTTATTGCGGTATTCAGGACAAAAGTAGAGGCAATCTGTTAAGCGGATGAAGATAATGAAAAGAATCCTCAGCCAAATATGTTTTAAGATTATGTTTTCAGAATTGAATATTCCAGCCGGTGGGGAAGGAGGGTTGAAAAAAATCAATTCTCAGCGACTTAACCATAAATACGGGAATCTCATCAGATGTTAAACTCTTTATCCTCACAATCAGAACCAGAAAGAAGCCCGGATTACAGATGTAAACAACAGAAACAATCTAAGATCATATTAATTTGCTTACAAATGTAATCTACACAAGTTTAATCATGTAAAGAAATATTGCTGTATCATTCTATACATATTAATTGACATAATATCAATACTTTAGCAAATTTACTTAAACAATTGATACAACATTTGCTGCACACTGGTTGCAGCTATGTTTAGAATTCTTTGTATTAACATCATTAAATAACTATAAATCAGTGGTTATACACAACTAAACTCAAGTATTGCCACAAGTAATTGCATAATTTAATGCATCAATACACACCATGATAACAAGCAATAGTGTATATAAGGATTATTGTGAATTACAACTGTAACGAAAAATAAATGACATATGTAAATAATCTTATCATTACATTTGTAAAAACAGTTTTTGGCTATGAAAGACCGTATACAGGCATTCCTTCAGACTGAAAACAAGAGTTATGCACAGTTTGCTGATGAAATTGGTGTGCAGCCGTCAGGTATTTCGCATATACTTTCAGGAAGGAATAATCCGAGCCTTGATTTCGTAATCAAGATGCTGCACAGATACCCCTCTCTTTCCACTGAATGGCTGCTGTTTGGCCGTGGATCAATGTATAAGAAAGCTTCACAGCCTACTCTGTTTGATGTTGATTTCCAAAAGGATGAGTCATCAGAAGAGGAGCTGTTTGACGAGCATATTATAACTGACAACGGGAATATTGCAGATCTTCATGCAGGCCGGAAGGATATAGCTGAGTTGTTTCCGGCAGAAGGTGATAAGGCAGCAGACAGAGATAAACCGGCAGATAGTAATGAACCGGAAGTTGGCACAAGAAAGTTATCTGGAATCGTTTTCTTCTATTCCGACAAAACTTTTACTGAGTATAAGCCATCCTGACGAATTCAGTGCGAAATGTCTATTTTTGCACTCAAGGAGGAGTGATGAAAAAACGGATTGAAGATCTCACGGTTATCGGTAACAGAAAACTCGCCGAAGGGTTCTTTGTAATAAAGGTTTCTTCCTCAGAGGATTTAACGGGGATTAAACCTGGTCAGTTCGTTCAGGCACTGGTGAAGGAGAGTCCTTCCACATTCCTTCGGCGTCCCCTATCGGTACATGATATCAATCTCTCAGAAAACACACTGTCGCTGCTGGTGCAGATTGCCGGACCTGGTACTGAAAGGCTTTCCAGGCTCATCCCTGGAGAAAAACTCAATCTCGTTTACCCGCTGGGCAACTCATTCACACTTCCCATGCACGGTGAAAGAGTCCTGCTGGCAGGAGGCGGATGCGGAATGGCGCCTCTTCTGTATCTTGGAAGGAAGATAAGCGAATCGGGCGTGCTGCCTCATTTTGCCCTGGGCTTCCGTAACAGGTCCAGAATTCTCTCTCATGATGAATTCAGTGCACTGGGACCAGTCTATCTCTCTACCGAAGACGGATCACAGGGATACAGGGGTTTTGTGACCGACATCCCGGAGTTCAGTAATGAACACTGGGACAGGGTCTATTGCTGCGGTCCTGAACCCATGATGAAAGCTGTGGCTGTACTCTGCCGGAAAAGAGATATCTTCTGCGAGGTGTCGCTTGAAAACCTTATGGCATGCGGTCTCGGAATATGTCTCTGCTGCGTGGTACCAACAACCTCCGGCAACCTCTGCTCATGCACTGACGGGCCGGTATTCAACATAAACGATCTCAAATGGCAGACCTCAGGATAAAGATTGGACCGCTGGAGTTCCGCAACCCGGTTATCCTCGCATCGGGAACCTGCGGCTATGGCTCAGAGCTTGAGGATTTTATTGACCTCTCTGAGATTGGAGGCATCATCGTAAAGGGAACTACCCTGGAACCGAGGGAAGGGAATCCTTATCCACGGATGGCGGAGACAGCCTCGGGAATGCTCAATGCTGTAGGACTGCAGAATAAGGGGATCGACCATTTCGAAAAAAACATCTATCCACACCTGGCTGAATGCAAGACACATGTTATTGTCAACGTAAATGGCAATACAATAGAGGATTACGTTGATCTCTCGCGCCGGATAAACAGTCTCAGCGCCATCCCGGCCATTGAACTCAATATCTCCTGCCCGAATGTCAAAAAGGGAGGAATGGTCTTTGGTACCAATCCTGCCTCTGCCAGAGAAGTGATCTCTGCCGTGCGCCGTGTTTATGACAAAACCCTTATTGTAAAGCTTTCACCGAACGTCACCGACATTACCGAATTTGCCCGAATATCGCAGGAGGAGGGTGCAGAAGCAGTGTCACTGGTCAATACATTCCTTGGCATGGCAGTGGATGTCGGGACCATGAGACCGAAGCTTTCCACAATCACGGGAGGACTGTCAGGTCCGGCGATCAAACCGGTGGCTCTCAGAATGGTATGGCAGGCTGCCAGGGCTATAAGTATACCTGTCATAGGACTGGGAGGAATCATGAATGCCGAAGATGCCCTCGAGTTTATTATGGCCGGAGCCACCGCGGTACAGGTGGGAACAGCCTCATTCATCAATCCCCGTGCAGGCAAGGAGATTGTTGCCGGCATTGAAAAGTTCCTTGTTAAAAAAGAAATAGATTCTGTCAGCACAATTACCGGGATAGTAAATAGGAAATAAGCCGGATTTTCTTTAAATTTGCAATTTAACATGCGTAATATTGGAAATAGACTTAATTAAGGAAAGTAATCATGGCAGAAAATTTGCAAATTGACAATCTGGACAGGAAGATTCTGGACATCATAACCAAGAATGCGAGGATTCCTTATCTGGAGGTTGCGCGTGAGTGCAACGTATCAGGTGCGGCAATCCATCAGAGGGTCCAGAGGCTGATAAGGGTAGGTGTTATCAAGGGATCAGAATTCAAGGTTGATCCCATCATGGTAGGATTCAGAACCTGTGCTTATATCGGTTTATACCTTGATAATCCTGGTAAATACAAGGAGGTGATCAAGAAACTGAAGGATATTCCTGAAGTAATTGAATGTCACTACACAACAGGCAATTATTCGTTGTTCATCAAGGTTTACACCCGTGACAACGAACATCTTCATGAGGTGCTTACAGAGAAGATCCAGGCTATCACCGGTGTGAAGCGCACCGAGACACATATCTCGCTCGAGGAATCGATCAGCAGGCAAATACCGGTATTATCAAAGTAAAAGAGGCATAGCTTCAACCAGCAAAGGGCTGCCCGGGACTGGCAGCCTTTTTTTATCGGAAAAGTGTTGCTATACTTGATCTTACAGACAAAAAGGCAGCTTCCGCTGCCTCCGGTGATCCAGCTGGGGCTCGAACCCAGGACCCCATCCTTAAAAGGGATGTGCTCTACCTGCTGAGCTACTGAATCAGTCCTTTTTTTTGAGAGTGCAAAGGTATGGTAAAAAACCGTCCTGCCAAAAAAAAAGAGTCACTTTTGCCGAAAATAACAAAAAATCGGATCACTATGCAACCAAGGGCAAATTCTCATTATATTTATCTCCTATATGAGAGCAAATGGAACGCAATTTTTTCCGCGATAAGGTCGTAATAGTCACAGGTGCTTCATCCGGCATCGGAAGAGCAACAGCACTTAAGTTCGCCCGGCAGGGAAGCAAGGTTGTTATTGCTGCACGCTCGGCAGAACGACTGTCAACACTGGGAAAGGAGATAACCGGTATGGGCAGTGAGGCTCTTGTCTGTATCACTGACGTCTCACGGGAGGAGGATTGCCGTAAACTCGTGGAAAAAACTGTCGAAAGATTCGGCACAATCCATATCCTGATCAATAATGCCGGCATATCAATGAGAGCTTTATTTGATGATGTTGAAATGCCTGTACTTCAGCGACTTATGGATGTCAATTTTTGGGGTACTGTTTATTGCACCAAGTATGCATTGCCCTATATCGTTGGCAACAGGGGATCAATAGTTGGCGTCTCATCCATAGCAGGCTTCCACGGACTGCCCGGTCGCACCGGTTATTCCGCATCGAAATTTGCCATGCACGGATTCCTTGAAACCATCAGGATAGAAAACCTGAAGAAGAAGCTTCATGTCATGATCATTTCTCCGGGATTCACCACCTCTGAGGTGCGTAAACATGCGCTTCTTGCTGACGGCTCCGAGCAGGGCAGCTCACCACGGGAGGAAAAGAAGATGATGTCACCCGAATTCGTTGCTCACTGGATACTGAAAGGAATACGCAAGAGGAAGAGAAACAAGATAATGACCTGGGCCGGCAGGATTACGGCACTGCTACAGCGAATCGTCCCTGCAATGATCGATTATGGCTACTATATCGAGATGAAGAGGGAGCCGAATTCACCCCTGAAATAGACCAGAATGGCAGAACTGGCTGCACAGATACGCAGCAGGCAAAGCCTGGTGCTCAAAGCACTGCCTGCACCTGTAACTGCAAGAGAGAGAAAGAGATTCGCTCTTGCCATTGAAATTGCCAGGTCATATTACCCATCCGACAACATATATCTTGGTGAGCCATTGCTGCTCTATTATCTTGAACTAGCAAGAGTTACGGCATCGGACATCGGCCTGGGACTCCCGGCTGTAATCTGTGCATTGCTTTCCGGCGTCAGGGAAGGCTCTGAAGCATGGTCAAGAATTGATACACTCAACGATCCTTCAATTAAACAGGTAATAGAGGGGCTGTCACGTGTCACTACCCTGAAGGGCAGGGATTTCACCGGCCAGGCAGAAAACTTCCGTAAACTGCTTCTATCTCTGGCAGATGATGGCAGGGTGATACTGATAGCGCTGGCTGAAAGGCTGCTTGTCATGAGACGTCTTGACCGGCTGCCTGAAAAAGAGAGGCTTCCCGTAGCATCAGAGACCTATTTCCTCTTCGCGCCTCTGGCGCACAGACTAGGCTATTATAACATCAAGTCAGAGATGGAAGATCTGGCAATGAAGCTCATGGAGCCGGAAGAGTACAGCGCGATAGAAGCCAGGCTGAAACAGACAACCACATCGAGAAACAGGCTTATCAGGGAGTTCTCGAAGCCGGTGGCGGAAAAACTTGACTCCATGGGCATCAGGTACGAGCTCAAGAGCCGCACCAAGTCAATTCACTCCATCTGGCAGAAGATGAAACGGCAGGGAGTGGCATTCGAGGAGGTGTTTGACATTTTTGCCATAAGAATAATCATCGACACCGACCCCGAACTTGAGAAGTCATCATGCTGGCAGGTCTATTCCGTGGTGACTGATATTTACCAGCCTGACCCAAGCAGGATGCGCGACTGGATCTCGGTGCCCAGGACAAACGGTTACGAATCGCTCCACATCACTGTGGTGACACCTGCCGGCCGCTGGGTGGAGGTTCAGATACGAACCAGGCGCATGGATGAAATAGCCGAGAAAGGCCTCGCCGCGCACTTCCGCTACAAGGGCATCAAGGGCGAGGGCGGACTCGATGCCTGGATGACACAGATGCGTGAAGTCCTTGGAACAGTGGAGAAGGAGGGAAGCGACTTCCTCGGAAACATAAGACCAGGTCTCTACGCTGATGAGGTATTTGTGTTCACTCCAAAGGGGGAAGTGAGACAGCTGCCCGTGGGCGCCACCCTGCTCGACTTCGCATTTGACATACATACCGAGGTGGGCTCCAAATGCATAGGAGGGAAGATCAACGGCCGTAATGTACAGCTTAAACACAAACTGCAGAACGGTGACCATGTCTCAGTCATAACCTCGTCAAAACAAACGCCGAAGCGCGACTGGCTGTCGTTTGTCATCACCAATAAGGCCCGCACCAAGATTAAGCAGGCTCTTAACGAGGAGAAGTTCAAACTGGCAGCCGACGGCAAGGAGATGCTCACCCGTAGGCTCAAGAACTGGAAGATCTCATACGGAGATGCCATCGTGGTTAAACTGCTCACGGAGTATGGGTTCAAGACCTCACAGGATCTCTATTTCAGTATCGCAATTGGAGAAACAGACCTCCTGCAGATCAAGAAGGTGTTGCTCAGGACAGAGGAGCAGCCTGAGGAAACCACGGCCAGAACACCCGATCATCATCAGCACGAAGAGACTAACATTAGTGATTATCTTATTGTAGATGAAAAGGTTGAAGGGCTGGATTATAAGCTTGCCAGGTGCTGTAATCCGGTCTTCGGCGATCGCATCTTCGGATTTGTGACCGTCCTTGAGGGGATTAAAATCCACCGGGCAACCTGTCCGAACGCTGATTTCATGATATCGAACTTTCCTTACAGGGTTGTGAGGGCACGGTGGACAAGGCTTGATTCTGCCAGGGGATTCCTGGCGCAGATCAGGCTGACAGGGGTGGAAAACCTGGGGATAGTGTCACGCATAACAGATATCCTGGCTGAATACAAGGGAGTGGCAGTCAAGAACTTCACCTACAGCATGAACAATGGCCTCTTCGAGGGACGGATTGAGCTGCTGGTGCCGAATATCAATCTCCTCTACAGCATAATCAAAAAGATTCAGTCGGTCAGAGGGATCACCCGGGTAACCAGGGTGGAGAGCTGATCAGTACCTCGGGTCAGGCTGTACTGGTAGTTTCGCCATTTTTTCCACCTCTACGGAAGTGTACCCGAATTCGTCAACAACCTTACCCTGGATAAGATAGGTTCCGCTGCCGCGAAACGGCCAGCCGGCAAGTGACTGAGGGAAATGGGTTGTGTCAAAGAACTCTCCGTCACTGTCGATGAAGCAGCCAAAGTTCATCCATTCACATTTGACGGTCTTGATGTATTTTACCGTTACCAGGTGACCCACCATCCTGACCCGGCAGCCCACGGCACCCTTCATGCCAGCAGCACTTATATCGCCCCTGAACTTCGTCTGCAGCAGGTCAAACCATGTCAGCGTTACGGGGAATCCGAGCAGCTCAATCTCGTCATAGGCATCCTCAAGCTTCGACTGTTCGAAGGGAGGCATTGTGAACCTCTTTGGCTCAGGATTGAAAAGGGTACGGGCTGTCTCGCTTTTGCCCCTGTTGATAAGCATGTGAGCCTCCCACAGCAGTAGCGCCTTGCTCTTCCCGGTAAACCGGAAAGCACCGGTTCTTATCAGAATGATGGTCTGTTTGAGACTCGGACCTATACGTGAGATAAAGTCATTTATCCCGCTGAAAATCCCATTCTTATCCCTCTCGGTGATGATGGCTTTTGCGAGGGTTGTTTCCACTCCCTGGATATGTATCAGTCCCATGAAAATGGTTTTGTCATACAGGGTGGTTTTGTATTTGCTGCGGTTGATGCAGGGGGCCTCAATGACGGCTCCCTCACGGCGGGCCTCCTGAACGTAAACCCAGGTACGGTAGAACCCGCCGAAGTTGTTGATTACGGCCACCATGAATTCGAGGGGGTAGTGTGCTTTCAGCCAGAGGCTCTGGAAGCTCTCCACAGCGTATGAGGCAGAGTGGGCCTTGGAGAAAGAGTATCCTGCAAACGACTCAATCTGGCGCCACACCTCCCTCGTGATCTCCTCGGGATAGCCCTTGTCACGGCAGTTGCTGAAAAAGCGTTCAGTGATCTTCTGCATCTCCCTGCGCGACCGGTACTTGCCGCTCATGGCACGCCGGAGCGTGTCGGCATCAGAGAGATCGAGGCCGGCGAAGTGATGACACACCTTCAGCACATCCTCCTGGTAGACCATCACCCCGAATGTCTCGCTGAGAAGATCCTTCATCACCGGGTGGATATACTCGAAGTTGTCAGGGTGATGGAAGCGATAGATGAACTGCCGCATCATCCCTGAACGCGCCACACCGGGCCTGATGACAGAGCTTGCTGCCACAAGTGTCAGATAATCACTGCACTTCAGTTTCTGCAGCAGTCCGCGCATGGAGGGACTCTCGATATAGAAACAGCCTTTGGTATCGCCGCGGCGAAGATGATCCTTCACCAGCGGGTCATTCTTGAACCGCTGGATGGCATGTATGTCTACATCCACACCACGATTGGCACGGATGATCTCCGCACTCTCCCTGATATGTCCTATGCCTCTCTGGCTCAGTATGTCAAGTTTTTCATAGCCAAGCTCTTCGGCGGTGTACATATCCCACTGGGTGGTGGGAAAACCCTTTGGCGGCATGTCAAGTGCAGTGTAGCAGCTTAGCGGATCCTCCGAGATGAGTACCCCGCCGGCATGAATGCTCCGCAGGTTGGGAAAGTCGGCGATCTTGTTGCCGGTCTCGAAGATAAGGTCCTGAATTTCACCTCTGTTGCTCTCAGCGGAGGGGTTTGCTATCAGGGCATCAATCTCATCGGCGGGCAGTCCGTGCACCTTGCCCAGCTCGCGGACTATCGACTTGCCCCGGAAAGTGTTGATGGTGCCAAGGAGGGCCGTGTGACGGTGGCCGTAGCGGCGGAAGATGTACTCGGTTACGGCGTCGCGCTCTTTCCAGGAGTAGTCTATGTCAAAGTCGGGCGGCGAGCTTCGTTTCGGATTGATGAACCGCTCGAAGTAAAGGTTCAGGTCAATGGGATCAACATTAGTGATTTTCAAACAGTAAGCAACAACGGAATTAGCTCCGCTGCCGCGTCCCACATGGTAAAATCCACAGGCCATTGAGTAGCGTATGATGTCCCATGTTATGAGGAAGTAAGCCGAGAAGCCGAGGCGGTCAATTATCTCCAGTTCGTGGCGCACCCGTTCTTCTGCCACCTTGTTGTTCTTCCCGTAGCGGTACTTCATGCCGTCCCATGCCAGTTTCTCGAGCAGCAGCTTGTCGTCGTACCTGCTGGCAGAGTATATTCTCTTGTTTTTCGGGGTGGTGAAGTCGAGCTCCAGCGAGCAGTCGTTCAGCAGCCTGCGCGTGTTGCCGGTTACCTGCGGCCACATGGAGAAGGGGCCTGCCGCGTCTGCTTCCGGGATGATGTACTCATCGGGTGAGCAGGTCATCTCCGGGGTGAGACGACTGAGGAGGATGTTGTTGTCTACTGCGCGCAGGCTGCGGTGCACCGGATAGTCGGCGGGCGACTCCAGGGTGACGGTATGAAGGATCACGCACCGGGCTATATCGCTCTTTTTCATTGAGATAAGGCGGCTGGCGGCGGAGGGGCGTATGCCGATGTACTCATTGTCGCGCAGTGCTGGCGAGACAATGATGTTATCTGTTACCCGGCCTGTCACGGCGCTGCCATTCATGCCGGCACTGTTGCTTCCGTTCATCTCTGCCGGGGGTATGATGGCACCGGCGGCGGTGCTTCCTCCGCTGCTGGTATTGTTCCCTCTGCCACCGCCAGTGCTGTTTTCTCCTCTGGCGGTGCTGTTCCCTCTGCCACCGCCAGTGCTGTTTCCGCCGTCGGCCGGGTAGATAACGTACGCGTT
>Ga0208694_1005101_pt1 | contig 11382 bp, 9 predicted proteins | sample AD_UKC078_MetaG_FD_184442 | JGI IMG/M metagenome (GOLD analysis project Ga0208694, IMG submission 184442) | Active sludge microbial communities of municipal wastewater-treating anaerobic digesters from USA - AD_UKC078_MetaG (SPAdes) (version 2) | ecosystem: Engineered > Bioreactor > Anaerobic >...
GCGATCCCGCCTCAACCTGCTCTCGGGCGATGTAGAGCGCCTCATCCCACTTCTCCTGCCGGATGAGACGGGCAAACTTGCGAGACCCCGCTACATTCGTACGCTCCCCTACCAAAAGGAGGCGCCCCTCCTCAAGGGTGACGGTATCGAGGCCAGTGAAGGAGTGCTGCCGCCTGCCGGCGATCCGATGCGGCACACCGCTGCTCCCTACCACCTCCCTCAACGCCTTGATGTGGGCGGCATTGGTTCCACAGCAGCCGCCGACTATGTTGAGCGCCCCTGAAGCGAGCAGGGGCCTGAGGGCCTCTGCCATCTGGTCCGGGGTGAGGGTGTAGTGCCCCTCCTTGTCTGGAAAGCCGGCATTGGGGTGGGCGCTGACGAAGAAGGGGCTTTTCTCTGAAAGCTCCTCGATGAGGCCAACCATCTCCTCTGGCCCCGTTGAACAGTTCAAACCAAGGCTCAAAAGAGGAAATGGGGCCATCGTTTCAATAAACGCCTCAAGGCTCTGGCCACTGAGGGTTCGCCTGCTCGCATCGCTGAAGGTCACGCTGACCATGATGGGAATCGCTCTTCCTGTCTCCTCCATGGCATCGAGGCAGGCGATGATGGCGCTCTTCGCCACCAGGGTGTCGAAGACGGTCTCGATGAGGAAGAGGTCGACGCCACCCTCAGCGAGCAGGCGGGCCTGCTCAAGGTAGGAGGCGTGAAAGTCATCAAAATCGAAGCGACGGTAGGCCGGGTCCTCCAGCCTGCTGGCAAGGGAGAGGGCGTGGGAGGTCGGTCCCATGACCCCGGCGACGTATGCTTTTCCCGCTGCCTCCGCTTGTGCTATCTGGCAGGCGCGGCGGTTGATCAGGGCCACGTGCTCCTCCAGGCCATACTCCTGCAGGTTGATGGAGTTGGCACAGAAGGTATTGGTCTCGATGATATCCGCCCCCGCTTCGATGTAGGAGCGGTGGATCTCGGCGATGACCTCGCCTCTGGTGATATTGAGGATCTCGCTCGACCCCTCCGCCTCAATGCCCTGCCACTGGTATGCGTCCTTGGTGAGGTGGTAGCTCTGGATCATCGTGCCCATCGCCCCATCGAGGAGGAGGATGCGGGATTTCAGCACATCGGAGAAGTCGGTCATAGCCTTCGAACCTCCAGCTGTCCTCCGATAGCCAGCGTCTCGCCGATGGCGATGAGGGCACCGACCACCCCCTCCTCCTTCACCAGCTCACTGCAGAGGCGCTCGGCATCCTCTGCGCTCAGCACACGGTTGCAGTAGGAGGTGGCCAGGGCGTCGGCAACGGCTGCATCGAGGGCAGCGACCATCACGGCATCGGCGCGCCCGAAGGAGAGGGAGTGGCCCATTGTCGCCGATGAGGTGGCGATGCCCAGCTCCCCGTCGCCCATGATGGCGACGGTACCACTGAACGGGCTGGACCGGGCAAGGAGCTTGACCGGCAGGGGCTCTGAGAGGTGCAAGAAGAGGTCACCGCCATTCTCGATGACCAGCTCCTCGAGGGCATGGGTCGCCAGCAGGTGGCGTCCGAGCTCCTGGGCGATCGCCCCTGCGACCGCTGCCATGGGGCCGACGTTGGCCTGCTCGGCACTGGAGAGCATCGAAGCGATCAGGCGGGAGCGTTCCTCATGCTGGAAGAGCGGGGTGAGGGAGGTCATGAGCCGGGGATCGGGGTAGTCCAGGAGCTCCTGGCGCAGACGGCGAAGTTGCCTGAGGGTGCTCAGCTCGATCACCGAGCGCTCAACGCTGCCGCGGAAGCCGACGTAGAGGTCGCTCTCCCCCACAGCCAGGGAGAAGGAGGTAAAACGCCCCGCTCCCATATGGGCCCGATAGTCCCGCCTCTGATACACCTATACCCCCCGTTCGTCGCTGACCGAGAATAGGCGCAGCGGGCATGCCTGCACACAGAGGCCACAGACGACGCAGAGGGCTGCATCGTAGACGAGCTTCGCCTCCGAGTCGAGGCTGAGGGCCCGTGGGGAGCAGACTGCAGTACAGGCACCACAGTCGATGCACTGCTCCTGCAGGAAGGTGAGCTCCTTGACCATCTCGCTGACACCGACGCCAATCTCATTGAGGTAGTTGACGCTCTCGTCGAGCGACTCCTCGCTTCCGTTGAGTTCGACGATCAGCTTCCCGCCGCGGCCGCTTGCCACATCGGCGTTGAGGATGTTGATATCAACGTCGTAGATCCGTACCAACTTGCTGACGATCGGCTGCTCGACGAGCGTCGGGCTGAACCTCAGTGCATAGCGCCTCTTCATCTCACACCTCCTTCACGGGGGACCAGGGGTCGGACAAAACTATCGGAGGGCAGCGGGGCAACCGCCTCGGTGAGGTAGAACTCCTTCGCTTCGATCCACTCCTTGAGCACCTGCGCAATCTCGTGTGCCTTGGCAAGTGAGGAGAGCGGGGCGGTCTTGACCTGCCGACCGCCATCGAGGGTCACCGAACCGCTGACCAGCTCACTGTAGGTCACCGACCGCACCGGCGGGTGGCCATCCTTGCCATAGTCGCAGATCGAGGTCTCGATCCGGTCGTTGGAGATGGCAAGGTGGGCAGCCATCTCCTCATCGAGGACCGGGATGGGGATACCGATCCCGACGAAGAGGGAGACACCGTACTTCTCGTAGTAGGCGCTCTTGATGAACGCGGCAGACATCTGTTTGGCGTCCCCGACCACCGCCAGGGTTGCCCCGCCCATGGTGGGCACACCATCCTTGTTGCGGCTACGACGTGTGTTGAACTGCGTGCCATTCCACGCTACGTAGCCCACACTCCCACCGAGGAAGATCCTCGTGCCCAGGCCGATGGTCCTGAGGTAGGGGTCGTTGAGCAGGGGGCTCAACTCCCCGCTGGTCGAATAGGTCACATTGCTGTAGCGGGGCAGGAGGCTGCCCATATAGGTGTATTTGATCTTGCCGGTCGAGTTGGTCGCAGCCCCGTAGTTCTGGTAGGCGTTGCGCGGGTTGAAGAGGTAGAACTCGTTGACCGTCTCCTTGTTGATCCAGGTGTCGACCTCCCGGGTGGGGTAGCAGTCGGTCCCCTTGCCATGGGCCTGGAGGCGCACATCATCGCCCCTGATGAGCGCCTCGATGACATGGGCACCCCCATAGGTGGGGTCGAACTTCGATTCGGCTGTCGCACCGATGTAGGTGTCCACCGCGGCGAGGCCCTCGTAGGCATTCACCCCGTTGAGACGGATCTCCTCCATCCTGATTGGGGGCGACCAGTGGCCGAAGTTGATGACCGCACCGCTTGAACACATCGGGCCGAAGGTCGCGGTGGTGACGATATCCACCTCTTCGGCCAGCGTGCCCAGGCTCTTTGAAGTAGCCATCTGGGCAAACTCCTCGGCGTTGACCACCACAACGGTGCCTTTTCGGATCTTCTCATTGATCTCTGCTACGGTTTTTGCCATGTGAGCTCCTTGTCTGTTATAACGGGGATGAGATGGTATGCGGGCACCTCGTACGGGTGGCTCGCCAGGAGCGCGGCCACCACAGCGGCCGCCCTGTCCTTCTCGACAGCCAATTCTATACGCCACTCATCGCATCGCTCAAGGGTATCCTGTGTTCCCACGAATGGGGAACTACCTGCCAAGGGCCTGAACTGCCCTGTTCCCAGGGTCTGGAAGCAGCACTGGTCGTAGGCTCCGATGGCGCCCCCGCCTGCAGCAAAGAGGGCGTCCTTGACAACTTCAAGATGTGAGGGGGGAACGTAGGTAACCAAGATATACATCTTCTCTCTGCCTCGCATTCTTCGTATAGTGATGCCATGGTAAAGCTTATGGCCTTTCTGGGCAACCCGACCAGCCAATATGCAAAGACACGCCACAACGTGGGGTGGATGATCGCAGACCACATCTATCCAATGGAGGCCTGGTCTCAAAAGTTCCATGGCAGGATGAGCTCACGCGACGGGGTCTTCCTGCTCAAACCCGAGACCTTCATGAACGAGAGCGGACGCAGTGTGCGGGCGGCGCTGGACTACTACAACCTGGAAGCCGAACAGCTCCTGGTCATCCACGACGACCTTGAGCTGCCCTTCGGGACCCTCCGTCTCCAACAGGGCGGTGGGCTCGGCGGACACAAGGGGCTTCGCTCGATCGTGCAACACCTCTCTGACGACTCGTTCCTGCGCCTGAGGGTCGGCGTCGGCAGACCGGTGCACGGCTCAGTCTCCTCATGGGTGCTCAGCCGCTTCGACCCGATTGAGGAGGCGCTCCTGCCCGATCTCTTCAATACGGCACACATAATGCTCAAAAGTCAGCATTCTACCCTTCCGGTCATAAAGACTTTTGCCTAGCCCATTGATTACCAAAGATAGGGGTTACAAGGGTTTTCCCCCATGCTATACTGGGCTACCGTTATGGGCTGACCACACCCCGAGGGAGGCGTGATTTGATTACACGTGATTTCCGTATTTCAGTTCGTACCAGGACTGAAATGGATTTTTTTCCACCGCTCTTCGCTTCTGATTCAGATCTTGCTGCCTTGCATCGCCAAGCGGCGGAACTCGCCTTCTTCTACAACGCCAAGGTCAAGGCCAAGGGAGGCAATGATTGGGTCTCCCCGGGACGCCTCCACGCCTGTGCCGTCCTCCACCAACTCTACCAGAGCGTGCTCTCCCGCTACCTCTCCGATAGCGAGCCCGACTACTTCACCCGCCTCACCAACCTCGTCAGCAAGAACCATGCCGCCCAGGAGGTCCTGGCCTTCTACATGAAGGAGTTCCCCTCGCCGTTGTTGGTCGAGCAGAACCTCCCCCTCGACTTCTTCTATGAGGAGTCGATGCGCGGCTACTTCATCCACCAGGTCATGGGCGAGAACCCCGCCCTCATCAAGGCTACCAAGCCATTCCTCGCCCCGGAGGGGCTCACCTTCCCCAAGGCCTCCCAGGCGTTGACCGCCATGCTCGGTGGCCATGGGCCGAGCCAGGGGGCGGCAAGCGGCATCGACGGGGACATCTTCAGCTTCCTCTCCCGCCCCGCCAAGCTCTATCCCGACAGCCTGCTCGACCAGATCTCCTACATCCTGGAGCACTGGGGAGACCTGATCCCCGATACCATGAGGACACTGCTTTTGAGGGCGATCGACTTCGTGCAGGAAGAGGAGCGCCCATACTATCCACCGGTGGGAGCCGGCGGCAAGCCGCCGATGGTGGTGCCCGACTACTCCCTCGGCGATAGCGAGTACGAGGCATTCACCGCCGACCGCAACTGGATGCCCAACGTCGTTATGATCGCCAAGTCGACGCTGGTATGGCTCGACCAGCTCTCAAAGGAGTACAACCGACCCGTCCACACGCTCGACCAGATTCCCGATGAGGAGCTGCAGAAGCTCTCCAGCCGCGGCTTTACCGCCCTCTGGCTCATCGGCCTGTGGGAGCGCAGCTCAGCGAGCAAGAAGATCAAGAACTACTGCGGCAATCCCGAGGCGGAGGCATCGGCCTACTCGCTGAAGAACTATGAGATCGCCTCCTCGCTGGGGGGCTGGCCGGCCCTCGATGACCTGCGCCAGCGTGCCGGGCGCTACAACATCCGCCTGGCAAGTGACATGGTCCCCAACCACACCGGCATCGACGGGGATTGGGTGATCAACCACAGCGACTACTTCATCCGCCAGAGCTATCCCCCCTTCCCCTCCTACACCTACGATGGACCGAATCTCAGCGACGACCCACGCATCGAAATCAAGGTGGAGGACCACTACTACGACCAGACCGACGCTGCGGTCACCTTCCGCAGACGGGACCTGCAGAGTGGGGAGACCACCTATATCTTCCACGGCAACGATGGCACATCGATGCCCTGGAATGACACTGCCCAGCTTGATTTCCTCAACCCAGTGACTCGAGAGGCTGTCTATCAGCAGATCAAGCACGTGGCGAACAACTTCCCCATCATCCGTTTCGATGCGGCGATGACGCTGGCAAAGAAGCACATCCAACGCCTCTGGTACCCGGCACCGGGACACGGCGGCGACATCGCCGGCCGGTCGCAGTACGGCCTTGATGAGGGGGAGTTCAACCGCCTCATCCCCCAGGAGTTCTGGCGCGAGGTCGTCGACCGCATCAGCGAGGAGCTGCCCGACACCCTCCTGCTGGCCGAGGCGTTCTGGATGATGGAGGGGTACTTCGTCCGCACCCTGGGCATGCACCGTGTCTACAACAGTGCCTTCATGAACATGTTGAAGAACCAGGAGAACCAGAAGTACCGCGATACGATCAAGGGGACGATCTCCTTCGATGCCGAGATCCTCAAGCGCTTCGTCAACTTCATGAACAACCCCGACGAGGAGACGGCAATCGCCCAGTTCGGGGATGGGGACAAGTACTTCGGCGTCTCCACGCTCCTGGCCACGATGCCGGGCCTGCCGATGTTCGGCCACGGCCAGGTCGAGGGCTACCGGGAGAAGTACGGCATGGAGTACCGCCGCTCCTACTGGGACGAGAAGCCCAACCAGTACCTGATCGAACAGCATGAACGGAGGATCTTCCCCCTCCTCAAGAAGCGCTACCTCTTCAGCGGTGTCGACTACTTCGAGATCTTCGACCTGAACCGCGACGGCCACATCCAGGAGAGTGCCTACTGCTACGTCAATGGCACCGAACGTGAGCGTGCCCTGGTCTTCTACAACAACCAATACGAAGCAGTCGAGGGGTGGATCAAGAGCTCAGCCCCCAAGACCGAGGGGAGCGGGAGTGAGAAGCGGAGCCGCACACTCACCCTGGCCGAGTCGCTGGGCCTCACCCTCGGGGGACGGCGCTACGTCATCTGGGACTCCTTTGAGGAGGGGCTGACCTACATGCGCCCCTCGCTCAGGGTCTACGATGAGGGGATGTTCGTCCACCTCCGGGGCTTTGAGACGAAGGTGTTCTTGAACGTCCGCGAGGTCGAGGATATCGATGGCACCTATGGCGAGCTCTATGAGCAGATCGGGGATAGTGGTGTCAGGGACCTCGAGACCGAGATCCTTGCCCTCCGCCTCAAGCCCATCTACAAGGCGATGGAGAACCTGGGCAGCCCCTCCTTCTTCAAGGAGATCCGCCTCCTGCTTGCCGGAGAGGCGACCAAGAAGAGCGAGCGCAAGATCCTCTTCACCCTCGCCGAGGCGTATACCCACCTCAATGCAGCGCTCGAAACCCTACATCCGGCGGCACGAAAATCGCTCCCCGAATCCGTCAGGGAGGTCGAGGCCTCGACGATGCTCACCGAAATCCAGCGCTGGATCGCCCTCTTCGGCAGCGAGGAGGGTCGCGTGGCCCTCCATGGGGCCAAGATCCTCGATGAGGCAGAGACGATTGTCGCCGCCGCCCTCTTCATCAAGCCATTCATCGCCGAGACGATGACCATCACTGATGCGATGAAGGTGAGCGACCGCCTGCTCCTCTCACGCTTCTTCTCCAAGGAGTTGCGTGAAGCGGGCTTTGTTGAGGATATGGCACGCAAGGTGTGCCACAGTGCGGCAATCCTGGCCGCCGCGGCGTACATGGTCGATGATATCACCGCCGATCCCCTTGCGATCCTCGCCACCCTCGTGGAGGATGAGGGGGTCCGCTCCTATGCCAATATCAATGAGCACCAAGGGATCGTCTGGTACACCAAGGAGTCGATGCAGGAGATAATCTACCTCAGTGCCCTCTCCCTGTACGTTTCCAAGGGGATGGAGAGGCCGGCGGCGTACATCAAGACCCTTCTGCAAAAGGAGAGTATGGCGGAATATCGCTTGCAACGGCTTATGTCCTAAGCGACTTTGATTGACTTGCCCTTGATGTTGGATTACTCTGTCTGGTATGAAGACGTGGATTAGTTATTTAGCTGCAACAGCATTTGGCCTGGCTGCAACACTACTGTTTGGTGAATCGGCTCTCTTCTCCCAAATCATGTATACCATCACGGCGCTCGTGGTGCAACTTGGGGGATTTGTGCTCATCCCGCTGGTCTTTATCGGATTTTCCAGCGGTATTGCATCGTTGCGCAAGGACTCGCAGGGAGGGGTCTTCGCCCGGACGACGATCATCTGGTCGATTGTGACCACGGTGTTGCTTGCCGTTTCTGCCGCGGCCGTCTTCCGCTTCTTCCCCGCACTCTTTCCCGCCAGCAGCAGCGCCGGCTCAACGCCAGAGCTGCTCTCGATCATCACCCCACAATCCCTTTCACAGATCTTCTCGTCAATCTTGCCGGTAAACCCCTTCTATACGCTGGTCAGTGCAGAGAGCTTCCTCTTCCCGATTATCATCATCGCCTTGATCCTCGGCTACTTCCTCAAGCCCAACCTTGAGGTCATCAGGCCGGCGTATGTTACGATGAACTCCTTCAGCGAGACGATGTTCCGCCTCGCAAAGGCGTTCACCAGTGTCGGCTTCTTCTTCATCTTCTTCGCCTCGGCGTACTGGTTCACCCACATGCAGTATGAGGGGACCCTCTTCGTTGCAGGCCGATTCCTCCTCATGCTCATCGCGGCAACCTTCGCGGTGTTGCTCGTGGTGCTGCCGCTGCTCTTTGGCATCGTCAGCCGCTTCAGGCTCAACCCCTACAAAGTCATCTACCGGATGTTGGCACCCGCCATCTCGGCCCTCTTCTCCGGCAGCATCTTCTTCTCCAGCCCCATGACGATCAGCCTGTCCCGCCATAACCTCGGTGTCCAGAAGCGCGTCAGTGCCACCAGCGTCCCCCTCTACACCATCATCGGGCGCGGGGGCTCTGCCATGATCGCCACCCTATCGGTCCTGAGCCTGCTCTATGCCGCAAGCGGCCAGCTGCCCCCGGACAAGGTGTTGGTGATTGTTGCCCTCAGCACGGCCCTCTTCTCCTACCTCAGCCCCCTCTACCTGGGCTGGGAGGTCTTCTTCATCACCACCATCACGCTGCAGTTCCTCAAGATCGACCTCTACGGGGCCGAGCTGAGCATCATCGGCCTGATGCCCCTGCTCAACGGGCTGGGCATCCTGGTCGACTCCTACATTGCAGCCTTCGGGGCGGCATACACCACCAGCCGCATGGGAGTGAAGATCGATAGCTCGTACCGGGATATCATCTAACAAGCGATGGGCAAGAGAGCACGCTTCATTCTCCTCGGCATCGAGGGGGTCATCACTGTCATCCTCACCATCGTGCTCGTCCATGGCATCACAACCTCCGTCGAGCAGGGGAGCTGGGTCATTGCCCGCTCCCACATCCTGCCCAGCCTCATCCACCTCTGGGTCACCATGGTGGTGGCTACACTGCTCTGTTTCTTCTACCGGGCCAACATCGGTGCGGAGGCACGGGTGTTGCCGATGCTCTTCTTGATGATCAGCCTGGGCAATGTGAAGATCCTGCCGCTCTACTACGGCCTGACCACCACCATCGTCATCTCCCCCTACGCCATCGCCGTGGTCTACCACTTCTCCCTCCTCTTCTCCTCCTTCCTCTTTCTCGCCTCGGCGATCTTCCAGCAGACGATCAACCCGACCAAGCTCAGCCAGTACTCCTTTGTAGGCGCCTCGGTCGCCCTCTTCATCACGGTACTGACCCCCATAGCCGTCAATAACCCCTCATTCCTCTATGAGGTGAGCGTGACCAACTCCCTCTTTGCATGGATTTGCATTCTCATCAATCTCCTCGCCGCCCTCACCTTCCTCGTCTCCATGCTCGAGGAGCACTTCAGCCGCCAGGCACTCAGCCGCGGCCTTGCCTTCATCCTGATGATCGCCGGCAACGCCATGGTGGCGATGAGCCAGCACCCGGCTGTCAATACCATCGGCTTGATCCTCTACGTCGCCGGCTCGACAGACCTGTTGCTGGTGACACGGGCCCATAACATCTGGTTCTAGAGCGCAAGACAGTTGTTGTAATACCCAGAAAATCAATCCTACCATCACAGTAATTGCAACAAAATATGCTATTTTTGTTGCAATATATTTATTTCTATATTTCTTGCTTTAAAATTCCACCATATTTGTTGCATTTCTTGCAAATCCGCTTGAGGCTTCTTCCCGTAATCACTACACTGCACACATCTTTACACCCCTATGGAGGATCTCGGATGAAAAAGCTATCACGCATCTTGGTCGTCGCCCTCGTCGCTCTCTCTGCCCTCTTCCCCCTCTCTGCCCAGCCGGTAACGGAGAGGCAGCCCATCAAAGTCCTGGTGCTCGGCATGTTTGAAGTCGGGGAGAACAAGGGAGATTTCGCCGGAGAGTTCCAGCACTTCTATGAGCACTACTTTGACGGTAGCCACGCCTACACCCTCAATGAGATGCCCCTGACCCTCTACGTCAATAGCGACGGGGTTGCCGGGGCGATTGCCGGCATGGGCAAGGCACAGGCAAGCGCCACCCTCACCACGATCCTCCGTGACAGCCGGTTTGACTTCTCTGACACCTATATCCTCATCAGCGGCTGTGCCGGCATGAGCCCGGAGCGCGGAACCCTCGGGGATGTGGTCATCGCCGATGCACTCGTCGATGTGGAACTTGGCCATGCATGGAAGGAGTCCGACAATCCTGCCGGATCGGAGACTACCTTCATGCGCTCCTCCGGCTACGACCGTGCAGGGTATATCCCCCTCAACCAGGACCTGGCCCGGTGGGCGTACGAACTGACCCGGGATGTTGAGCTCCTCGATGATCGGGCGGCCGCCACCTATCGGATGAATTACGGCCCCCTCCAGGCGGCCATGACACCGTCGGTGAGGATGGGCGTCTCGGTAACCGGGGACAACTACTGGCACGGCAAGGGCTCTTCAGAACACGCTGATGTAGTCACCGCCGCCTACGGCGATGGCACCTACATGGTGACGCAGATGGAGGACAACGCCTTTGGGGTGGTCGCTCTCAACGAGGGCAAGATTGATCGCCTGATCGTCGTGCGCGACGTGGTCAACTACGACCAACCCTACAGCGGACAGACCGTCCTCGAGAGCCTTGATGCCTCCTCTGGAGCATTTGCCATCGGGATGAAGAACGGATTTGCCGTCAGCAGACCGATCATCGATGCCCTCGTAGCCGGCTGGGATGTGTACCAGAAGAACACCCCTGCGTTGTAAGACACCACCAATTCCCGGAAAAATGGGGCTGTTTCAAACCGTGTTTGAAGCAGCCCCACATCTTGATGGCAATGAACCGGTCAATCCACTGTGATGACCGACTTGTCGTAGTCAGCGGGAGCCTCGAAGTCGAGGAAGTTCATCACTGTAGCGGCCAGACTGCTGATCCCGAGCCCCTCGTTGAGGGTCTGGGAGTACTCGCCGTTGTAGCCGTAGTCCACGATGATGCAGGGAACCGGGTTGAGTGAGTGGCTCGTCTTCGCCCGCACCTCCCCATTCTCCTTGCAGAGGAGACTGCCGTCCTTGGCATGCTCGAACATATCGTCGGCGTTGCCGTGGTCA
>Ga0208694_1005105_pt1 | contig 11364 bp, 6 predicted proteins | sample AD_UKC078_MetaG_FD_184442 | JGI IMG/M metagenome (GOLD analysis project Ga0208694, IMG submission 184442) | Active sludge microbial communities of municipal wastewater-treating anaerobic digesters from USA - AD_UKC078_MetaG (SPAdes) (version 2) | ecosystem: Engineered > Bioreactor > Anaerobic >...
TTGGTATTGAGTTTCGTTTTGCATTTGCTTTGGCGTTTTCGACTGCTTCTTTTACTGATTCAACCCCAATTATTTTTTGTGCATGAGAAGCGAGATAGAGTCCTATTGTTCCGATACCACAATAGAGATCGACGACGGTTTCGTTTCCAGAAAGGGATGCATATTGTTTTACGATTTTGTAAAGCTGTTCAGTTTGAATATGATTGGTTTGAAAAAAAGATTGTGGTGAAATTTCAAACGAAAGACTTCCAATAGAATCAATTAAAAAGGCATCTCCGAAAAGGTGTATGAAATCTTTTCCATTACTATGAGATGCGTTTGGTGAATATGAAAGATAAAGCGAAGTCAATTCTGGAATTGCTTTTTGAAGTGCAGAACATTTTTCTGTAAAAGATTTTGCAGTAAAAGATTCATCGGTAAAAGATTGTTTAATAGAAGAGTTTGTATTCGTTTTTATCGTATTGAAAAATCTGAGATCCTCAGTTACTAAAATAAGCATGAGGCTATTATTTTTTGAAATGCGTGTAACAAGATGACAAAGCTTTGGAAATAAATCTTTTAATACAAGGCGAGCAGAATTTGACAAAGTGTTTTGAATTAAACAATTTTCAGTCGAAATTATCTCATGAGTTTTTTTCTTGTAAAATCCTGCATGAAGGTTTTGAGAATCGGTTTTTGAATCGGCTGTTAGATTGAATGTTGAATCAAATATTGAGCCGATAGGAAACTCAGCTTTATTTCTATACTGCCAAGGATTTTCCATGCCAATTATATTTTCTATTTTTATATTGTTTTCTATTTGATTAACACTTCCAAGGCGTTTGAGGTTTTGAAGAACAAGGTTTTGTTTAAATGCAAGTTGTGCATCATAAGAAAGATGTTGTAAAGAGCAGCCTCCACAAAGACCGAAAATCGGGCATTGTGGTTTTATTCGTTTTGTTGATTTTGTATTAATTGAAATTAATTCACCAAGAAAAAAGTTTTTTTTATCAGCGATTATTTTGCAATCAATAATTTCATCGGGTAGGGCTCCATAGTGTTCATCTTGCAAAAGCTGGTTTTCGGTATTGGATTTTGAAAATGTGTTTACCTTCATAGGTTCAATAAAAATTGTTTTTCCATTGATTTTTGCAACTGCATGTGCTTCTGAGTTTAAGTCAATTATTTTAATATTAGGTCCCGTGCCTATGCTTTCATTTTTTTTCATTTTAGGATAAAGTATACTATTAAATGTAATTTATTTCTATGAGTGAATTGAAATCGTGTTGGAGGAAAACGTGGACTTTATACAACTAACTCAAGTGAGTGAAACTTTATTGACGCTTTGTATTATGCTTTTTGCAGGTTTTCTTTTAACTCGACTCACAAAGATGGCAAAATTACCCAATGTGACGGGCTATATTTTGGCTGGTGTGTTGATTGGGCCGAGCGTATTGAATATAATTCCAAAACAAATTGTAGCCAATATGAGCTTTGTAAGTGATATTGCGCTTACTTTTATTGCATTCAGTGTGGGGCGGTTTTTCAAAAAAGAAAAGCTCAAAAAAACTGGTGGCGAAGTATTAGTCATTACGCTTTTTGAATCTTTAATTGCGGGGATTGTTGTTACTTTTGTAATGTTTTTTATTTTTAAGCTAAGTTTTGCGTTTTCACTTTTGCTTGGTGCGATTGCTACTGCAACTGCTCCTGCAAGTACGATTGTTACAATTCGCCAATATGGTGCGAGAGGAAAATTTGTAAATACGCTTTTGCAAGTTGTTGCCCTCGATGATGCAATTTGTCTTATTGTTTTTAGTATTGCAACTGCTCTTGTTGGCCATGAAGCTGGGCAAGCTGCTTCTCTGCAATCGATTTTATTAACTCTTTTATTTAATATTTTATCAGTTGGTCTTGGTTTTCTTTGTGGATTTTTTTTAAGTCGCTTAATGACTCCAACTCGTAGCGAAGACAATCGCCTTATCTTAACGCTGGCTCTCTTGCTTGGGATTGCAGGGCTTTGTGCACTTGTTCATGTTTCTCCATTGCTTGCCTGCATGGCTTTTGGAATGGCATATATTAATTTAACGAAAGACAAAGTTTTGTATGAACAAGTTGATAGATTTGCACCACCTATTTTATCATTGTTTTTTATAATTTCTGGAATGAATTTAGATCTCGCATCTTTTGCAAGTTATGGTTTAATTGGTGTTGTTTATTTTATTGTGCGAATTATCGGAAAATATTTTGGTGCATGGCTCGGCTGTGCAGTTACAAAAACCTCTCATAAAATTCGTAACTACCTAGGCTTTGCTCTTGTTCCACAAGCAGGTGTTGCAATCGGGCTTGCATTTTTGGGACAAAGGCTTTTGCCCGAAGATTCAGGAATCATGCTTTTGTCGATAATTCTTTCATCTTCGGTTTTGTATGAACTTGTCGGACCTGCAAGTGCGAAATTTGCTTTACATCGTTCAGGCGCTATTGCAAAAGGGCAAAAAAAGAAAAGAGAAAAAGAAGAAAAAGCTAAGATGGAAAAAATAAATTGAATATATGGCGAAATCGATGTGAGGTCAGTTGAAAAAAATACTACAACTTTTTGAAGCTTTCTCTTACTTTACAGCTGCTCTTTTCTAGGATACTATGTTTATTAAGTGAGATTGTATGAAAAATAGTTCGCTTGAGTATTTTACACATTTTCTTAAAACTGACTCTGGAGCAAATCTTCTTCGAGCAAAGTCTGCTGCCTTTGTGATAACTTTTTTATATAATGAATTTCGTGTAGATCATGTTCCTTTTATTTTAGCTGATGATTTTGAATCTCATTTGGTTTCTTTTTTGCAAAATAATGTTATTGATGTGGAAACCTTACTCATCTCAGAAGAAGAAGCGCCTCAAGAAGTTTTGCTTGGTGATATTCAAGCAAAAGCAAAGTTTCTCGTGAGTTATTGGTGTTCAGAAAATAAAAATTATATTAAGAGATATTATTCGCATAATAAAAACTTCGTGATTGAATTGCATGCAAGCATTGAACGGCTTTTTACTTGGCTAGAGTCTTGTGAGCCAGAAGAATTTGTGGGAACGGAATCGCGATTTCAAGATATTTTATTTCAATTGCGCAATCTTAAAACAAATATGGATCAAAATCCTGAGTTAAGGATAGCGGAATTAAAAAAAGAGAAAAAGAGAATAGATGATGAAATCCAGCGGATCAAAGAATCAGGGCGTGCTGAAACTTTCACTCCAGTACAAATTCAAGAACGCCTTTTAAATATTTCTCGTTCATCGCGTGAGCTTTTGGGAGATTTTCGTCAAGTTGGAGAAAATTTTAAACAAATTCTCAATGATATTTATCGTGAACAAACTGAAACGAATGCTACAAAGGGTGAAATTTTAGGTTATACACTCGATACAAATAGGCAACTAAAATTATCTCCACAAGGACAGTCTTTTTCAACTTTTTGGAAATTTATTTCACAAGATAGTGATAATGAAATAAATACTTTAATAGAAAGTATTATTATTTCTCAAGCTGATAGAGGTTTAGAATATTCAGATGTTTTTTTGAGTCGTTTAAAACATTACTTATATCAAGAAGGGCATAAAATAATTGAACAAAATCGACAGCTCACTGATAAAATAAATCGAGTTTTATCGCGTCAAGAACAAGATGAATATCAGCGTGTTAAAGAATTATCAAATGAAATAAAATCACTCGTAAAAGCTTTGTTTTCAAAAGAAAAAAAATTGCCAGAACAATGTGCTATGGAAATCGAAGGAAAAGCAGAAATCTATGCACCACAAGCACGGTATCCTGTGTTAAAATCAGAAGAAACAATTTTTACAGAAATGGAAAGTTTTAATAGCAGGCAAATAAATCAAGAAGCACTAGAAGATGTGTTTAATCAATTTTATATTGATGAAAAATTACTGTTATCTTATGCAGATGAGTTTCGTAAAAAAATGAATGGAAAACAATTTACACTTGCAGAAATGCTTATATCTTATCCGATTGAAAAAGGGCTTGCTGAAATTATTACTTGGTTTTCCATCGCAGAAAATGATACACGTATTATTATACAAAAAGAAAAAAATGATAGTATCGAATATAATAAAAACGGAGACTTAATAAAAGTTAAGCTTCCAAGGATGGTTTTTTCATGAGTCAAAAAGAATCTTCGCCTCCATGGGCACCAGTTTGCATTAAACTTTTGCAAGGTCCATTATATAGAGCTAATGCAAAAGATATATATTGGGACTTACTCATCTCCCATGAATCTCATATTCAGTCGTATTTTGCAACGCTCGGTGTATCTGTATTAGTTGATAAAAGTGATGGCTATGCTTTTCTTTCACAAATAGATGATGAACAAATAGATTCAAATTCTTTGCCAAAACTTATTCGAAGAATACCTTTAACTCCAGAAATTTCTTTATTGTGTGTGCTTCTTCGCGAAGCTCTTGATTCTTTTGATAGTGCCCAAAGTGATTCTTCTGTTCTTGTAATGACAGCTCATGAAATAAAAGACTTGCTAGCTTTGTATATTAAAGAACAATCTGATCAAACAAAATTTATAACAAAACTAGATTCATATCTTACACAACTTGTTGGATTTACTTTTTTAAAAGAATTGGCTCCAGAAAATGGAGGAGTCCTTTCAGGTTTAGAAAGAATTTTTGAAGTGAGAAGAATTATTAGAGCAAAAATTGATGCAGAATTTTTGGAAGAATTTAAAAGAAAACTATCAGAAGAAGCTGAAAAAATTGAAACAGAACAGGAGGAAGTTTAATGGCGAACGAACTTTTTTCATCTGGAGGTTATCGTCTTGATGTTTTTCAACTTTATAACTGGGGACTTTTTGACAAAGTAATTTATTCTCTCGATTGTGCTCAAGGAACAACTTTATTAACGGGGGCGAATGGCAGTGGTAAAACAACTATAGTTGATGGGCTTTTATCTTTGCTTGTTCCTCCACAACAACGACATTATAATCAATCATCAGGTGCTGATAAAAAACGTGATAGAACAGAAGAAAATTATGTATTAGGTGCCTATGGCAATAGGTTTGAAGAAGAAAATTCATATTCCAAAAGTCAAACCTTGCGTACAAGAGAAACGTTTTCTATTTTGAATGGAGTTTTTGTTCATGAAGAAGTAAACGAAACCTTGAGCCTTTTACAAGTGAGATATTTTACTGATAATGCACTTCAACATGTGTATGCTCTTACAAAACAAAAACTTAAGATTGAGCAAATAAACAAAATTCTTTCAGAAGAAGAAAGTAGTTTTGATAAACAAGGAAGATGGAAACGAATTTTAAGTGAAAAATATAATACGGTTTTCTTTGGAGATAGTTTTAAAAAATATTCTGATTTTTATAGCAGCTTGTTTGGTTTTAAATCAGATAAAGCTCTTAGGCTTTTTTCTCAGATTGTTGGTCTGAAAGTTCTTGGAAATTTAACAGAATTTATTCGCACAAATATGCTTGAAGAAACTGATGTATATGCTGAATTTGAAAAACTTGATACGAATTATATAAAATTAATGCAAAGCAATAATGAAATTCAAAAAACAAAAAAAATTCTTGAGCTTTTAGAACCTATACTTGAATTAGGTAAAAAACTTGAAAAAGAAAAGAGTGAGAAAAATCGTTTAGAAACCGTTTCTAGTCTTGTTCCACTTTGGAAAGCGGAAAAAGCAATTTTTTTACTAAGAGAAAATAAAATAATTTTGGAAAGAAATAAAGCAGATCTCGAATCTCAGCTTTTACAAAATAGTAAAGAAAAAAGCGAAACAGATAATAAAATTTCAAGCTTGCAAATTTCTCTTGCAACGAATGATACACAAAGTCGTATAGAAACTATTGATAGAGAAATAAATATTAAAACAGAAGAGAAAGAACGAAGGGATTTAAAACGAAGTCAATATGAAAAAACGGCAAACGAAGTAGGAATTTCAATTCCTACAAATGAAACAATGTTTAGAAACAATTTTGAAAAAATAGCAGAAAAGGAAAAAGCAGAAATTGAACTAAAAAAAACTAATAAAGGTATACAAGCTAATAATAATATAGAACTTAACAATCTTCAAAATGAAGCAGAAATAATTAAAAATGAACTTGCTTCTTTAAGTAAAAGAAATACCAATATTCCAGATGCTAATATTAAAATTCGAGATAGCATTTGTCAAAAAATTAATTGTAAAGCTGATGAAATACCTTTTGCAGGTGAACTTATTCAAGTTGCTTCTAATGAGCAAAACTGGAATTATGCAATAGAAAAACTTCTCCACAATTTTGCTCTCACACTTTTGGTACCTGAAAAATTGTATAAAAAAGTTACCAATTATGTTAAAGAAAATAATATGAAAGGGAGAGTGGTGTATTTTAAAATAGAAGAAGATGTTTTTTCTCTTGAACCAAAAAAGCAATTAAAAAAAGATTCAGATACAGTACCAGGAAAACTTGAAATTAAAGAAAATGTATGGGCGAGAGATTGGCTGGTAGATTATATAGCAAAACAATTTGATTATCGCTGTACTGATAATATCGAAGAATTTTCTCGTGCTCATAAAGCAGTATCATCGACAGGATTAATTAAAAATAAAATGCGTCATGAAAAAGATGACCGACAATTTAGTGATGAGAAAAAATTGAAAGTGCTTGGTTGGGATAATAAGGAAAAGAAAAATATTTTAAGCTCTCGTTATGATGAAATTGAATCAATGCAATTAAAGCAAACAACTTTACTTAATGAAATAGATAAAGCGATCGAAATATCTGAAAAAAAAATTCGTTTGTTAGAAAACTTAAAAGATATTGTTTCTTATCAAGAAATTGATGTTGTTTCGATAGTAAAAAATATAGATGATTTACAAGATGAGCAAAATACACTCAAAAAAAGCGATAAGGAACTGTTCGTTTTGAGAACTCAATTAGAAGATGCTTTAAGTAAAAAAAAGCAACTTGATAAATTATATGGAGACATTTCAGTTGAAATTGGTGGCGTTAATTCGAAACTTTCTTCTATTGATACTGAACTATTAGAAAATCAAAATAAACTCGATGTATATAAAAACAAAGAAATTACAAGCGAATTAGTGTACAAAGAATTCCAAATATTGAGTGAACCAAAATCGATAGATGAACTTAATAAAAATCATGAAAAAATCAATAAATCCTTAGATGAGCGTATCAGCACTTGTAAAAAACACATGGATGGATTTTCGAAGAATGTTACTCAAAACATGACTATATTATTAAAGCCATCTGTAGAATTTAGAAATAGGTATGGCGATTGGGCTTCAGAATTTTTACACTTGAATAGCGAAGTAGAATACTTGCCTGATTTTATTTTATTGTATGAAAAGCTAAAAAAAGATGATTTACCAAAATATCAAGAACAATTTCATGAATATTTACAAGATACAATGAATAATGATATTGTTGATTTTAATCAGTTTATTCAAAATGAAGAACAAGAAATAAGAACAGCTATTTCAGATTTAAATGCAAGTTTGCGAAAAATAAGATATGAGCATAATCCAGATACCTATTTACAATTAGAATTTTCAAAAAATAATGATGTACGGATAAACGAGTTCAAAGAGCATTTGAAAAATGCAATCCCAAATGCCTTTGATCTTTCTTCTTTTGATTCTGAAAAAGAAGAAGAACTATTTAATAAAATAAAACTTTTTTTAGATACTGTAAAAGCAAATGATGCAAATCGAAAATATATACTTGATATTCGAAACTGGTATACATTTGCAGCATCTGAAAAATATAAAGAAACTGGAATACAAAAACAATTTTACCCTGATTCAGGTAGTTTAAGTGGTGGTGAAAAAGCGAAGCTTACCTATACTATTTTAGCATCAGCGATTGCTTATCAATTTGGGCTTACACAAGAAGAAAGTGCACGTTCATTTCGCTTTGCAATTATTGATGAAGCTTTTAGTAAAAGTGATTCTGCTAACTCTGATTATGCAATGCGTTTATTTAAACAACTAGATTTACAAATTATGGTTATTACACCGCAAGATAAAATCAATATTGTAGAAGATTATATTTCTACAGTTCATATTACAGAAAAAATAGGAACCAAAGATTCTCGTTTATTACCTCTGACTATTGAACGTTATAAAGAACAACAAAAAGAAGTTTTACAAGGGAAAAAAATATGACTATGATTACTGTAAAAGAAATAAAACAAAAAGCTTTGAATAGATACAGCTCTTTTTTAAAATATAAAATTGTTTTGGAATTGGAAAGCGAAGATACTAAAATTCAAAATGCTTTAGGTGAAAATGGTTTTGATTCGAAAAGAGATTCTTTTTTTCCTTTAGAAATACAAGGGAATAAAGGTAATCCAAATGATGATTTTAAAAAAAGAAGTGCTGCACTTCAAGAATTGATTAAAGCAAGCAACTTAAAAAAACTCTATAGTTATGCACTTGAAACAAAGGATGTCTTAACTCGTAATAATGGAACTCAAACTATTATACAAAAAATATATTTCGAAAATGAAAAAAGCTTTCTGGTTTTTATTGAAAAAGAATTGGAAGTAAAAAGGTTTTGTGAAGCATTAAAAATCATAAATAATGCAAAATTGAAAAACTTTGAAATGCAAACATGGGCAGAAAAAAATATAAAAGCCTTGTGTACTGAAACAGAAGAACATTTCTGGCAAAATATTGTTTTAGTTATTGCTTGGTTAAAAGATAATCCAAAAAGTGATTTATACATTCGTGAAATACCACTTCCAATACATACAAAGTTTATTGAAAATAACAAAAAGCTTATAGAAGGTTTTTTTTATACTGCTAACAATCAGTCAAATAAAAAACCGTCTTTTGAAAAAATACTTGGACTTAAAAACAAGCCTTTGTTGTTTTATTTTCGTTTTTTAGATTCTTCTTTTTCTTTTATTAAAGGTATGCTCTCTCCTCAACTCATGGCTATTTCTCTTTCACATTTTAATGAGTTTTTGGAAACAGAAAAACTAAAACAAATACAGACTGTTTTTATTACTGAAAATAAAATGGTATGTTTAGCTTTTCCAAAAGTTAAAAATGCTCTTTGTCTTTTGGGACATGGTTATTATTTACTTAACTTAAAAAACTGTTCTGCATTGCAAAATAAACAAATATTTTATTTAGGTGATATTGATGAACATGGGTTTGATATACTTTCAAAATTTAGAAATTATTTTCCACATACTATTTCTCTTTGTATGGATAAAAAAACCTATGAAACATTTAAGTTTTTTGCAGTTAGCTCAGATAAGAAGCTTCCAGATAACTCGATTCCAAAAAACTTAAGAGATGATGAACTTGAAATTTTCAATCACTTACGAAAAGAACCTGAACATAATCGCCTTGAACAAGAGAGAATTACACAAGACTATATTATTTCACAATTAAAAAAGAAAAATATTCTATTATGATTCTTTTTTCTGCATCATTTCATTATACACTTTTTCACTTATGGGATAAAAAATAAGCGTAATAATCGCAGCTAAAAATACAAGTGCAGGAATAGGACCGACAAGCATTCGTATTGTAAAGACTGTTGTTTCATTTTGTGGAATGTTTGGGAGATAACCGCTTGCATTCAAAATGAGTCCCATAAGTCCGATTGAAAGAGCTTGTCCTACTTTTGAAAAAAAAGTCCACATGCCATAATAAATACCTTCTTTTCGAACTCCTGTTTTGATCGCGTCCCATTCGACTGTGTCTGGAACCATTGCCCAAGGAGTTGCAAACACTATTCCCAAACCTATTCCAACAAAAGCCATTATAATAAAAACAAAAACAAAGCCAAAAATATGACCAAAGAAAAATATCGCCATGCAACCTAGAGCCATAAGTCCAAGCCCGACTTGATAGGTGAGTTTTTTTCCAAGTTTTTTAGAAAGCGACACTGAAGGTCCGATGCTTATCATTGCTATAACTAGCAAAACTATAAGTGCAATTTGTGTTTGCTCTTTTGCAATTAAGACATATTCAAAATAATATACTAAGATTCCTTGGAGTAGATTGATTGCAAGAATATGTAATGCAAAAACACCAACTAAAAAAAGATATGCTTTGTTTTTAAAAACAGCAGAATAGGTTTTGAAAAATCCTTCTTTTGGAATAGACTCCAATGCAGGCGGATTTTCTTTTACACTGAAAGTAGTAATGAGCGCAGTGATAAGCATTACAAATCCCATGATAAAACCTGCTGCGGAAAAGCCTTTTGATTCAGTAGAGAATAATCCGAGGATCGGAAGTACAATTGCAGCTCCGACAATGGTACCAATGATAGCAAAAGTAAAACGGTATCCATTAAGAGCACTTTGCTCATGGTAATCTTTGGTTAATTCAGGAGTTAAAGATGAGTAGGGCACGTTGACTATAGTAAAAGCGGTATTTAAAAGACAGAGTGCTACAATTGCCCAGACTGTAAGAAGCGTTTGAGATTCGATTTGTGGATTTGTAAAGAAAAACCACATCGATAAAAAAAGTGGAATTGATCCAAAGAGAAGATAAGGACGCCTTCTACCCATCTTGCTTTTTGTACGATCAGAAATATAGCCCATTGCTGGATCAGTTACTGCATCCCAAAACTTTCCAATCATAATAGCAAAGCCTGCAGCTGCAGGGAGCAGGGAAACAACATCTGTTAAATAATACAATGACCAAAAACCCATTGCAGTAAAAAACAAGTTCCCGCCCATATCACAGACGCCAAAACCAAGCTTTGTTTTAAGACTCAATTTTTTCTCTTCCATAATAAAAACTCCTTTAATCCGTAATTACTTTTATAATTATTTGTTTCGATTTATAGTCCAATTAATGCTTGTGAAATACTAAAGAAAAAGATAACGCCCAAAATATCTGCCATGGAAGTAATGAGTGGTGAGCTTGCAGTTGCGGGGTCTAGTTTAAAAACTCGTAAGATAAAGGGTAGAATTGTTCCAAGCAAACTTCCTGTAACAACAACAGCAGCCATAGAAAGTGCAACGCTAATCCCCATCAAAAAACCACCACGATATACACCGACAAGAGAAACTGCAAGACCCATCGTTAAGCCCAACATCATTGAAACAAAGAGATCTTTTAGAACGACTTCCCACCATTGTTTGAGATGCACCTCTCCTGTTGCAAAGGCACGAATAATCATTGCAGATGATTGTGAGCCAGCGTTTCCTCCACTATCGATGATGAGGGGAATGAAAAAGACGAGGGCTGTTACTGCTTGTATGAGTTCTTCGAAGTGAGCCATAGCAAAGCCTGATATAATATTTACGAAGATGAGAGCGACAAGCCAGCCGACACGTTTTTTGAAAAAATCTAAAACCTTAGTTTGCATATAGGGTGTTTCGAGAGGAGAGACAGAGGCTGTT
>Ga0208694_1005111_pt1 | contig 11358 bp, 16 predicted proteins | sample AD_UKC078_MetaG_FD_184442 | JGI IMG/M metagenome (GOLD analysis project Ga0208694, IMG submission 184442) | Active sludge microbial communities of municipal wastewater-treating anaerobic digesters from USA - AD_UKC078_MetaG (SPAdes) (version 2) | ecosystem: Engineered > Bioreactor > Anaerobic >...
ATAGAACTCAAAGGGCAATTGATCGGAGCGTTCACCGGGGGAAATGGCAATGCCTGATGGGAAAACAAGCCCTGACTACTCTGTGGAACGCATCATGAGACTGGCGGAGCCCTACCGCCGGGATCTGTTCCCCCTGCTACTCGACAAACGCATGGACAAGACACAGAGGGCCCTTGTCCTGCTGTTCCTGATCAACACCCTCAGCAACATGGAGACAATAAACGCCACATTCCCGGAGGACAAAAATAATGGCTAACATCCTGCAAAATAATACTGATATACAAAAAGCAAGAGCCCCTGTAAAAAAAAGGGCCATCTACTACATCGGCAAGTTTGAGCATGAAGTGGGGAGACAATTCAGCCCTGTGGAGATCAAAGCCCTGGCTGATGATCTGCTTGAGTGGATGGATGCCGATGCTGAAAACCTGTGGGTGAAATCGTTCTTCAATGAGCGGAGAATCAAGCGTGAGACAATCGCCAAGCTCCGGGACAAGAGCGAATATTTCGCCGCCCTGTATGAGATCGCCCTGGACAAGCAGGAGGAGCGGATTCTGCTCAAAGGGCTACAGAACAAGACATCCGCCGCAGTCTGTATTTTCATGCTCAAGGCACAGCACCGATGGAGTGAGACACCGCCACCGGCTGAGGAAGATGATCACGAACTGATCGTCAACTGGCCTGATGAGGGTGAAATGGCCGAGGCCGCCGAAATGCTGAAAGATGAGCGGCTCAGGGATGCCATGCTGTTGATCCTGAAAAAGGAAGAGACTGAAAGGCGTTTCGGGGCACAGGTGCCGCACATCAACAGCAACGCCGAATAAGCCACAGGGAGGCATCTATGGGGACCGAAAGCGGCAACGCTTATGTATATGAGCCGATCAACCGGCATGGACTGACTCGGAAGCAAGAGCGGTTTTGCCGGGAATACCTGATCGATCATAACGCCACCCAAGCAGCCATCCGCACCGGCTACAGCATCGAATCAGCCAGGCAGATCGGCTCGGAAAACCTGACAAAACCTAACATTTCAAAACGCATCGAGATGCTTGAGCAACAGCTCGGCGAATCCGTGAACATCAGCAGGGCGGAGATCCGCAAGGATTTGCAAAGCGTCATTGACAACCCGGATGCCACATTCTCCGTCAGGCTGAGGGCTATAGAGCTCAAGGGCAAGATGATCGGGGCTTTCGCAAGCAAGGATGTGGATGCGGATGAAGACGACATGCTGATGATCGACCCGGAAATATACGAACTGCTTGAGAAACTCGCAGATCACTACCGAGAGGCTGATGCCACACAACAAACCAACTAAAAAGAGAGGACAAACACAAATGGCTAAACACTACTACTACGAATATCAGGACACCATCACCGCCATCCTGGCGGAATACAACGCCAGCATCACCGATGCAAACCTTGATAAAGCGGCATCCGCCGAACTGCTCAAAACCGACTATCACTATAAGCCGGAGGAGGAGAAAGAGCGGATGATGCGAGAAACGAAAGACAGCATCAAACGCAACCTTTACCAGGCGGCGGCGAGCAAAGTGGAGGCGGCACAGAACACGCTCCGGCGTCAATACAAAGTGGATGCCGACAAGATCGAGAGAAGCCGCATCCGGGCGCTCACCGGCATCCGCCTGATGGAGGAATACGCACAGCGGCACAGCATCGACCTGGAAACCGCCAGGCTGGAACTGGATGAATACGCCAAGATCCGCAAGAGCGGCTTCACCGAACAGATCGCCGACAAGTATGCGGCGATCCGCAACCGACACGAACTGAAAGGCGAGGATAGCTACAAGGCATACCGCTTTGAACAAAGTGAAATGGACAAACTCGGCATCAGCGAAACAAACGAGTATGTGAAAAAATCCGAATACTACGCCAGCCAAACACCCGGTCAAGTGCTGAACGAATGGAATACCAGCGGGGCTGTGATCTCCCGGCAATTAGAGACTGACGCAGCCAGATAGGCTCTCCTCCGAAGCTCCGGCGCGGCTGTTTTCTGCTTGCCTCTGCTGCGCCGGGGCGCTTATCTAAAATACTTGTTTATGAATATCTTACAGCTTGAACACATAAAACAGTATAGAACATAAAGCAACGCCGGGAGGAGCAAAAATCCTGCACTTTTATATCTGCCAGTTTGGCAAAGTCTTAGACTGCATATCTGCCATCATCGAGAAGCACCTGCGAAAATAAATATTTACAAACAAGGCTAAATTTAACTATATAGTATATAGGGGCGGTCTATGCGCAGCGCATAAGCTTTTTAATGTGGGGGGTTGTCATAATGAGAAATTTATGCTATAATGAACTTATAGAGTATGGACAGCATAGAACAGAAAAAAAGACTTGACAGGATTTGCAGCCGCAGCATCCTTGCACCAGATAGTGATAGTGTGAAAGGAGAACAAGATGCAAGCAAACACTGCACAAGTGATCAGGATGCCGGGACAGGCTGCTGTCCTGACGGAGGAACTGATGCGCGAATGGATCGACAGCACTGACTGCAACCACTGCACGCGGAGAGCCTACAGCACCGCCATCCGGCAGATGCTGGACTATTTCAATCTTATCGGCAAAACACAGCCGGAGCGCAGCGATCTGCACGCCTGGCGCGCCGAGCTGCTCAAGGATCACGCCGCAGGCACAGTGAGCCTCTACATCACAGCGGCAAGGCTCTTTTTCAAATGGCTGGATATTGAAAACAGATTTGAGGACATATCGCGAGGCATCAAAGGCGCAAAGTCAGAGCGCGGATTCAAAAAGGACAGCCTCACACCGCACGCCGCGCGCGAAACGCTGGCGGCGGTGAATGGACTGCGCGACACCGCCATCCTGACGCTTATGATCACCACTGGACTGCGCTGCATCGAGGTAAGCCGGGCAAACATCGAGGACATCCGCACAGTGGGCGATTCAGCAGTGCTGTATGTTCAAGGCAAGGGCAGGCTGGAGAAAAACGAGTATGTGAAGCTATCGCCACACGCCCACAAAGCGCTGCTTGCTTATCTTGCCGATAAAAAAGAAGCCACTGGCGCGCTGTTCACCAGCACCAGCAACAACAGCGCCGGCAAGCGGCTCACCACAACATCCATCAGCGCCATCGTCAAGGCGGCAATGAGAGCCGCAGGATATGACAGCACCCGCCTCACGGCGCACAGCCTGCGCCACACAGCGGCAACCTTGAATCTGATGGCTGGTGGCACTCTCCAGGAAACGCAGCAGCTGCTCCGGCATCAGAATATCAACACCACTATGATCTACAGCCAAAACCTGGAGCGAATGGCTAACCAAAGCGAAACACGCATTGACGCAATGATTTTTAACGCAGACTAAGCAAGGAGTAACGCAGATGCGCGAGAAAGCACTAAAGACACGGATAGAGTGGAAAGGCTACAACAAAGGGCGCAAGCTAACAGTGCGCCAGGCGCTGGATATGCTGAAGCGGAGTTATCACGATCTGCACAAGATCCTGGATGAGCAAGGCACGGATGAGAGCAGCCTGATTTTCAAGGATGTGGTGAGCGGTGTCCATTATTATTTCATCCTGCATTTCAAGCGCATCACGCCGCAAACACCAAAGGCTCAACCTCAGTTAAGACACATAATCACAAGTAGAACTAAGCCGATTGCGCTAAGCCGGGAGGACACTGTTTACACTGTTGTTGAACTGGCGGACTTGCTCCGCGTCAGCAGGCTCACTGTGCTGGATCTGATATATAAGGGCGAGATCGAAGCCTTTGCGATCGGCAGCAGCTGGAGGATCACCGGCACAGCGCTCAACGCCTATATCAACGAGAATATGGAGCGGCTCAAGGAGGCGGTCAGTGGACGAAAAAACAAAGGCACGAATTAAAGAGCATATCGACCTCCATCTAAACGCCGCAGAGGCGGCGCTTAAGGGATTTGAAACAGCCAAAACCATAGTTATCACTGACGATGCAGGCTTTAATGTTACCATCGAGAAAAGCGAGGAAAGCATCAAGAGGCTGCGGCAAACTGTTGCGATTTATACGCAGCTTAAAAAAGATTATGATGCCGGCAATTTCGACACCGACACAATGGTTATTGTGCGCGAGATCGTATCAAAAGAGCTACCCAAAAAGCGCGCCATCTGGCAGAACAAGAACACTAACCAGCTGGCGGCTGCCATACTCGCGCCCACCGAAATCACCGACAAAAAGAAACAAGTCCGTGAGCCAGTCACCAGGTATAAATTAGCGCCGGGCATCATATATGACGGATTGCAGAAACTGACACCGCAGACGCAAGTGGACATAGTGAGGTTTGCTGACCTGTGGTCTGAACACTGGGGAAAGACAAAATCTGTTGAGCTGCGCTTTTTGATAAAGGATGTGATGGCAGAGTGGAATCTGAACTCATACTCATCGTTTCGCCGGCGGCTTACCAATATCGCATATGCAATGTCAAGCCTCAAGCACCCGGAGCCTGGCGGCGGTGCAAGTGTGTTTTTTCCGCGCGTATTCATAGAGCAGAACACCGGTTATTTTGTCATCCAGGCAAATCAATCCTTGATTGATGACCTTGAGACTTGCAGCTCTCCTCTGCTGATTGATGCCGCATATTGGATCATAAATGCACACGATTTTCCTTATGCACCGATCATCCTGCGCAAGCTAACCTCTCAAGAGCAGCTGAACCGCAAAAATAACAAGCCAAATGTTATGCGCTGGCTCAGACTGATAGAGGCTCTGCCATACTTGCCGCAAGAGAAAGTCATCAAGAAGGATCAAGACAGACATTATGAGCGGATATATGAGCCACTGCTGAACAACATTAACCACTTGAAAGAGCGGAAACTGATTGACTGGCATCACATAGACACAGAGCCGCAAAACTGGCAGGAGTTAAAGAAAGGCAAATTCGGATGGAAACTCCTATAATGACAACCGCTTGCAAGGCTGGCACTGGCTGCTGTGCTCTGCAACTCACTGCAAGACAAAGAGTTGTCCTCTTATGTCGCAAATGTTGTCCTCTTATGTCGCAAATGATGTCCTCTTGTGTCGCACATACCATTCACCTAAATACAGCCAAAGCACTGGAAACCAATGTGCATAACTGCGGTGCAAAACACTTGCCAAAAGTCTATAGAAATATAGTAGAATACTATAGAGAGAAACCGCACTGCCTGGCGGCAGCGGTTTCAGTTTTGCCGATAATAAATAATGTGCCATCCTCAGACATCTATGCGGAACAAGCACACCAGGATGAAGCCAACGGAGGACACTATGCCTGAGAGCGAAAGCACCGAACTTATGGAAACTTATGCTTATGAGCCGATCAATCGGCACGGACTCACGCGAAAGCAGGAACGCTTTTGCCGGGAATACCTGATCGACCACAACGCCACACAGGCAGCCATCCGCACCGGCTACAGCACCGAATCAGCCAGGCAGATCGGCTCGGAAAACCTGACAAAACCTAACATTTCAAAACGCATCGAGATGCTTGAGCAACAGCTTGGCGAATCCGTCAGCATCAGCAAGGCGGAGATCCGTAAGGATCTGCAGAGCATTATCGACAATCCTGATGCCACCTTTTCCGTCAGGCTGCGCGCCATCGAACTCAAGGGCAAGATGATCGGCGCGTTTGCTGGCAAGGAGGAGGGCGCGGATGAGGACGATATGCTGATGATCGACCCGGAAATATACGAACTGCTTGAAAAACTCGCAGACCACTACCGGGAGGCTCAAGCATAATGCAACATCTTATTTATCGGCAAAAATCTACTTTCGCTTATGGTAATTAACAACACTAAGGGAGTGAGGAACTGATGACGGAGATCATAGCGATCATCAATCAAAAGGGCGGTGTAGGAAAGACTACGGCGGCGCTGCAGCTTGCTGCTGGACTGCGCCGGCGGAAAAAGCGAGTGCTGAACATTGACCTTGATCCTCAGGCAAATATGAGCTTCACGATGCACGCCGGGCTGGATGCGCCGAACTCGATGGATCTGCTCACCGGGAAAGCCACCGCCAGCGACACCATCCAGCAAACGGAGCAAGGCGATATAATTGCCGCAGGCGCGGCACTGGCGGCAGTGGACAGAGTGCAGGATGCCGGATGCCTGGCAAGGGCGCTCCAGCCGGTTAAAGATGCTTACGAGTATATCATCATTGACACGCCGCCTGCGCTGAATATGCTCACGCTGAACGCGCTCACGGCAGCCACCAGCATCATCATCACCACCAAAGCAGATGTTTACTCACTGCAGGGCATTGCGCAGTTGGAGCAAACCATTGAGGCAACCAGGCATCACACAAATCCAAATCTCGCCATCGATGGCATCCTGATCGCATACCACAAGCCTCACGCTGTCCTGGTGAAAACTATGACGGAGAGCCTGCGCCAAATAGCGGACAGGCTCGACACCAGGCTTTATAAAACCGCCATCCGCGATTGCATTGCTCTCCAGGAGGCGGAGATCTCAAAGCAGGACATATTCACCTACGCACCGCGCAGCAACGCTGCCGCCGATTATGCCGCGTTTGTGAAAGAGTTTATATCGAGGAGGAAATGATGCCGAAAGACAAGAACTGGCACGGAGTGCTTGATGACCTTTACGCAGGCAGCAAGTCGCTGACACAAGACACTGACACAACACAGCAACATCAAGAGCCGACACAAAACATTGACACAACACATCAACACAATATGGAAGCTGTGCCAGCTCGCGCATTGCCGGGAAATACGGAGCGCAGAAACCAGCGAGTGCAACTCTGCTTTAAGCCATCCACGCACAGGAAACTCTCAGCACTGGCTCTATCCACAGGCATCAGCTTGAACAACCTGGTTAACAGCATCCTTGAGGATCACATTGAACAACACAAGCTATGACATAACACGCCAGCACAAAACATTGACACAAGAAAGTAACACAACTTTGTGCAGTGTGAGAGTGATGCGTAAAAAAAACGCGTATGCGCGCGCGAGAGCGGCTCAAACCATCTATTAGAGAGGCAAGCAAGGCAATGGCAAGCAAAAACATCATCATTGACGAAATGGAAAAGGCGGAGCTGAAAAGCCATCTGCTGGATTTTCTACAGCAGCACGCCGGCATCGAGGTAAGCAACCGCGAGAATTTCCGCTGCTTGAATCCGGCACACGAGGACAGCAGCGCCTCGATGCACTATTATGATAGCAGCGACCTGGTTTACTGCTTTGGCGGCTGCCGCAAGTCTTATGACATATTTGACTGCATCGGCTTCACTTATCCTGCGGCACGAAACAGCTATGCGGCTCAAGTCAAGATTGCGCGCGAGCTATACGGAAACGCTGCAGCATACTTATCTTTATCGGCAAAAGAAGCTAAACCTAAAGGCAGCGCCGCCGACAAGGCAAAGGAGCTGCCGCCGGATCAATCCGAGTTTTATAAGGACTGGCACGATGCACTGATGGAGAGCGATGCGGCGGTTTCATACCTGACGCAGGCGCGGAAGATCCCTTTGAAGATGATCCAGGATTATCACATCGGCTATGATCCCAAACGCAAGTCAATCATCTTTCCAGTAAATCCTCATTTCTACACAACTCGCGCCATCACCGGCAGCGATAAGTTTATGCAACCGAAACAGTGCGCAGTTACGATCTGGAACAGGCTGGCGCTGCATAGCGGCAAGCCGGTGTTCATCACGGAGAGCATCCTGGATGCGCTGTCAATCATTGCACTCGGTTTCCAGGCTGTTGCGCTGAACAGCTGCAACTTTTGTAAACGCCTGACTGGATATATCGACAGCAGCAACATCAACACGCCGCTCATCATCCTGGCGCTGGATGCAGACAAGGCTGGCAATGATGCCGCCGCTCAACTTGAAAAGGATTTGGCAGGGCGCAACATTGCCACCAGCAGGCTCAAATACCCATCCTGCGGCTGTGCCGGTGAGCGCCAGTGCAAGGACGCAAACGAGTATCTGATCAATCACAGAGAGGCATTTCAGCAAGCCTGCGCGGATGCGGCAGGCGGTAAAGCAGAGGAGACAGCGATAGTGAAAGAACACAAACCGGCAGAGCCTCCGATCACGGCGGATCAACCGCCGACAGCGGAGCAAAACGATAAGGACAGGGAAAGGGCGCAGGCGCGGCAGCGCATAAACGCAGCCAAAGCCTGCACTGGACTGGACAGCATATTTGAATACAATCCGCAAGTCTCCGGCATACCTACGGAACTGAAAGCGCTGAACAAACTTATCTGTGGTAACGAAAAGGGCGGCTTCAAAACCGGCTTATACATCCTGATGGGAGCGCCAGGCATCGGCAAAACCTCGCTCTGTGTCCAGAGTGCGCAGGAGTTTTGCAAGCAGGGCAAGCTGGTGCTGTATCTGCATATGGAGCAAAGCCGGGATGATCTCCAACGCAAAATCATATCTTGCCTCACCCACAAAGCCGCCCACGGATATGCGGCGGAGGCTGAGGAGATCGCGAGGATGCCCAAACTCAGCGAAACCAAACGCAACAACATCAAAGAGGCAAGAGCGGAGTTTATCAAATATGCGGATAATCTGCTCATTTATGAGGACACTGGTGATGAAGCGCCATCCATCCAGGATCTTTTCGAGGATTTCAAACTGGTGTATGACAGAGCGCCGGATGTGATGATAATTGACTATCTGCAAATCCTGCCGCCGCTGGACAAGCGAGCCTTGAGCGACAAGCAAAGGGCGGATATGAATGTAACGCTGCTGCGCAAGCTGGCGCGCAAGCACAAGTTTCCGATAATTGCAATATCCAGCATCAACCGCGATTCATACGATAAGCCGCTGACGCTGCGCAGCATCAAGGAAAGCGGCGGAGTGGAGGGCGGCGCGGATGTGGTGATAGGAGTGCAAGCGCCAGGCATCGAGGCAACCTATATCAAAAACAAAGGAACTTATGACTTTAGTTATGACAATTATCTGAAAAACGATGTCAGCCAGGACGGCAGCCGGGCAGTGGAGATCGTAACACTGAAAAATCGCGGCAAGCGGCTCGGCAGCATCTGCCTGCGCTTCTATGGCGCATACCACCGATTAACCGAATTATAAAGAAATGGAGGCATCAAATGAAAGATGACACCTTACGCGATCCTGAACTCAACCACCGCCTTATCCACTTTTATCCGCAAGGCATTGAAAGCGAGGAGGCTGTTTTTGACGCAGTGATGAGCGCACTGCGCGAGATATTCAACAAAGGATTGAATCCGCTGGCAACAAAGGCGGCGCTGGAATTGCTCAAATTTCAGTGCGCCGAGATCCTGGAGGATGAGGAGCTGCAGAGTGAAATCACAACCTAAGCAACCTAAACGCCTACCGGCGCTGTCTATCGAGGATTTCGAGCAGGATGATCTCCACCGCCTGGCGGATGATCTGCTCAAGTGGTTTGATGAAAACGAGGATGAGCCAGTGCTGCGCGCCTTTTTCGCACACCGCAACATCAGCAACAACCTGGTTAAGCAGATGATCGATGCAAACGAGTATTTCGCCGCTGTCTATGAGATTGCGCTGGCGAAACAAGAGAGCCGGATCATTAAGTGGGGACTGAAAAGCAAAAACGCAATGCCGATCTTTTTGCTGAAAGCGCTGCACGGATATTCTGAAAATCCGCAGCCTGCAGATGATGACGAGGTTATTGGCATCATTGACAATTTCCCATCTGATGAGGAAATGGAGCAGGCACGCGAGGCTCTCAAGGATGAGCGCCAGCGCGATGCGATGCTGATGATCCTCCAGGAGGAGGAGCGCGAAAAGCAATTCAAGAAACGCCAGGAGGGCGGCAAATGAAGCGGCGAGCCAAAACTATGAAAGAAATGGAGCAGGAGCGGCTGTGGGAACAGATGCTGCTGGAGGAACTGAAAAACCTGGATGATGTAACGCGCCAGCGCCTGCACTCCGAGATCCGCGACAATAACAAAAAGATATTTGAAATGCTGCATCCGCCGAAAAGCCTGCGCAAGAAGCACGGAGTTATTTATGCGATGTTTGAGAAACTGCTGTTTGATGGATTGCAGCAAGAGATTGAGCAGAAATTCAACACCATCTTTGTGCTGGCGAACAGTGATCCCTACCTCCATTAACTATCATAAACGAAAGTAGAATTTAGGAGCAGATTATGACATACGAGATCAGGCGAACACACCGCCAGGACAGCACCGACAGCAAGCTGATGCACACAGTGGAAACCAGCCGGGAGGATTTTGCGCGCGAGGTTTTCACTGACTATGCCGCCACTGTCCTTGATAAAGACACCGACAATTTCCGCTATGTTCGCTTTATCGAAAAGAGCGGCGGCTTTGTAAACGAGGCAATTGCATATCCGCAGGCGGAGGACATCCTGCCGCAGCCGCCAGCCTGGTATAATGGCGCTGGCTTCTATGACAAGAGCGATAACCTTATCCTGCGTTATGATGCCGGCAGAGACAGCGGCAGCTCCGCAGATGTTGCATTTCTTATTATCGGCGATTATCGCTATGGCATCACGGCGCTGCAGCCGCAAGCGCAAGCGCCGGATGAGGAACAGCCGGAGGAACTGACAGAGGAGCAGCGAGCCGCACATATCCGGCTGCTGGATGAGCTGCGCGAACAGATCACCAGCAAGCGCCGATAAAGATGAAATTCGGCGGCTTCCAAAATAGGCTCTAAAATTGACAATCTCAGCTCAAGTGTGGTCATCATACCAACAAATGGATAAAACTCCATAAACGAGAGATTTGACACCTTAAACAGGCAAATTAGGGAGGCGGAGGCATAGTGCAATGATAAAAAGAGGGCATTTCTATGCGAAACACCGAAAAACCAGCGGACATCCTGGCGGATCTCTACGATGGACAGGATGGCAAGCCGCTCACTCCAGCCGAGTTTCTCCAGGCACTCGGATCATTTCAAACCACAGCCGACACATTCAGCAAGTGGAAACACTCGCCGCTGCCGGATGAGCGAACTGAGACAGATGGCAAGCAGCCAGAAAATAAATCACAAGTGAGGACATACCTAATGCCAAACGAAACACTGCGCGATCCTGTAGCGGTCTATAACGCCGCAGAGGCGGCTCTTGACGCGATATACAGTGCAGATCTAACCGAAGCCGACACAAAGGCGGCGCTTGAGCAGCTGTGCGAAACCGCAGGCAAGATGCTCACTATACCCGGCTATGGGCGGCGCACCAGAGGCAAAACCACAACAATAAGCAACAACATAAGCGAGGACATCACCAATGGCTAAACACTACTACTATGAATATCAGGACACCATCACCGCCATCCTGGCGGAATACAGCAACAGCACCGCCGAGGCAAACCTTGATAAAGCGGCATCCGCCGAACTGCTCAAAACCGACTATCACTATAAGCCGGAGGAGGAG
>Ga0208694_1005113_pt1 | contig 11349 bp, 8 predicted proteins | sample AD_UKC078_MetaG_FD_184442 | JGI IMG/M metagenome (GOLD analysis project Ga0208694, IMG submission 184442) | Active sludge microbial communities of municipal wastewater-treating anaerobic digesters from USA - AD_UKC078_MetaG (SPAdes) (version 2) | ecosystem: Engineered > Bioreactor > Anaerobic >...
AAGACTAAAAACATCAGCATCGTTCTGTATAAACCCAAGTACGCGGGCAATGTCGGTTCGGTGGCCCGGGCGGCCAAAAATATGGGGATCAGGAACATCGTGGTCGTCGGGGAAACCGGTCTGGACCGCGAAGAAATGGAGCGGCGCTCGACGCATCTGGCCGCGGATGTCCTGGATCAGATCCGGTATTGCGATGCCATCGAAGAGGCGCTGGGCGGTTTCCACTATATCGTGGGCACCACCGCCCGTCTGGGCAAGGCCCGGGGGCCGTTTGTTTCGCCGCGGGCGGAAGCGCTCAAGATCGCCGGTCTGTCGCAAAAAAACCAAATTGCGCTCCTGTTCGGCCCGGAAGACACGGGGCTGGCCAACGAGCAGCTTCGCCTGTGCCACAGCGTGGTCACGATTCCGACCTCGCGCGAATTTTCCTCGCTGAACCTGTCCCAGGCCGCGATGATTCTCTGCTATGAGATCTTTACTGCGTTGCCGGACGAAAGCGGGGTGTGTCAAACAGCGCAGAAACTGGCGCTTGCCTCCGAACTGGAGGGGATGTACGGCCAGATTCGGGAACTGCTGACCAAAATAGGCTTTTTGAATCCGGAGAACCCGGAATACTGGATGCTGGATGTGCGGCGCTTTTTTTCGCGCACCGGGCTCCTGTCGCGGGAAGTCAAGATGATTCGCGGCATTTGCCGCCGGTTGGAGTGGCATGCGATGAACAAAAAAACTTGACTTTGGTGCTGATTTGTCATGAAAGGAAACCCCTGAACGTTACACAACCGCGGCACCTTGAAACCGCAAAATGGAGGGATTTATCATGAGGAAGATTTTTTCGTTTACCGGCGCAAAAAAGATTGTTTTCGGCAGCGGATCGCTGGCCGCGCTGGCCGCGCATGTCAAAGAACATCATGGACAAAAGCCGCTGGTGGTCATCGATAAAAATCTGGCGAAGACGGGATTGCAGGAAAAAATCGCCGCTCTCCTGTCATCCGACGGGATCAAGGTTGCCTTTTTTGACAAGGTGGAGCCGGAGCCCCGCATTGAACTGGCGGATGAAGGGGCGGCGCTGGCCGTCAAAAACAAATGCGACATCGTGATCGGCATCGGCGGAGGCTCGGCAATGGATGTGGCCAAGGCCGTTGCGGTCATTGCGACGAATAAAGGCGAGGCCGCGGATTATCTGGGCCTGAATAAAGTTCCCAAGGCCGGGCTGCCTAAAATCATGATTCCCACCACCGCCGGAACCGGCAGCGAAGTGACCTTTACGGCCGTTTTTGTCCGGAAGAACCTCAAAAAGAAGGAAGGCATGAACAGTCCGTATCTGTATCCGGAACTGGCGCTTCTGGACCCGGAACTGACGCTGTCGCTGCCGCCCGCGCCCACGGCGCAGACGGGAATGGACGCCTTGTGCCATGCCATCGAGTCCTACACCTCGATCAACGCCTCGCCGATGAGCGAGATGTTTTCTCTGGAGGCGATTTCGCTCATTGCGGAAAACCTGCGCGCCTGCGTTCATGACGGAAAAAATATCGCCGCGCGCGAAAGGATGCTTCTGGGCAGCCTCTACGCGGGCATCGGGCTGGCCAACGCAGGGGTGACGGCGGTTCATTCCCTGTCTTACCCGCTGGGCGGCAGGTTCGGCGTCAGCCACGGTCTGGCCAACACGATTCTGCTGACGCCGGTGATGGCCTTTAATCTGCCCGGCGCCGTGGAAAAGTTTGCCGATATCGCCGACGCAATGGGCGAGTGCACGGAAGGACTGTCCGATCGTGAAGCCGCGCGCTTGGCGGTGGAAGCCGTGGAGGAGCTGATCGGGGATTGCGGCATCGACGCCGCGATTCGGGATTTCGGCGTGAAGGAAAGTGATTTTCCGGCGCTGGCGGATGTGGCGATGACGGTGGCCCGGCCGCTGGAGAACAATCCCCGCAAGATGACCAAAGAAGACATGATCGCGATTTACGCGGAAGCCTATTAAAGGAGGAGTGTATGGCAGGGGCTGAACTGATCGGTCAGGAAGAAATCAAGGAAGTGATGGACGTGCTGGAAACCGGCGTCCTGATGCGCTATGGGTTTGATAAGGAAAGAAAAGGCGTCTTCAAGGTGCGCCGGCTGGAAGAGGAGTTCGCGCAGTACTGCGGCGTCAAATACGCGCTGGGCGTGACGTCCGGTTCGTCGGCGCTGAAAGTCGCATTGACCGCGATGGACGTGGGCCCCGGCGACGAAGTGCTGGTGCCGGCCTTCACGTTCCTGGCGACATATGAAGCGGTTCTGGAAGTGGGCGCGATTCCGGTGATGTGCGACATCGACGACACGCTGAATTTCGATCCCGGGGAAATCGAGAAGAAGAAAACGCGCTACACCAAAGCGGTCATTCCCGTTCACATGTGCGGCTCTGCGGCGAAGATCGACAAGATTATGCGGATCGCCCGCAAAAACAAGCTGATGGTTCTGGAAGACAACGCCCAGGGTTGCGGCGCGAGCTTCAAAGGCAAAAAGCTCGGCGGCTTCGGCGATATGGGCATCTTCAGCTTCGACTATTACAAGACCCTGACGACCGGCGAAGGCGGCATGGTGATCACGAACAATAAAAAACTGTATCTGCGGTCGGAGTGGTACTCCGACCACGGCCACGACCACAATCCCAAGGTCAGCCGTGCGCTGGAAGGCCGCACCATCCTGGGGTTTAATTACCGCATGAATGAACTGCAGGGAGCTGTGGGTCTGGCCCAGCTGCGCAAGCTGGATTATATCGTTGCCGAACAGAAGAAAAACAAGGCCGTCATCAAAGAAGCGCTGGCGCGCGTGCCGGGCGTAAAATTCCGGACGCTGCCGGACCCGGCAGGGGATTCGGCGACGTTTCTGGCGTTCAATCTGCCCGAAGAAAAAGAGGCGCTGAAGTTCCAGAAGCTTTTGTCCGCGGGCGGTCTCGACACAACGTGCTACAAGAACAACAAATGGCACTACGTTCCCAACTGGGAGCACTTTCTGGCGTTTTCTACGGCCAATTCCAAGAAATACCCGTTTGCGGACAAGGCCAACAAGGGTAGGGTGAAGTATTCCCGCAAAAGCATTCCTTTCGCGGAAGACATTTTAAGCCGCACGCTGGTGATGGGGATTGCCGTCCGCATGAGCGGGGAAAGACTCGGCGCGATCACCAAAGCGATCGAAAACGCCGCGAAAAATATGTAACATCTTTTCAACCTTCCACTTCGGCGCCCCGCTCCAGAAGAAGAGCGCGCAGCACGGACCGGTGGCAGTGTTCTTCGTCGGCGCAGTAGCAGCCGATGGAAAAATTCGTCTGATGCGACAGTGCGGCCAGCAGGTCCAGCGTTCTGCTGTTTTCCGGCGTTGTCATTTCGGCGCGGAATTTTCGGAAAAACGCCTTCCAATCAGCTTGGGTTTTTGCCTGTTGTCCCTGTTTCATCGTTTCCGGGCATGGGGAGAGGTTGGGGAACCAGACATCATACCAGTTTTGCCTGGAATACTCGCTTTTGGGAACGCCGCGCGGAGGCCGCCGGACCGTTCCGATGCGAAGACCTTCATTTGGACTTCTGCTGGTTCCCAGACGAACGATGCGGATGCTCATAGTTGTCTCCCTGCGGTTGTAAAACGGCCGATGCTTTTTTAAAATCCGATTGAATTCTTATAGGATTTTCAAGAATCATTGTCAACAGTGGATGGCGATCGGCACAGGCTAGAACCGCAAAGGATCATCCGGTTGATGCGTAGCTTCCTGAAATGTTGGGTTCAAGCTTTTTCACACACATGCGACAGTTCAATCAGAATTCAACAACGCCTATTGCTATTTTTTTATTGCTGAAGTAAGAAAAATTAGTTCATCAAATAGGGGTTTTGCTGTGCAAACCATGCCTATAAGAATCTTCTTTGCCCTGTTTTTGCTTGTCCTCACTTGCCCATTTACCTTGACAGCCTCGGAGTTGCGTACAGCTCTCGTCATCGGCAATGGCGCTTACAGCTCAGGCCCTCTGAAGAATCCGGTGAACGATGCCACGGACATGGCCGCGGCTCTTAAAAAGGCGGGCTTTACAGTATCCCTTAAGAAGAACGCGAAACTTCAGGAGATGGAAGAGGCTATTGAAGGTTTCGGAAACAGTCTCAAACGCGGCGGCGTGGGATTATTCTACTTTGCCGGCCACGGGGTGCAGGTAAACGGTGTCAACTATCTTCTGCCTATCGGAGCGAAGATCAACAAAGAATCGGACGTAAAGTATCAAGCCGTCGATGCCAATAGAATTCTTGATGAGATGGCCAGTGCAAACAACGGCCTGAATATCGTGCTGCTCGACGCCTGCCGGGATAATCCCTTTGCGAAGAGTTTTCGGAGTGCTTCACGCGGGCTCGCGATCGTGAGTTCCGCTCCCACGGGTACGTTTATTTCGTATTCGACAGGTCCCGGCCAGGTGGCGAGGGATGGGGAGGGACGGAACAGTCCTTACACAGGTGCGCTGCTTCACTACATGAGGGAACCGGGAATCCCGATCACCGACATGTTTATGAAGGTCCGTCAGAAGCTGCGCCGGGAGACAGGGCAGGTCCCATGGGAACTTTCCTCGCTGGAAGGCAAGTTCTTCTTCGTCTCGGGAAAAAGCGGATTGGCTGATGGGACGGCAGTGCTCGAAAGAAAGACCGCTGCCGATAATGAGCTGCAGGCCGAACGTGCAAAACTGGAAGCCGAGCGTACAAACCTGCAGAAAGAAAAAGACCTCCTTGAACAGCGGAAAGTCTTGGAAGAAGAAAGGCAGAAGCTTGAAGCGGAGAAAAAACAGATGGCCTCGATCAAGCCGCCCATACCTGCAATGAGCAAAGAACTCCGTCGGGATGGCCGATTCATCGCATATGATAACGGAACGGTTCTCGATACAAAGACGAATCTGATGTGGGCGGCAAAGGACAATGGTTATATGATCAAATGGAGCGATGCAAAGAAGTATTGCGAAGCATACCGCGGCGGTGGCTATACCGATTGGCGGATGCCGACAGCGGATGAGCTGGCGGGGCTCTATGATCAAAGCAAGAATCAAAAAGATGAATCTCGACCTGAACCTGGTAATGGGGTGCATCTTAACGACCTGATTGATTTGACCCACAGTGTCATCTGGGCTTCCGATAAGCGCGGTGTTGATGAAGTCGCCTACTTCAATTTCTCCTATGGCAGTAAAATGTGGTGGCACGAGCACTCCCGGAACGATGCTCATGCTATCCCGGTGCGTTCTGTTTCCAAGCAATCGGCAGCCAATGAGATCGGCCGGGATAGCAGCTTCATCAGTCATGGAGACGGAACCGTTACGGACACGAAAACCGGACTGATGTGGGCGGCAAAAGGCAACAAGAGCAGTTTGGACTGGGAGAGCGCCAAGGCCTATTGCGATAATTACCGTGGCGGCGGATATACGGACTGGCGAATGCCGACGCAAAGCGAGCTCGCGGGTTTGTATGAACCGGAGCGAGCCATCCGCTGGAAGGTCACCCCATTAATTGATGTTCCCGATGAATGCTGGGCTAACGAAACACGGAGCATTGAAGCCGCCTACTTCGCTTTCCTTAATGGCGGACGGGGCTGGCGTCATCACAATCTTTTCAAGATCGGGGCGCTCCCCGTACGATCGCTGATAGCGAAAAAGGAGAGCCGTTTTATTGATCATGGCAACGGAACGATTACGGACACCAAAACCGGTCTCATGTGGGCGGCGAGAGACAATGGGGAGAGTATTCACTGGCCGAAAGCCAAAAAATATTGTGAGGATTTTTTTCTTGGCGGTTATCGGGATTGGCGGCTCCCGACGACAGCTGAACTGGCCGGGCTGTATGACAACAATAAAAGATATAAAGCTCTCGGCCGTTTTCCCGTGAACTTGACGGAGCTGATCGGGATATCGGACTGCTCCACCTGGACATCGGATTCACGAGGCGCAGAATCCGCCGATTTTGACTTTTGCAATGGCAAGCAGGGGTGGTGGGACCGGAATTATTTCGTCAAGCCGGTGCTTCCAGTACGTTCTGCAAAATAAACTATTTGGGCATAAGGTCGTCACTTACAACATTTCTCTTGTTATTCTGCAATTTATTTGGAAAGTGATCGCCGTCTGTTAGTAGTGAAAGCGTTGGTCAATAACCCACTGATTGCCAAAAGTAAACATCAACCGGATGAACCGCAAATATTACCGGTTCAATGACACGGGTGCATTGAACGAACGATTCAACGAACGATTTGAGGATGAGGGAAGTGATGAAAAAGAACGGAATATCAAAATGGCTGTTTGCACAGGCGATGGTTGTGCTGCTGCTGTGGCCGGCAACCGCTTTTTGCTCGGCCGGAGAGGATCGGGTGCTGGAAGCGGCCCGGCAGAAGGTTGCCGCTGAACTGAACCGGTTGGACGAAGGCCTTCGCGAGGCGGCCGCGGCGCTGGGGAAAACCGGACTTATCGGCCAGAATGCGAGGCCGGTTCTTGCTTCGCTGTGCCGGAAGTTCGACTATGCGGTGGACTGCGCGGCCGTAAATCTTCAGGGCCGTATGGCGGTGGTCGAACCGGAAGTCTTCCGGCGGTTCGAGGGGAAAGATATTTCCGGACAGGAACAGGTACGAAGAGTTTTAAAAACGGGAAGTCCGGTATTGAGCAGCGTCTTTTTTTCGGTGGAAGGGTTTCCGGCGGTGGATGCGGAATACCCGGTCGTGAGTCCGGATGGGAAAAGGATCGGTTCCGTGAGCGTTCTTTTTCAGCCGGAGAAGTTTCTCGGCGGCATTTTCGTTCCTCTGGTGCGGCAAACTTCCGTCGAGATATGGGCCATGGAAGAAGGCGGTTTGATTTTGTATGACGCGGATGCGTCACAGATCGGATTGAACCTGTTTACTTCCGGGCGCTACCAGCCTTACGCCGGGCTTCCGGCACTGGGAAAAAGAATTGCCGCGCAGCCGCAGGGAAAAGGGGTTTACGAATTCACGGCCGGCCGGTCTGCAAATGTTGTACGGAAGAGCGCCTTGTGGAAAACCGTGTCCCTTTACGGCACGTCGTGGCGTTTAGTGGCCGTCACGGTGGAGCATCCGGCTGGAAAGGCGAAATAGGACCCGTGGCTGCCGCGCGTTTTTCCCCCGGTTAATCTTTGACGATTCTTCCCATCTTCTGATATATCCACCCCATGAAAAAATTGAATCCGGAGTCTTTACCCTCGTCCATCCCGGCCGGAAACACCGATCCGGGCCCGATCGTTGACTTTGCGCATCTGGCTTCGGTCATGGCCCCCGAAGCGACCGACGACTTTCTGCATCCGCCTTACGGTTTTTCCGCCGCGGATGAAGAAGATCTGTACACCACCGGTTACCTGCAGCGGTTTTTTTTAAGGTGCTGATCCGGATATCGGCCCCTCCTGTTGCCACGGGAATCCGCAAGGAGGTTGCTCATGAAAAAAATATATGATACACGACCGTCCATGCTTCAAGAAGGAAGGTGACCGTGTCCCGGAGAACTGGAATTGTTAAGGATGGCCGATACTTGCAGCATGCAACCGGCATGGATCACCCGGAAAGCCCCGAGCGGCTGGCGGCTGTTTATGAGATGCTGGACAACCCGCACATGTCCTGGAAATATGAAAGCATTGAACCCCGCGAGGCCACTCACGAAGAAATCGCGTATGTCCATACGCTGCCTTACATTCGGGAGATTGCCGGCACCGCCGGGAAGGACTGCGTTTTTCTCGATTCCGATACCATTGCCGGGCCGGAAAGTTATGAAATCGCCAAACTGGCCGCAGGCGGCATGCTCAACGCCATCGACGCCGTCATGACCGGAAAGGCGGACAACGCTTTTGCGTTTGTGCGCCCTCCCGGCCATCACGCGGGCGCCGGAAATTCCGAAGGCTTCTGTATTTTTAATAATATTGCCATCGGCGCGATGCACACCATGAAAAAGCACGGCTTGAAAAAAATCCTGATTGTCGATTGGGACCTGCATCACGGCAACGGGACACAGAAAATGTTTTATTCCGACCGGCGGGTTTTATATTTTTCCACGCATCAATATCCCTATTATCCGGGTACGGGAAGCCTGCTGGAAATCGGCGAGGGCCAGGCGCTGGGCTATACAGTGAATGTTCCTCTCCGGCGTGGAGCGGTCAACGGGACGTTCGTCTCGGTGTTTCGCAGGATTCTGGAGCCGATTGCCAATGCCTTTGCGCCGGAGTTGATTCTGGTCTCCGCGGGCTACGACATTTACTACCAGGATCCGCTGGGCGGGATGCGCGTCACGCCCGACGGATTTGCGGCAATGGCACGTGTATTGCTCAATATTGCCGACCGGAACTGTTCAGGGCGCGTGGTCGCCGTCCTGGAAGGCGGCTACCATACTGTGGGGCTGGCCCGTTCGGCAAAGGCGACACTGGAAGAGATGTTTGACGAAACGCATTGGACGGACCGGAAGCTGGAAGATTTGGAGCAGCATGCCGACGAGGAAAACAAACCGGTCATTCAATCGGTGATCAAGGGCATGCGGCCTTACTGGAATGTGTTTTAGGAGGAGATTTTGAAGCTCAGCACAGCGGACGTCGAATACGTTGCCAAATTGGCGCGACTGGAAGTATCGGAGGCGGAAAAGGGAAAGTTTACCGCCCAGATCAACGACATTTTGCGTTACATTGATCAGCTCAACGAGCTGGACACGACGGGGGTGGCGCCGATGAGCCACGCGATTGCCGTGACCAATGCGTTTCGCGAAGACCGGGCGGCTCAATCCCTCGAGCCAGGCGCTGCGCTGGCCAATGCGCCGGATGCGCGCGGCGAATTTTTCCGGGTTCCCAAGGTTATTGAATGACGCGTGCGGAGAAAGCGCCGCCCGCGCGGCGGTTTAAGCCGGTTTCCGGATAAAATTTCACACAAACGTGCCATCGGGCCGTAAAAAGAACACAATTGTGTCAACCCCCATTTTGTTGAGGCGTTTATGGAGTTACATCAGTTCACCATTCATGCGCTGCAGGAAAAAATTCGAAACGGCGAGGTTTCGGCCCTGCAGATTGCTGAATCCGTTTTTTCGCGCATCGATGCCGTGGAAGGCCGTATCCATTCCTACATCCGTCTGATGAAGGAAGAAGCAATGGCTTCCGCCGCCCGGGCGGATGAGGGCATTCAAAAAGGGGATATTCAGCCTTTAACCGGCATCCCCATCGCCCTCAAGGACATTGTCTGCACCCGCGGCATTCCAACCACGTGCGGCTCGCGCATGCTGCATCAATTTGTGCCGCCTTACAATGCGACGGCGGTGGAAAAGCTGGCTGCGGCAGGCGCAATCTTTGTCGGCAAGGCCAACATGGACGAATTCGCCATGGGGTCCTCCACGGAAACCTCGTACTTCGGTCCCACGCGCAATCCCTGGGACCTGGAACGCATTCCGGGCGGTTCCAGCGGCGGCTCGGCCACGGCGGTGGCCGCCGACGAATGCATCGCCTCCATCGGCTCCGATACGGGCGGCTCGATCCGCCAGCCGGCGGCGCTTTGCGGTGTCGTCGGAATGAAACCGACGTACGGCCGGGTGTCGCGTTTCGGCCTGATTGCCTTTGCCTCTTCGCTCGATCAGATCGGGCCCTTGACCAAGGATGTGGAAGACTGCGCGATCATGATGAATGTCCTGGCCGGTTACGACCCGAAAGAATCCACCTCGGTCAAAGCGGAAGTCCCCGATTACCGGCAGTTTGTCGGCCGCGATATCAAAGGGTGGAAAATCGGCATTCCCAAAGAATATTTCATCGATGGCATTGACCCGGAAGTTTCCGCCGCCGTCGCCAAGACGATTGAAACGGTCCGGCAGTGCGGCGCTTCCATTGTGGAGATTTCGCTCCCGCACACAAAGTACTGTGTGGCCGTGTATTACATCATCGCGCCGGCGGAGGCCTCCTCCAACCTGGCGCGCTACGACGGCGTCCGGTACGGTTTCCGGGCGGCCGATGCCCGGGACCTGTCCGAGATGTATCAGAAGACCAGAAGGCAGGGATTCGGCGCGGAGGTCAAGCGCCGCATCATGATTGGAACCTACGCTCTGTCCGCCGGATACTACGATGCTTACTACGGCAAAGCCTCGCAGGTGCGGGCGCTGATCCGCCGGGATTTCGACGAGGCTTTTGCCCGATGCGATGTCGTCCTCACGCCCACGACGCCGACGCCCGCTTTTAAAATCGGCGAGAAAACAGACGATCCGCTGCAGATGTATCTATCGGATATATTTACCATATCGGCCAATTTGGCGGGGATTCCCGGCATCTCCGTGCCGTGCGGCTTCAGCACATCCGGGCTGCCGATCGGCGTCCAGTTCCTGGCGGGTCATTTTGAGGAGGGGAAGCTGCTGCAAGCGGCTTCGGCGTATGAAAAAAGCGCCGCCGTGGAAAAAAGGAGGCCTGCTTTATAATGGATTTTGAAACGGTCATCGGGTTGGAAGTTCACGCCCAGCTTTTAACGGACACGAAAATTTTTTGCAGCTGCTCCACTCAATTCGGCGCGGCGCCCAACAGCCACGCCTGCCCGGTTTGTCTGGGCATGCCGGGCGTTTTGCCGGTGCTCAATAAAAAAGTTGTGGAGTACGCCATGAGGATGGCGCTGGCGACGCACTGCGCCATCAATCCCCAAAACGTCTTTGCGCGAAAGAATTATTTTTATCCCGACCTGCCGAAGGGCTACCAGATTTCGCAGTATGCCTATCCCCTGGCGGAGCACGGTTACATCATGATCGACACCGGCGAAGGATCACGAAAGATCGGCATCACCCGGATTCACATGGAGGAGGACGCGGGCAAACTGATCCATGACGACCATAACCCGGCAAGCTACGTGGATTTGAACCGCACCGGCGTGCCGCTGATTGAAATCGTCGGCGAACCGGACATCCGCTCGCCGGAAGAGGCTGCCGAATACCTCCGTCGCCTGCATGAAATCCTGGTGTATCTCGATATCTGCGACGGCAACATGGAGGAGGGTTCCTTCCGCTGCGACGCCAACGTGTCCATCCGGCCCCGCGGGCAGAAGGAGTTCGGCACCCGGACGGAGCTCAAAAACATGAACTCTTTCCGCAACGTGCAGCGCGGGCTGGAGTATGAAGTCCGCCGCCAGCAGTATCTGGTGGAAAACGGCGAAAAAATTGTGCAGGAGACCCGCCTGTGGGACGACGCGCAGGGCGTGACGAACCCGATGCGCAGCAAGGAAGAAGCGCACGACTACCGCTATTTCCCGGATCCCGACCTGGTGCCGGTGGTTGTGGATGAAGCCTGGGTGGCCGACATTCGCGCCGGTATGCCGGAGTTGCCGCAGGCCAAGCGAGAACGGTTTGTGAACGACTATCAAATCCCGGCCTACGACGC
>Ga0208694_1005120_pt1 | contig 11338 bp, 10 predicted proteins | sample AD_UKC078_MetaG_FD_184442 | JGI IMG/M metagenome (GOLD analysis project Ga0208694, IMG submission 184442) | Active sludge microbial communities of municipal wastewater-treating anaerobic digesters from USA - AD_UKC078_MetaG (SPAdes) (version 2) | ecosystem: Engineered > Bioreactor > Anaerobic >...
CCTCCCCCCGGGGGGAGGTATTCTAAAGGATAACCTCAGGATCAAAGTATAGTAACTAACAACGCACTGTTCACCAGGAAAACTAATTTACAGAAACTTCTTGACATAACCTCGCCGGAATACATCTTGTAGACAAGCCCCCATTGCTTCAGATTATTCTGGCAGCTTGAGCGGCGGGCTGCCTCCCGGGCTCGGGCAAGTGCTGGCAGAAGGATCGCGGCAAGAATGCCGATGATCGCAATCACAACCAGCAGCTCAATAAGAGTAAATCCTTTTCGTTTCATTACGAGTGCTCCTTATCAGTTAAGTGACCTCTTTATAAAAAAAAGAACATGCTGTCGGGTGATCAAAACGAATAAGGGGCTATGAAAGAGTGCATGCCCTATAATCAGTATAGCACGGCAATAAGCGCTTTGCAATGGTTTTGCCTTCAGGCGCAGGCTGAAAATTAGAGCGAAAGAATCTGCAAAAAGCAGTATCCGGTTATCTGAATTTGCCTTGCCTTTTTTCACAGTTCAGTTGATGTGTCCCGGGGTGATTTGTTACAGTAGCGCTTTCCAACATGGCTCCTGAACAGGGGCATTTCCATTATTTTTCTGAACTTCTGAACCATCAGGCTGTGAGAACCCGACATGACCAAGGACTTGGAACCGCAGTTGTTGAGTGGAAATCAGGCAGTCGCTCTGGCGGCACTGCATCTGGGGGTTTCGCTGGGAGTCGGCTATCCCGGCACGCCTTCCACTGAAATACTTGAAAACTTTTCTCTTATCGGAGGGCGCGCACAATGGTCACCCAATGAAAAAGTGGCGCTGGAAGTGGGGATCGGTGTTGCCTACGGCGGTGGCCGGACACTGGTGACCATGAAGCATGTGGGCGTCAATGTGGCAGCCGATCCGCTGTTCACTGTCGCCTACACAGGGGTTCGGGGCGGACTTGTTCTTGTGTCTGCTGATGATCCGGGCATGGGTTCCAGTCAGAATGAGCAGGATAACCGTCGTTTCGCCGTTGCCGCCAGCGTCATGATGCTGGAACCGTCGGATGCCCAGGAAAGCTATGATTTTCTTTTCGAGGCTTTCCGGCTTTCCGAGAAATGGCAGCTTCCTGTCCTGTTTCGGATGACCACCCGTGTATGCCATTCCAGAGGGATTGTGAGACCTCACGCACCGGCAATCCCGGATATGGATCCCGGTTTTGTCCGCGATCCCCGCGCTTATGTCATGATTCCGGGCTATGCCCGCCTTGCCCATAAGCGCATGCGTCAGAAAATGAATGAGATTCAGCAGTGGAACGAAAGTGCTGATCTTAACCGTATTTATGAGGGCGACCCGTCGCTGGGTATTGTCACATCGGGCGTTTCTTTTCTGCATACCCGCGAAGCAGCGCCGGAAGCTTCTGTTTTAAAACTGGGGATGACGTATCCGCTTCCGATCGAAAAGATCCGGGCTTTTGCGAAGACAGTGGATCGCCTGCTGGTGATCGAGGAAAACGATCCCTATCTGGTGGAAGCCTTGCGGACGGCGGGCATCCCCTGCGAAGGCAAGGCGGAGATGTATCGTTTTGGCGAGCTGAACATTACCCGGGTGAAGCGGATTGTTACCGGGGATCTCACGGATGAAACGCCGCCCCCTCCGGGCAAGCCACCCCAACTCTGTCAGGGCTGCCCGCATCGGATGGCTTTTGCCGTGATGAAAAAATTCAACTGCATTATTGCAGGTGATATCGGCTGTTACACGCTGAGCGTGCTGCCGCCCTTTGAAACGCTGGACACCTGTGTCTGCATGGGCGCCAGCCTGGGCGTCGGGCTTGGGCTCCGTCACACGCTTCCTGCCGAAGAAGCACGTCGTGTTGTCAGTGTCATCGGTGACAGCACATTCGCCCACAGCGGTCTTACCGGTGTTGTTGAGATGGTTTACAATCCGCCGGAAACGGGGCATGTTCTTGTGATTCTGGATAACGGCACCACGGCGATGACAGGCATGCAGGAGCATCCGGGCACAGGCCGCTCTCTGGATCATCAGCAGACGGGCAAACTCGTCTTTGAGAACGTGATCCGTTCCATGGGTGTGCCTAATGTGCATGTGGTGAACAGACCGCAGGATTTCGAAGCGGTTTTCCGGGGATCTCTGGCGAAGAATGAACTTTCCGTGATCATCCTCAGGAAGGTCTGTTTTCTTGCCGAACCTAAACTCGCTCAATATGAAGCGAAAACCCGAAGCAGCAAGGACTGACATGGATACGCGTATAACTAATGTTGTGATTGCAGGGCTGGGCGGTCAGGGTGTGATCCGTGCCGCCAATATTCTTGCGGAAACGGCATTTCGTGCCGGGCTGGATGTGAAGCAGGGCGAGATACACGGGATGAGTCAGCGTGGCGGGTCGGTAACCAGTGATATCCGTTTCGGTGAGAAGGTATACAGCCCCATGGTTCCGGACGGCTGTGCGGATTATGTGCTGGTGATGCATCCTACTCAGGAGGACAATAACCGCCATCATCTCAAAGAAGGCGGTAATTTTATCAGCGTGACCCGGCTTTTGGGAGAAGGGCAAAGCAAGCTTTCCGATCTGGACAGCGATGATTCCACGCCGGTGACAGAGCGGAACTGCAATATAGCGCTTCTCGGCATTCTGAGTGTATTTCTTTCTTTTGATGATGCTCTCTGGGAAGCGGCCATATGCGCCAACCTGCCTGCCCGGGTGCATGCCGATAATCTGGCTGTTTTTGCTTATGGCAAGCAGCTGGCGGTGCGCTAAAAAGGCAGGTATTCACTTTTTGTCCATTGAATGCACAGGCTTCTCCTGAAAAAGGAGAGGCCTTTTTTATGGTATGATTATGACCATGCTGGAAAAATCCGACATAGCCCCGATCCGAATTCTGCCCGACACCGTCGCCAATAAAATCGCTGCCGGTGAGGTGGTGGAACGCCCTGCTTCGGTAGTGAAGGAGCTGCTTGAAAACGCGCTCGATGCAGGAGCGACGCGGATTATTGTCCGGCTTGTGGCGGCAGGCCGCAGGCTGATTGAAGTGCAGGATAACGGACATGGCATGTCTGAAGAAAATGCGCTGCTTGCCGTAGAACGCCATGCCACCAGTAAAATCCGGGAAGCGCAGGATCTGGACTCCATCCTTTCGCTGGGATTCCGTGGCGAGGCACTGGCGAGCATATCAGCCGTATCCCGGTTTCTGCTGATTACCCGCCGGGAAGGAGATGAAAGCGCCACACAGCTGCGCATCGACGGCGGAATCCTGCGTGAAGTATGCCGCACAGGAGCGCCTGTGGGCACCCGCATATCGGTCGCCCGCCTCTATTTTAACACGCCGGTTCGCGCCAAATTTCTCAAAGGAATCACGACGGAGCTCAACCATTGTATTGACGTGGTGCAGCGGCATGCTTTTGCCTGTGCCGGGGTCGGGTTTCAGCTGTTTCATAATGAGCGTCTCCTTCTCGATGTGCCCGAGCACGCTTCGCTCCGGGATCGCACTGCTCTGATCTGGGGCTTGTCTTTTGTGCAGCATATGGTTGATTTGACGGGAGAACAGGATGGTTTTTCTTTTCACGGACTGATAGGCAGTCCCGAGCTGAACAGGGCAAGCCGGTCACATCAGCTTTTTTATGTTAACAGGAGGCCTGTTTCCAATCCTTCCATGCTCTACGGTTTTCAGCGCGCCTATCAGGGCCTCCTGACGGTGGGGCGGCATCCTGTAGGGATTGTTCTGGTGGATATGAATCCCCGGTTGGTGGATGTGAATATCCATCCGGCGAAGCGTGAAATACGTTTTCGTGATGAGAAACTTGCTCATGATGCCCTGCAGCAGGTGGTGCGTACCTGCCTGGAGAAATACCAAAAGCAAGAGAGCTCAGCGGGAAAATCCTTTGTCAAAGAACCGTTTCCGGATAGAGAGAGCCTGAAAGAATCCCGGGCTTTTGAGGTGTCGACAGAATCAGAGAAAGAGCGTGCAGATTTTGCCCCGGAATTGCCGTCACTCCGGAAAGAGCCGCCCGCGCCTCACAGATCGGAAGACAGCGAAGCATATCCTTCCGGGGTGCATGCTGAGCCCTTCTGTGCGCCGCCGGAAGCGGAGGCAGCTTCTCCGGACGATGTTCCCGATGCCGTAATTCCGCTTGTAGTACCGGAGCCTGCTGTCCCGGCAACCGGATTGGAAACACCGAGACAGGAAGAATTTGAAAGCCTGGTTCCGCAGGGTTATTTTGAAGCAATTGAGCAGCTGGGCGATGCGCCTATGCAGCTCTTTGACACCTATCTGCTCGTGCCTGAAGACAAGCGCCTCCTGATCATAGACCAGCACGCCCTCCACGAACGTCTGAACTATGATGCCCTTCTGGAGCAGCTGGCTAAACCGGAACCGCCTTTGCAGCAGATTGCTGTGCCTGTAGTGTTCCAGGTGACCCCTGCGCAGGTGCCACTGCTTGAAACCTACCGCTCTGTCTTTGCGTCCATCGGTATTGAAGTGGAACCTTTCGGAGAGACAACCTTCCAGATAGGTGCGGTTTGTCCGCTCTATGAAGAAAGCAAAGTTCCCGATGTCCTTTTTGCATTGCTGGATCATTTGGGTCGCCAGACTCTTTTTGATCCTGAGTCCGTGCGCAATGAATTGCTCCGTACAGCATCGCGTGCCTGCAAGGCGTCCATCAAGGCAGGCGATCGATTGAGCATAGAAGAGCGGCGCAGCCTCCTTGCCGGATTCCGAAAACTGCGCCCGCCTTATACCTGCCCCCACGGGCGTCCCATCATTGTGGAGCTGACACGTTATCAGATGGAACGCAGTTTCAGGAGAATCCAGTGAAGTGCGCTGTTGCTGTGGTGGGACCCACCGGTTCGGGCAAGACTGCTCTGGCACTCGAAGTGGCGGAGCGGCTTCGGACAGAAATTATTTCTGCTGACTCCATGCAGTTTTATCGGGGCATGGAGATCGGCTGTGCCGCTCCTTCAGCAGCGGAGCAGCAACGGGTTCACCATCATTTCGTTTCTTTTCTCAATCCGGACGAAGATATGGCGGCAGGCAAATATGAAGGGCTTGCACGTCGACGGGCGGAAAAACTGCTGCAGTGCAATGCGCTGCCCGTGCTCTGCGGCGGCTCAGGTCTTTATATCAATGCTTTCAAGGATGGTCTGTTTCCCGGACCTGCACGGGATCAGAGCATTCGCGATCGGCTTCGTGCGCGTGCCCGTGAGGAGGGGACAGAAGCGCTCTACGCGCAGCTTCAGGAAGTCGATCCGGACTATGCGGCGCAGCTGACAAGCGCCAACGATCTGGTGCGTATTGTCCGGGCGCTGGAGGTGCATGAGCTGACGGGGCGCCCCTTTTCTCTGTGGCATCAGGCACATCAGCACCAGGCGGATAAATGGGAAGTATTACAGGTGGCACCTGACTGGGACCGGGAAGTGCTGTATGCACGGATCAATCATCGCGTGCAGGAGATGATCGATGCCGGATGGGTGGACGAGACTCAGAGGCTTATTGCGTCGGGCTACGAAAAGGATATTCACCGTCTGAAAGCGCTGGGCTACAGAGAAATTGCTGCGTATCTCCGGGGAGAGAGCAGCCTGGAGGAAGCGGTGGAAGCCGCCCGCATGCATCACAGACGGTATGCGAAAAAACAGCTGACTTGGTTCCGTGCGGACAAAGGGATTCACTGGCTTCCATGCTGTCCCGCTTCCGGTATTGCGGCAATGGCGGATCAGGTGATGGATCTGATCAGCCGGCGATTCCCGCATTACGGAACATGAACCAGGCTGCAGCAGCAAGGCAGAGGGACGCCCAGAGGAAATCGAGGCGCAACGGTTCGCGCATGTAGACCACCGCGAAAAGCGCAAAAATGCCCACGCTGATAATCTCCTGCATGACCTTCAATTGACCCAGCGAAAATTGTGTGTGCCCGATGCGATTTGCCGGAACCTGAAGGCAATATTCAAAAAAAGCGACACCCCACGCAAGCAAGATAACCCAGGGAAGAAAACGACCTTTCATGTCCTTCAGATGCCCGTACCAGGCATAGGTCATGAAAAGATTGGAGGCGCATAAAAGGAGTATGGTGTAGAGTTTGGGCATAAGACACCTGTGCTGCAGTTTAAGATGTGATTAATGAAAGTACTCGTCAAGAGAGGAGTTTCAACAAAAAAAAACGGCTGTTCGGAGTCCGGCTCTGCCGGAAAAGATATTATTTTTCTTTTAACCGCATTGCCCGGAAATCCTTCCTGCTGTGAAGCGACCTTCTGAATCCGGAATCTTCGGGCGAGCCGAGGTTGCCGTGAATGTGGACGCGATTTTTCTTCGCGTCACACTCGATGCGTACTTTACCATTCATCAGATTGTCTGTAACAATGGCGCGTTCCACATCTTTTCCCAGTTTGATCTGGGCTTTGTTTTCCAGAAACTCGTTGTCTGAAAGTACCACACTGCCACCCACCACTTCGATGGAAGGGAGATCGGCGGGAACCCATTTGTCATCTTTCTGCTGGTGACCCCACTGCATGAAGGTGCAATTGCTGAAGCCGACTGTGCCGACTCCGTCGATGAGGGCATTGCGGCAACCGGGTCCCCAGAAGGCGCAATTATTAAAGCGTACGGTGCCCCGGTGTGTTTTTTCCACCCGGATCATGGTCGGGTTGGGCCCGCGAAATGCTACAAATTCACCGTTCGTAATGAGAATGCCCATAGGCTCGCTGTCTTCCACCAGCAGGGCGGTGTGACAGTCGTCGGCGCCGATGCCCAGAAAATTGCCGTTGGTGGCACCGTTTTCCGTTTTGATGAACTGATAGCCCACGTTGTACCCGAAACAGAAGGTATTCAGGACATAATGCCAGTCCGTTTTACCGAAGAGGAACCCCGTGCCGTGTTCTTTTTGCCATTGGTAGACAGGCGTATTGATAGTCCACCAGGGGTTCCAGTGCACATTTTCTACTCTGCCGATGTCGTAGATGGTGTCTATGAAGAGTCCTGTGCGGATGGGCTGACCGTGAATATTACGGATGAGTGCGCGCTGGTTCCTGGATGCATCAATGCCCAGATAAGGGTTCAGCAGTTCCATATCGATCAGTGCCGGGTTGTTGCCACGCATGGCAATGGTCCAGGGGTACGGTGTGGGAGCTTCCGCATCAGGAAGCTGATCGGGGTAGTGGATGCAGAAGCCCTGCAGTGTGCTGCTGCCTTCCAGGGTAATAAAAGGGCTGCCCTCTTCACTGCCTGCGCCGCCCACGGGTTCCAGAACACTGCCGAATACAGGAAGCTCTGAGTCTTTTTTATCCCGGATTCCGGCATGGGCAGGCGCATAGTGAAAAGTGCCCTTAAGTGTTACATTGGCGGGAAGCGTCAGCGAGGCTTCAAAACGAAATCGGCCGGCAGGTACTTCAACGGTGCCTCCGGAAGCGGCAGCTGCCTCGTTAAGTGCCTGCTGAAAGGCGGCGGTATTATCCGAAAGGCCGTCCCCCTTGGCGCCATAGTCCATCACAGACCGGGAATAAGAGGCGGATCCGGCGGGAACTTGTGCATCGGTACTTTGCAGCAGTGGAGAGAGGCAGAACAGAAAAGCGTAGAGCATGGCGGGTATTCCTTTGGTTGCAGTAAAACGTCATAAACATACCTGTACCGCACCGATAAAATCAATGTTGAGCGAAATGTGCCGTGTCCCGGGCGGTTGTGTTTTACCGGCTTAAAACGGTATGATGAAGGGGCGGGAGAGAAGTATTCTGATCAATAAATGTTTGCGTGACATCAGTGGAAACGAGAGCTCATGACTGATTTGTCTGTTGAATCTGTTGAAAATAGCGGGGCAGGTGATACCGGCTCCGATGACGGTGCCTTCAGCCTGGATTCCATGCGCCTGCAGCTGGATCAGTTTGAGGGCCCTTTTGAAGTGCTTCTTTATCTGATTAAAGAGCAGGAAATAGATATCTTTGATATTCCCATTCTTCAAGTAACCCGGCAATATCTCAGTTTTCTTGACATGCTCCGTACGGAACAACTGGACGTTGCCGGCGATTTTCTTATTCTGGCGGCTACGCTGATTCAGATCAAATCGCGCATGATCCTGCCTGCTGAAATGGAGCAGGACGAAGAAGAGGATCTGGAAGAAGAAGATCCCCGCCTTGATCTGGTCATTAAATTGCTGGAATACAGAAAATTCAGGGATCTGGCACATCTTCTGGGCACCATGGAGGAGAGGCAGGGGGATCGCTTCGGCAGACGGGTCAAACCGGTCTATATTCCCGACGAAAATGAAGAGGATGCTTTTGAAGTCAGCCTGTATGACCTCATGAAATCCATTCGCGGCATGCTCCGTTTTCTTATGGGAGAGATACAGCACCGTGTCACGCTGGAAGAGGCGTCTGTTGATGAAAAAATCGCACGGCTGGAAAATCTGCTGGAGATGCGGGAGAGCGTTTCCTGGTCGGATCTGCGTCAGGAATGCCGCAGCCCGCTGGAGCAGGTCTGTTTTCTTCTCGCCATTCTTGAGATGTGCCGGATGCATCGCCTGAGAGTGCGGCAATACGCCTCTTTCGGCGAGATACGTCTCTTTGCCCACGACGGCGCGCTTCCTGAGAGCCCGGAGCCGGAAGAAAATGTGGCAGTTCTTTAGGAAAGAACGTAAGCCCTGGCTGCTTGCGGAGGATCTGGCGGCACGGCACCTGAAGAAGCGTGGTTACGCTATTCTTCACCGCAATCTCTGGCTTGATCGCTTTGAACTGGATATTGTGGCGCAAAAAGGGGATACAGTGGTTTTTGCCGAAGTGCGTTCCCGGAGTGATGCCAGTTCAACCGCACCTCAGGAGACGATTCAACAGACCAAACGCCGTCACCTCAGAGAGGCGGCGCGCCGTTATATTTCCCGGTATGGTGAAGGGGACTGCTATTATCGTTTTGATGTAATCGCCATTGTGATGCCTCCCGGAGAAAAGCCGGTGGTGACGCATTTTGAAAATGCATTCGGGATGGAGGAGTGGTGAGGATGTGTTCCCGCTGATGTTGCAGAGAAGGATTCAGGATTGCGGCGACTCAAGCCAAAGGAGAAGACTTGCATGCTTATGTGCCTGACCCTGCTTTGTTGTGCGGCATCTGCCGCCGTATCCACAGGAGAGCATCTGTTTCTGGATGCCGATGCTGCGCAGAGAGCAGGGCGCTTTGCTGATGCGGGACGGCTTTTTGAACAATGCGCGGAGAGTTCGGAAGATCTGATGCCCTATGCCTGGTCACGGCTGGGGCAGTTGTATGTGCTGAGCGGCAGAGGAGAAGAAGGGCTTGCGTTATACGAACGTGTCCTGAGCCGCTTTCCGGAAGGGCCCTGGGTGCGTCTGACAAAAGTGCGTCAGGCCGATGCCTTTACCAGAATGGGGCGTCGGGAAGAGGCGCGTCAGGCTTCTGAAGCGGCTTTTCAGGGTTTGTCGGTTCATCCGTGGTTTATGAGCGACGCCGCCTGGCAGCATGCAGAAAACTGTCTGGCACTTCCGGAACACCGGAGAGAGGCATACCGGTTTTATCGTCACATTGCTGAAACGACACTGCTTGTGGCGCTGCGAACAAAAGCCACTGAGTTTCTGCTGCAGTCGTCCGATGGTGAAGACCGACTGTATGGAATTTACGGGCTTATTCGATCAGGTAATATCACCGATGCCCGGAAACGCTGGAATCTGGAGAAAAATCCGGAATCTGGTGCTTTTTCAAAGCCGGAGCAGACGGTACTGCTGGATCAGTTCTGCTGGGACACAGGAATGCCTTTTGAAGAACGGCTTCGCCGTATTGAAGATCTTCTTCGGCAGGAGTCCGGCAAGTTCGAATACAGAGTGTGGCTGATGCTTGTTCTTCGCGAGCAGGCACTTGCCGGGAACACGGCAGCAGCTGAAGAATTTGCCGCTTTGCTCGTCCGGCACTTTCCTGAGGGCAGAGACGGGGGCGACGGATACTGGTGGCTTTCCGAACGCTTTGAAAAGGCAGGGGATACTGCTGGTGCCGACCGCATGTACAAACGCCTTACTGAAGCGTGTCCGGGGCATGTTCGTGCTCCCCGATCCCGGTTTAATCTAGCCAACAGAGCCCGGATGGAAGGAAAAAGAGAGGCTGCCCGTTCCTTATATGAACTGCTCGGCGAGGAACATCCCTACACACCTTTTGCGGCGGAAGGCTATTACCGATGTGCCCGGATGGCTCATGATGCAGGGAATGCAGTGCTGGAGCGTGAGGGATTACAACGGGCGGCTGCGACAGGTATAGAGTATTTTCATGCCCACAGAGCGCGCTATTTTCTCGCACAGCGTTTCCCGGAAGAAAAGCAGACCGGTGCCCGGATTCAGAGCGCACCGGGACAGCCTTTTTTAATCGGCGCCCCCTGTCCTGACGAAACGGAGGCGCCTTTGCTTCAGCCGCTGATTTCATCAACTCCCGCCTGGCGGCGCATCCACTTTCTGGGCAGAAATGGGTTGGAGGAAGGGGACTGGGAGGCGCTGGATCTGATTATGAACAGTGCGCCTTCGTTAAAAAAACTGTGGTTTCCAGTCATCGCCGATGCGGGCTTCATGCGCACACTCTTCCAGTATCTTCCCGGCTCCGATACGGATGAGTCCGGCAGGATACCTGAAACGATCAGGCGCCGGCTGGACTATCCCCGGGCTTACTGGGATCTTGTGGTGCCTGTTGCCAAGGAACTGAATCTGGATCCATATCTCATTCTGGCAGTAGCGCGTCAGGAAAGCGTATTTTGCGCCACCATCATGTCTCACGCCGGCGCCACGGGCGTGATGCAGCTGATGCCGGCGACAGCCGACTGGCTTGCCCGGGTGGATAGCCGTATTTCACAGAGTCAGGCGGCTAATCTGAAGTCACCGGGCAATTCCATTCGCCTGGGCGCTGTTTATCTGGAGCGCATGCTGAAGTGTTCGGAGGGGAATGTGATTTATGCGCTGGCATCATATAATGCCGGGCCGGGTAATTGTGATAAATGGCGCGCCCGTTTTCCGCAGGCAGATCCGGAAGATTTTATGGAAGCCATTCCCTTCACAGAAACAAGAGACTATGTGCAGAAAGTAATGGCGAACTATGCGGCATACCTCTCACTGTACCCGCCTGTGCGCTGAGCGGTATTTGCATCTCTCTGTCCCGGTGGCAATAATAAGCACAATGACCAGACTAAACCACGGATTGGAGCATTTCATGAAGAAGCTGTTAACTGCCGGATTTCCTCTTTTTGTATGCATCCTGACTGTTGCGTACAGCGCAGGTACTTTTGCGCAATCAGGCGGTTGGATGGCCGGAGTGGCGGCGACAGATATTACGCCGGATGAACCGGTCTGGATGGCGGGGTATGCGTCCCGAACGCATGCGGCAGAG
>Ga0208694_1005123_pt1 | contig 11332 bp, 11 predicted proteins | sample AD_UKC078_MetaG_FD_184442 | JGI IMG/M metagenome (GOLD analysis project Ga0208694, IMG submission 184442) | Active sludge microbial communities of municipal wastewater-treating anaerobic digesters from USA - AD_UKC078_MetaG (SPAdes) (version 2) | ecosystem: Engineered > Bioreactor > Anaerobic >...
AATTTCCAGAAAATGCCATCTGGAGTGCTGTTTATCCATAATCTCCGGCTCGTTCCTTTGGAACAACAAACCACCCGCTTCCGCAAAGCACTGGCACAAAAGGCTTTCGCACTTGACACAGTAGGGAATTTTGCAGTTAATATCGATTTTTTGGACGTTTCACCCGGTGCCAACACCCTCGATGTGTGGTTTTTCAACTTATAGCAGCGATTTTTCGATTTAAGTTGAAATTTTGCACAGCATAGGAGGCTAAGCATTTTGGCGTCGTCCGAGTGCAGTTTATCAATTAATATCGATAATGTGGACTTTACGCTCTCGGTTTCACATAAAAGGAAAGGGGCTATCTCGACCCCGCTCACTTTTTAGCGGTTTTGAGATAGCCCCACTTTATGGTGTGTGTTGGCGGTCGATTTATTTCTTCTTTCTCACAATCAAGTACGTGATGATGGCAAGTGCTATAAATAGGATGACACCCCCAATGATGTAGAGAAGAATCATGTAGTCAAAGCCTTTATCTTTTTCTCCTTTATCAGGGGGCTGTGTCGTCTCGTCGATCACTGTAGGTGATGTACTTGTGAGATCTGGCAAAGTCTCAGTGGGTGTCGTCGTCTCAGATGCCGTCGTCTCGGGTGTCGTCGTCTCGTGTGTTGTCGTCTCAGTAGGCGTCGTCTCAAGTGTCGTCGTCTCAGTTGTCGTCGTTTTAGTTGTCGTTGGCGCGGTTGTCGTCGGCGGTGCGGTGGAAAGTGCTTTCCAACGGGCGATCAGAGGGAGATCTTGATGGAGAGGGGTGTTAAAGTCCCACTTTTCAGAGAACTTTGGCACATCGTGCCACCAACCGAGAAATTCGTACCCTTTTTTCGCAGGTTCCTTTGGCTCTTTGACTTTGCCTCCGTCGAGTACATACTGTTTGTCGGGGACGGGCTTGCCGCCGTCCGCATTGAACGTGACGACGAAGCGAGGCTTTGCTGTAAACCTCAAGCCTGCACTGGCTGTGATCTGATAACCCGGTCCCATGACGTCGTATACGTCCGCCTTGATACCGTTGAACGTCACTGCAAGCTCTTTGTAGTCACAGAAAACAGTATGTTGAGTCCCATCTTCTCGAATAAGATCAACAGATAACGCGATATAATGAGCTCCCGCGTCTGCTTTCCCGCTTGTGAGAAGGACGAGATTCTCTCCTCCGAGATCTTTGTATAAGTTGACGCGGAAAGTTTTGACGTAAACTGCCTCCGGTTGGACTAAATGAATACCTTTCAAGAAAGCTGCGATGTCCGTGCCCTGATGAAGAGGTCGATCGCTCGTTATTTCGATCTCCTTGATTACATACATTGCATGGACGTCCTTTGTGTCCAAGGAGATAAGGCTCGTCAGCATCAGAAGACACAAGAAGCCGACGGCAATCCGTCGCAGTGTTTTTGTCAATGTAGTCATATCGATTCTCCTTTTTTGTGACTTTGTTAACTTTGCAAGGGTTTCCACGGCGATATGTTACCGTGCACGGATGAGAGCAAGACACATCATCGTCTCGCGCTGGTGAACGCTTCGTTTTTTCGCATACAAACACTTATGTTAGTTATTATACACATATTGCCGCTTTTTTTCCACGCTAATATTTGTCATAAACAACAGCTCATGGCAATCGTTTCATGCAAAACACGCTTTCTTGGGCCTTGTCAGTCGTGGCGGCCCTTCCGTGTCGACTTCTTTAAAAAGGCGCTTGACGAGAAAGGGGATTACAATTATACTAAAGTCAAAGAAAGTCAAAGGCAAAGAAGGGTCGTCCGCTCCAACGTTTTAAGGACAGATACATCATTTTTTTCCGGAAGCGTCGGTGACGGGAGTGTGCAAGAGGTATGTAGCACGGTAGTACGATCACGGCTATTGGGGGCGCCAGGTATACGGCGTTGGAAAGGAAAGGTTTGATATGAGCAGTCTGACAGATATGATCGAGCGGGCGATACTTGAATTGATAGAGCGGCATGACGGGTACTGTGAAATTGCGCGTAATGCATTCGCCGCGGAGATGAAAGTGGCACCTTCGCAGATCACTTATGTCATCTCGACGCGATTCGGTCATGAGCACGGATACATTGTGGAGAGTCGTCGAGGGGGCTCGGGTTACATCAGAATTATGCGCGTTCCGTATACGGATCATTCGGAGTACATTATGCATTTGCTGCGTACTATGGATGACTATCTGACGCAACATGATGTCAATATTCTGATCGACAGTCTTCAATACGAAAACCTCATTTCACGGAAAATAGCAAACCTGATGAGAACGTCGCTGTCGGATCGCAGCCTTGCCCTGATCAGCGGACGTGATCGACATGAGACGCGGTCATTGATTTTCAAAAACATGCTTTTATACATCGCCTCATTGGGCGATGAGGAGGATTAGTCGATGTTATGTCAAAAGTGTATGCAAAATGATGCGACGATTCATATGACGCAGGTCGTCAATCATGTGAAAGAGGAGTACCACCTTTGTCGCGCGTGTGCTTCGGCACTTCAGAACGGAGAGATGGGCTCCAAGTCGCCGTGGGGAGATTTGTTCGAGCCGGTTTTGCCCGGTCCCTCCTTGTTCGGCTATCCATTTTCCCGTCCCGATCGTAGAGCGGCTCCGAAAAGGGTCGTTTGTCCGCAATGCGGCGAGTCGGAACGTGAACTTCGCGATACGGGACTGCTCGGATGTTCTCAATGTTATGAGACATTCTTAGATCTTTTGATTCCCGTTTTTCGTCGCGCACAAGGACACACGCAACACATACAGGTGCCGGATGACAGCGCGTCATGGATCGCGATAACAGAGAGTGCCTCGAAAGAGGAAGAGAACAAGCCGACATCGGAGATCGAGCAGCTCAGGAGTGAGTTGCGTACTGCCGTCGAAAGAGAAGATTACAAAGAGGCGGCGCGTTTACGCGACGCCATTCATGAACTCGAGAGGGAGAGCTCGACATGACGTGGTATCTGAAGGAAGGTCCGGAAAACGATGTCGTCATTTCGACTCGTATACGGTTGGCGAGGAATCTGAAGGATGTATCTTTCCCGTGGCGTTTGTCGCCCGTAGAGTTGGAAAGCGTCAGAGATCGCGTGACGAGTGCATTTCGCGATGTTGTACGCGATATGGGGAGCGAAAGACCTGTCATCGTCGAGTTGAATACACTAGGCGATATCGAGTCATGCGCTCTGGCGGAAAAACGCATCATCAGTCGAGCCATGTTGAAAGATACACGAGGTAAATCATTATTGTTATACCCGGGAGAGTCCGACGGCATTCTCGTCAATGAAGAGGACCACCTGCGTCTCTATTCCGTCGGTGCAGGATTATGCCTGTTTAAGACTGCCGGTTGCGTGATCAAATGTGCAGCGGATATGGAAAAAAGACTTTCCTTCGCAAAGAGCGACCGGCTCGGGTATCTAACGGCGTGCCCGACGAATACGGGGACTGGTATGCGGGCATCCGCCATGCTCCACGTACCGGGTTTAATCCGTGCAGGCGTCATCAAACGGCTTGCCGACAGGCTGACGAAAGCCGGCTATGCATTGCGTGGCGCAGAAGGAGAAGGCAGCGATGCATATGGAGATATGATCCAGCTGTCGAACCAGGTGACATTGGGCGTATCGGAAGAACAAATACTCACCGATCTCGACCGACTTGTCCATGACGTCGCAGAGGAAGAGAGAAAGGCACGGAGGGCCTTATACGAAAATGACCCGCCGGCTCTCGAAGACGAAATCGGGCGCGCGAAGGGCAAGCTCCTGTTTTCACGTCTGATGACGACGGAGGAGGCGATGCGCCTGCTGTCGCTCGTGCGACTCGGGAAAGAGCTCGAACTTCCGGAAATGCCGAGTTATTCGACGTTGCAAGAGCTCTTTATCGGTATTGGAGAGGGTGTTCTGCAGCAGGCAGCCGGAAAACCGCTCGATCCGCGAAATCGTGACGAAGAGCGCGCAAGGCGAATTCGCGAAGCGCTTCGATCATCCATGTGATTGAAGTTATAGGATATCTGTGTCGAGTAGACGGCGACTGGAATAAATATAGCAATAGAAAAACTAGATTGCTTAATTGAAAGGAAAAAATAGGGGGATCATAGAATGATGATCAGATTTTCAAGAAGAGCCGGTGAAGCCCTCGGACAAGCATGGGCTACAGCAAAATCGTTTGAAACGGCATACATAGGGACGGAGCATTTACTCACGGGTATTTTGGCGGAGGGAGATGGTCTTGCCTGTGATTTGCTCAAGAGTGCGGGCGTAGACCATTCTGCCGTTATACGTCAGTTGACGGCGCTGAACCACAAGGAACCTGTCGCGATTAAAACTCCGGCGGAGGAGAGTTTGGACGGCAACGAGATCTTTGCGATGATGACTCCTCGCACGCGTCTGGTGCTCAATCTGGCGGCGCGCGACGCTCAGGCGCTCTCACCGATTGGCGTGATTGAGCCGGAGCATCTATTGCTCGGAATTTTGCGAGAAGGCGACAGTGTCGCGGTGAGAATATTGGGAGAATTCGGTGTTTCACCGCGTCCATTCCTTACTATACTTTTGCAGGCTATGCAGGCGGGATTGGGCGGTCAAGAATCTGTCGGTGGTCGTTCAGGCACATTTGCATCCTCGGCGCGAGATAGTTCGACGGCGCCTTCAGAGTCAAAGACGCCCACACTCGATCAATTTAGCCGCGATCTCACGGAGATGGCGCGAGAAGAGCGTTTTGATCCTGTGATCGGGAGGGGTGATGAGATTCGCCGCGTTGAACAGATTCTCTGCAGGCGAACGAAGAACAACCCCGTCCTCATCGGTGAGCCGGGTGTCGGGAAGACGGCCATCGCGGAAGGCATCGCGCAGCGTATGATCTCGGACGACATGCCCGAGATGCTTTCAGGGAAACGCCTTGTCTCGCTCGATCTCAGCGGTATGCTCGCCGGATCAAAATACAGAGGCGAATTCGAAGAACGCCTCAAGACGGGAATCGATGAGGCGGTCGCGGCAGGCAACGTCATACTCTTTATCGATGAGCTCCATACGATCATAGGGGCGGGGGCTGCCGAGGGCGCCATGGATGCTTCGAATATTTTGAAGCCTTTGCTTGCGCGCGGTGAAGTGCAAGTCATCGGCGCGACAACGCTTGATGAGTACAGAAAACACATTGAAAAGGATGCAGCGCTTGAGCGCCGTTTCCAACCGGTCATGGTGAACGAACCGAGCGAGTCGGATACCGTCGATATTCTTTTCGGACTGCGCTCTCGCTATGAGGATCATCACCATGTTCAAATTTCCGATGAGGCGATTGAGGCTGCTGTCAAATTATCGACACGGTATATTGCCGATAGATTTCTGCCCGACAAAGCCATCGATCTGATCGATGAGGCGGCCTCAAGATTACGCATCAACCAGGTGGGAGATTCTGATGAATTGCGCGTCATGCAAGGCGAGCTTGAGAAGGTCATTGAGGACAAGGAAAAGGCGGTACAGGAGGAGGCTTTCGAACTTGCTGCCGATCTTAAAACGAAAGAAGCTGAACTTGAGCGGAACATTCGGCAGCTTAAGGAACAGGGTAAAGAGGGAGAGCGTGACGATTGGCCCGTCCTTACGAGCGACATGATCGCCGACATCGTGTCGAGCTGGACGAGCATTCCGGTCAGGACGCTGACGGAAGATGACAGCGAAAGGTTGCGTCGACTTGAAGATGAACTCCGCAAACGCGTTCTCGGTCAAGACGAAGCCGTCGCCGCTGTTTCCAAAGCGATCCGTCGCGGACGTTTGGGTCTTAAGGATCCTAAGCGACCGATAGGCTCGTTCATTTTCCTCGGTACGACGGGAGTAGGCAAGACTGAGCTCGCAAAAGCTTTGGCAGAAACGATGTTCGGCGATGAAAACGCCATGATACGCGTCGATATGTCGGAGTATATGGAGAAATTCGATGTCTCTAAATTGATCGGTTCGCCCCCCGGTTATGTCGGTTATGACGAGGGCGGGCAGTTGACGGAAAAAGTCAGACGGCAACCATACTCCGTCGTGTTGTTCGATGAGATTGAAAAGGCGCATCCGGACGTCTTGAATGCGTTGTTGCAAATACTGGAAGACGGACGTTTGACAGACGGTCAAGGGAGAACGGTGAACTTTACAAATACGATCATTATCATGACATCGAACATCGGTGCCAGGATGCTCGTCAGCCCGGAGGGACGGCGTATCGGATTCGCTCTTGACCGTGAAGAGCCGGATGAGAATGAAATAGTCGGCGATGAGGAGATTTATGGCGGCAAAACGTTCGATGAGGCGCGAGAGCTCGTCATGAAAGAATTACATCGCACGTTCCCGCCCGAGTTTATCAATCGGATCGATGAGATTATTTTCTTCAGAATGCTCGACCGCGATACCATGCGATCTATCGTTGACATCATGCTCAACCAGCTGTCCGCGCGCATTGCCGACATTGGGTTAATGACTGAAGTGACCGATGCGGCAAAGGATTGGTTGGCAAACAAAGGGTACGAACCGCAGTACGGCGCGCGTCCTTTGCGTCGTTTAATTCAGACTGAGGTCGAAGATCGTTTCTCGGAAGCTTTGCTCGACCGTATCGTGGAAGAAGGGGACACGGCTGTCGTCGATCTCGACGTTGACGCGGGTCACCTCATGATCGAAAGGAAGGTCTCCGATCGGAAGATGAACGAAGAGCAAGACGACAAGATGACCGCAATACCCGATTGATAAACGAGAACGGTTGCGATCGGAAAGTTGTTTACGGCTTAGATTTGTTTTAAAGCGGCGGCGCCTTTTAGTATATACTGTAAATCGCAGAACAGTAATTGTTCAGTATGTAAAGGAGCAGTAATATGTTAGATTTGGCGTCGCTTGCCATATTTTTGAATCGACTGGCCTCCGTCCCTATGATTCGAACGGTTCTGGAAGCTGTAGACGTTCTCGCCACTAAAAAAGAAGAGGTGATCGAAGCATTCGATCGATGGGCAATTGAAAATTGGCTCATCAGTGCGATTTTGCTCGGTACCGCTATTGTTCTGTTCATGTTGAGAAGACCGATCGCAAAAGGCGTACTCTACGTTTTGTTGGCGAGGACAAGGCGTCGAGATCCCGAGGCATACAAAGCGATGCGCGAGGAAATGTATAAGCCGCTTGGATGCCTGTTCCCCGCTTTTTTTCTCTCGATTTCCGCTTCCTTGGCAACGTTTATTCCTGAGCCTTGGGATAAAGTAACGGTACGTGTCTTCGATACGATTGTGACTGTGGCGGCTTTCTGGCTGTTATACAAAACGGCTATGTATGTCGGGATTATTGTCATGCGCCGTCCCACAAAAACGGGTTTGCCGATCGGCGATACGGGGGCGAAGTTCCTCGTGTCGATGACGCGCGTCGCGATTATCGTTATCGGCGTTTTTGTCGTTCTATCTTTATGGGTGAAAAACATTACAGGCCTTGTTACCGGTTTAGGGATCGGCGGGCTTGCCATTTCGCTTGCCTCGCAGGATTTGTTGGCTAATTTTTTGGGAAGCTTGGCTGTATTGCTCGACGAGCCGTTTAAGGTCGGCGATTGGATCATCACGACACACGGCGAGGGAACCGTCGAGAAAGTCGGGATGCGGTCAAGCAAATTGAGAATGTTTGACGGGGGCCAGATGACGATCCCCAATAAGGAACTCGCAAATTGTGCCATCATCAACTCCTCGAACCGCGAGAGGCGTCGTGCAGAGATGAAGCTAACGCTACCGTGGGAGATGTCTTCAGAACAGTGCTATGAGTTCCGCGAGCGTCTTGCCGAGTTGTTAGATTCCATTGAACCGATTACATCCGTTCAATTTATCGAGATTGATAATCTCACGCCGGAAGGTATGGAGCTCTATATACGGTATTTCACGGGTGAAGATTTCGATGAATCATGGAAGACGCGCACCGAGGTCAACCGCGGCATGATGAAGATTGCCGACGAGATGAATCTGCATCTTTACATTCCCGGTCATATTATTTTGATAGGTGATGAAACGAATGACTGAGAACAGTAACAATAGACGACAAGGTGCTCGTAAAGGTCCATCGAACGTGATCGGAAGAAATGGGATACGTCCTTTGCAGATGAAGAACGGTTCGGTTACCCGTGATGAAGCGAATAGAATTCGTAAAACGGACGTATCAATTCAAAACGTCTCGCCAGTGAGTGAGCGTAGCAAGAGGAAGACGCGACAGACGCAAAAAGCTCGGAGGGAACAAGGCGTCACACGTCGCGCTCAGTTCGGTGCGATGAACCATCTGGCACACAGGTGGTCCGGGCGAAGAAGTGCGAGAAGTCCTGAAGAGCCCCGTGTAGTTTCCGACATGTCGCCTGAAGCTGATGTGCGTCGCAAAGTGAAAATCATTTATCTCACGCTCATCGGTTTCTCGATTGCCGTGATCATCATCTTCTCTGTGTTGCTCAAAGTGAAGTTGAAGGCAATCAGGACGATGCCGACCGATGGCAACGCGCATTATCAATTCGAGGAACATCCGAGGATTACGTTACCTGCAACGGAAAGTATCATTGAGGGCGCGGAAACGGAGAATGAGTTTGACGACGAGATGGCGGACGACGAGGACGAGCAGCCGACGACTTCAACTCAACCGTGACACGCTTCTGCTTTATAATGTCAGATGGATTTAGTATTGCCTTAGGCGACATGGAACAGAAAAGGACTAGGACGTAGACCGAGACATACGTTTTTGAGGCTTCGTAAAGCCTCTGAATACAACGGCATCACGATGAACGATCGGTTGTTGTTGGTTTTTAAGGAGATTGACATGACTGAACAAAAACAAGGTAACCCCATGAAAACGGTCATTATCGCGGTTGTCGTGATCGCGGTCGCAGTCGGCGGCGCATTTTTGATGTACCACAATCGCTTCGTCAAGGCTGACGAAAACATTAACGAGATGTGGGGGCAGGTGCAGACGCAGTATCAGCGTCGTGCGGACCTCATCCCCAATCTTGTGAATACGGTAAAAGGGTACGCCGCACATGAGGAAAAAGTGCTCAATGATTTAACGGAGTTGCGCTCGAAACATCTGCAAGCACAGACGCCCGCGGAGCTCGAGGCGATCGACAGAGAGCTGCAAGCGGCGATCAATGTTGTTGTTGAAGCATATCCGGATCTGAACGCGAATGAGAATTTCCTGTCACTTCAAGCTGAGTTGGCGGGGACCGAAAATAGAATCGCCGTGGCGAGAAGGGACTACAATAAGGCCGTTGCGAGTTACAACAGATCGGTCAGAACGATCCCCGGGAAATGGTTTGCCGGAATGTACGGGTTCGAGCCGAAACCCTTGTTCGAGGCGCAGGAGGGAACTGACATGCCGCCGGACGTCAGCTTCTAAGAGAGGCGGATGACTCAATTGACATTGGCTAAGAGGCGCACAATATCATTGATTGCCATCGCGGTGTTGCTTACGCTATTTCCGCTCTTAATGGCGTTCAAAGTTCCTGCCAATCCGGGGGACGATTTTGCCTTTGACTCAACTGCGACACTGTCAGAGGGGACCCGCCACACGATTCGGGAGACGAACCGGCAGATCGCTTCAACGGGCGCGCAAGTTGTAGTTGCCATGATCCCGACGCTCGGGGACGACAGCATCGAGGAAGCGGCTCTTGAGATCTTTAGGACGTGGGGTATCGGCAGCCACGATAAAAACAACGGTATTCTGCTTCTAATCGCCAAAGAAGATCGCAAGCTGAGAATCGAAGTCGGTTACGGCTTGGAAGGCGCTATTCCCGATTCGACGGCGGATCGTATTATTCGCAATATCATCGCTCCGCGATTCAGGGAGGACGATTTCGACGGCGGCGTTCTCGACGGGTTTAACGCGATTATGACCTTGATTGGCAAAGAATACGGATTGGAGATCAGCGCGGAAGGGTACGCGCCGCAGGAAGTGGACTCTCAATCAAGCGATGACGATATTTTTTATTACCTCTTGAGCTTCGTCATAATTATTGTGGTACTGAGTATCCTCAGCAGCCGCATTTCCCCCCGTGGCGGCGGTGGCTATTTCGGCGGCAGTCGTGGCGGCGGCGGTTGGTCGAGCGGCGGTGGTGGTTGGTCGAGCGGCGGCAGATCATCCGGGGGCGGATTCGGAGGAGGTTCTTCAGGCGGTGGAGGTGCGTCAGGCGGTTGGTAGAGGCCGGTAAGTCCGTCTACGTGGAGAGTGTAAGAGATGGCAGTATTTTCCGACTTGATCGTATTGACGGTTGAAGATCTTGAGAACAATCTCGGTTCGGCGAAATTTTCCGAGTTCGTAAAGAAATCGGAGGCTTTTTTCGTTGAGCAAGTGACGACGATCGCAAATCATATTCTTGAATACCCCGATATTCGAGCCGTATTCATATCGGGTCCGACTTCGTCAGGAAAGACGACCTCGACGATGCTAATGACACGCCGTCTCACGGAGGCGGGGTTAAGAGCGCATCACCTCGAGTTGGACGATTATTACCGCCCTGAAAAATTGCAGTACGATCAAGATGGACGTCCTGACTATGAGAGTGTCGAAACACTCGATCTCGAGTTGCTCGGAAGCGATCTCGAGAGGCTGTTCGCGGGCGAAGAGGTCGCCATCCCGACGTTTCATTTCCCGACGAGAACACGTTTGTACGAGCCGGAGAAGAAGATCCTTCTGACCGATAAAGACGTTCTTCTCGTCGAGGGGCTTCACGGGCTTTCCGATATCGTGATGGGCAAAATACCTCGCGAGCGACGGCTCAGTTATTTCATCATGCCGCATGGACGTGTACTTTCCGATCGCCGCATGCTGTCAGGGAGCGATATACGTATCTTGCGCCGCGTCAGCCGCGACGTCCGAAAGCGGGCTGCGACAGCGATAGACACGATCGATTACTGGCCGATGATCGATCGGGCGGAACGCGATTTTATTCCGCGTTACTTGGAAGCGGCAGATTTCTACATCAATTCGGTGTTGATGTACGAATTCATGGTGATCGCGCCGATGGCGCGGGCGGAGATTGAGAAATCGCTCGATCTTTTCTTTCGCGGCGATCTGCCTCCCTCTCGCTATACCATTAACGAGAGCGGGCATTCCGATTTGAAGCGAGCCATTAAAGAGGCTGTTCGTCTGTCGTATGTCTGCGAACAGCTTCCCGAAGTCAACGCGTCTTTCGTTCCCGACAATTCTATTTTGCAGGAATTCATTTAGAAAGCGAGTTCTGTCGTCACGCGACGGTCGCGACGACAGATTGGCGATTCGGTAACGCGTGACACTACGATATGTGGGCGGTATGCCCTATCATGCAACAGACAGACTCCGATGTCGGCTACGTATCATCGGCATA
>Ga0208694_1005125_pt1 | contig 11330 bp, 6 predicted proteins | sample AD_UKC078_MetaG_FD_184442 | JGI IMG/M metagenome (GOLD analysis project Ga0208694, IMG submission 184442) | Active sludge microbial communities of municipal wastewater-treating anaerobic digesters from USA - AD_UKC078_MetaG (SPAdes) (version 2) | ecosystem: Engineered > Bioreactor > Anaerobic >...
GACGATACGGAAAATGATGCCGAGGTTACTCTGACCTACACGGTCACGGACGGCGACGGCGATACGGCGGCAGGAACGCTGAACCTCAGTTTCGACGACGATATGCCGGTCTTTACCTCGGCGGAAGATGGGGCTGTCGATAATGTAACCCAATCGTCTTTTACGGGTGATTTGGTATTCAGTATTGGAGCGGATCAACCTGTTGCCGGTGGTGCTTTGAGTCTGTTGCTCAACAACACGCCCCCAGGAGATCTGACTTCGAACGGCGCAGCGGTTCATTACTATGTCGATCCGGATAATCCTGACACGCTTATCGCCTACACGGGAGACGATCCAAGCGTTGCGGGCAACCAGGTATTTACACTGGTGCTGAGCGATGTACCATCGGGTGAAGCATCGGGCAGCTATACCTTCACCCTTCTGAAAACGCTTGACAGCGTGGAATTGGTTGATGTCGGGGCCTCTGATGGCTCCTACGGTTCGGGTCCGACAGGCTATCAAATTCTTTTGGACCCCGCCGCGACAACCCAACTTGCCATTCTTTCCGGCTGGAAATGGACGGGTTCGTCCTCGGATGTAACGACATGGCTATCGACCGGTAATCTGAATCCCAACCTGACGACACAGGCGGGTGTGAACGGAAGCACCTCCGGTTGGGGGGTCGATAACAATAAATTCGATACCAACGAAATATTCCGGATCGATTTCACGGATTTCGATCCTTTCGACACGTTCACGACACCTCCCAGTTTCAACGGACCCTACGTGAACTATACGACGGTCCAGCTATCGAACCAGTTCGGCGGGGACGACACGATTGCTTATGTGACCCATTATACGGACGGAAGTATTGATTCGGCAAGCGGAACGGTTACCGGTCTGACGAACAATGGAATGCTGACCCTGGGCACGGATGGCAAATTCATCGATTACGTCGAATTCATGGTGATAGACGGCAGCGGCAAGTTCGACCTGGTCAATGTCTCTACGGTTACGGGGTATGAAGATGTAGACTTGACTTTCAATATCGCCCTGACCGATGCGGACGGGGACACCGTAATGGGCGCCCTGGACTTTACGGTCAACGGTATGGAGATCACTTCGACTCCGTCGCTGATCGTGGGTTCCACTGGTGACGATCAGAGCGGATCGACATCCTCTTACACTTATGGCGAGGGTTACGGCGTCATCACCGGAGACGGCGGAGATGATATCCTAATTGGGGATCCGGGCGGAGCGAAGACGGTTGTCCATCCTGGGCAAAGCTACAATATTTCGATCATTGTCGACTCCTCCGGGAGTATGGGGGATCCTTCCGGAACCGCGGGCAAGACGCGCATGCAATTGGCCAAGGATGCCCTGAAGAACCTAGCCGACCAGTTGGTTGGGCATGACGGCACCATCAACCTGCAGATCATTGATTTTGATACTAATCTGGTGAAGAGCACCGCCTGGACCAATATTAATTCAGGGAACTTGGCGGCAATCTATGCGGCCATTAATGCCATGGAGGCAAAAGGCGGAACCAACTACGAGGCAGGCTTCAAGGCGGCAACAGACTGGCTGACCGGACAACAGGGCAATGGTTACGAAAACCTGACTTATTTCCTTACCGACGGCGATCCAACCTTCTACCTGGACGATGAAGGGGATGTGGCGGGGCCTGGAAATTACACAAATGACACGGTTATGCAGCATTCGGTTGGCGCTTTCTCCGATCTGGCGGCAGTGAGCACTGTCCACGCCATCGGCATCGGTTCAGGCGTGACGGAGTCCAGACTTCAGTATTTCGATAACACAGCAGATACGATCGGAAGCGGCGGTCAGGATGCCCTGCTTGAAATAGGGACTTTTGACGATTCCTATGCGCTTGACAGTATTGACAGTTGGAGCAAAACGGGTGATGGATCGATGACAATAACATCGTCTGGAGGAGATAGTCGGCTTGAGATCACGGATACGGGCGCAGGAGGTTCCACCTCTGCAACCAGCAACGCGTTCATTATTCCCAGGGGCGCTGCTTCGCTCACTTTCCAATATCAGACCAGTACTTTTGAATCCGGTGATTCATTCAGTTATACGTTGGAGAAATCTGTTTCCGGATCTTGGAGTGCTGTTAAAACCGGGACGCTTTCTGGAAAAGCGAATTGGACTCCTGTTTCACTGACCGGTTTGGAGGAAGGAGAATATCGTATTGTATTCACTGTAAATCAGGGCGGATCATCCGGTACAGAGTATGCTCGAATCAACAATATCGAGCTTCATTGGACCGATAGCCCCACGGGCGAGGTGACGATTGTCAACACGGCCGAGGAACTTGCTGCTGCTCTTGAAGAAGGATCCGTGTCTGACGAACTCGCCGCCGCCAGCGATGACACCATTTTGGGTGGTAAGGGCGACGACATCATTTTCGGGGATGCCCCCTTCACGGATGATCTGGCGGATGCTCATGGTCTGTCAACACTGGACGGCGCCGGGTGGAAGGTGTTCCAGCAGCTCGGATGGACCGAACAGCAAATCGTGGATTACATTAACGCAAATCATGAAGCTCTCTCCGCCGAAAGCGGCCGTGAAGGCGGTCACGACATCATTGACGGCGGCGACGGCAACGACATTATTTACGGCCAGGAGGGGAATGACATCCTTTACGGCGGGCTGGGGGACGATCTCCTGGTCGGAGGTTCCGGCAACGACATTCTCGTGGGTGGTTTCGGCGATGACACCCTTATCGGCGGCACCGGCAATGACATCCTCGACGGCGGCGAGGGCGATGACACCCTCACCGGCGGTGCCGGAGCGGACCGCTTCATAAGCGGAGTCGGCGATGATTTGATCGTTGATTACAGCAAAGCTGAAGGCGACATTCTGGATTTCAGTCACATTTATCAGCAAGGGGACCATCTGGCGGTTTCCGAAGGCACTGACGGAAAGGCAAAACTGTCCGTCATGGATGACACCAACACAGAGAAAGGCAGTGTCACCTTCGATAACATCAATTACAGTGATTTGACGTCGGGTGATGAATTGAACTCGCTGTTAGGTCAACTCAATCCCATCGAAGGAATTGACTAACAGCGCATGATCGATTAGCGGAACAGGGCCGCCGCTTGAGATGCGATTCTCAGGCGGCGGTTTTGTTTTCAAGGGGAGAACCCTTTCTTGTCATTCCGAGCCCCCCATTTTGGTCATTCTGAGGACCAGCCTTTCTGTCATTCTGAGGAGGGTCGCGACGAAGAATCTTGGGGTGCATGAAAAGAGAGATCCTTCGCTGCGCTCAGGATGACAATGGGGGGAGCGCGGACGACAAGGGGGGAGCGGGAAATGGTTATCTCAGGCGGTTGATCAGTAGGGCCAGGTTCAGGCGATTGCCCGTTCCGGTCTTTTCATAGACGGAGGTCAGATGGGCCTTGACGGTTCGTTCGGTAATATCGAGATCGGCGGCGATTTCCAGATTGGACTGCCCTTTGGCCACCAGTTCGGCGATTTTACGTTCCGTTTTGGTCAGGCCGGATATCTTCTCCTCCGATTCATGTTCGGAAACGGTTTCTTTCACCCGATGATAGGTTTCCTGGATCAAATGCTGAATGATCTTCTGGCCCAGCCACACGCCCCCGCCGGTGATAACGCGAACCGCTTCGGTCAGCCGAGCGGGAGAGATGTAGGTATTGCCGTAACCGACAATCCCCAGTTTTAAAAATGCCAGTCCCTCCTCCGGGCCGGGTTGGTCCGACAAAAGAAAAAATTTCGTCAGGGGGGACTGTTTGCGCAATTCGGAAAAAGCCCTGGGATCGACGAGCAGCCGATGGAGGAGTACGAGGTCGAATTTCCCGTCCTTGCACCGCGCCGTCAGTTCCCGCAGGGTGGATGCCTTTTCAAAACGGCTTTTTTCGTATAAAAGACCTTGCCATCGTTTCATAACGTTCCTGTTGGGGCTGCCGAGGAGAATGAGCATACAATTCACCTTTCTCGCAATGCGGAAGACTTCGCCTTTAAAACCGGTTTCAGGATATAGGAAAGAATCGTCTTTTTGCCTGTCAGGATATCAACGGTCGTCACCATGCCGGGGATAATGGGCAACGGATGGTCGGCGGTACCGAGAGAGCTCTTTTTCGTCCGGAGGCGCACCAGATAAAAGCTGTTTCCCCGGTCATCGGTGATACTGTCGGCACTAATATGCTCCAGGACCGCCTCCAGACTGCCGTAAATGGTGTAGTCATAGGCCGTAAATTTTACGTTGCCCTGCTGACCGGGCCGTAGAAAAGCGATGTCGGAAGGTTTGATCTTGGCTTCCACCAGCAGGGTCCCTTCATGGGGAACGATCTCGATCATGTCCATGCCCGGTTGCACGACACCACCGACGGTATTAACCAGGAGACGGTTGACGGTACCGTCCACGGGAGATCGCACGGACGTACGGTCCAGGCGGTCTTTCAGGGCGACGGAGGTGCTCGAGGATTCGTCGATCTGCGCCTGGACTTCCGTCAGATCCGTCTTCGACTTGTTGGCAAAATTGAGATTGGCTTCCCGGATGGCCATCATGCTTTCCTCGTACTTCGACTGTGCCCGGGGAATCTCATGCTTGATCGCTTCAATTTCTCCTTCCCGCTGGCTGACCTCCCGTTCCAGGCGGAGAATTTCGACATCCGAAACCGCCCCCTTGGCAACCAGGGGCTTGGTCATCTTCAATTCCTGTTGCAGCAGGGCGTAGGTTCGCGTCAGTTCCGTCAGCTTTGCCTTCAGTTCCCGTAGTTCCAGGTTGCGCTGATTGGCCTGCTGCCTTTTGATCGACATGCTGGATTGAATCTCGCTCATCCTCGAATTGTAAAGCTGCTGTTCCAGGGCGCCGATTTCGGGGTTTTCCCTCATGACCTCCTCGGGAACCTTGAAGGGTGTCCCGGTGGCCTCCGCATTGAGCCTGGCCGCTTTCGCCAGATCGGCCAGATACTTGGCGCGGTTTTCCTGAAATGAGGAAGAAAAACGGGTATCGTCGATTTTCAGAAGCAACTGCCCCTTTTTGACAACATCGCCGACGTTCACGAGAATCTCCGAGATAATTCCTCCTTCCAGGTTCTGTACGACCTGGATGTGGCTCGAAGGAATGACCTTGCCCTCCCCTCTCGTCGTTTCCTCCACTTCGGAAAAGGCGGCCCAGATAATGAAAATGAAGAACAACAGCAGGGTTGCATAAAGAATCATGCGCCCTCCCCGCGGGTTTTGTGCCAGGACGGAATTCCGGATATCCGTCATGTAATCGGTTTCTTCCGATGGCATTCTGCGGAAAAGTTCATTCAACTTTGTTTTTTTCTTCTCAGGCTCAGCCAATTTTTCCTCTCCTACCGATTCGCTTAAATGTTCAACTGACCCTTTCTCAAGGCTTCCAGAACAAAACCCTTCGGGCCATCGGCAACGATCGTCCCGTTGTCGATGATGATCAGGCGATCGACCATGTCCAGAAGCGATGCCCGGTGAGTGATCATGATCAGGGTCTTCCCCTTGATGATTTCGGCTAAATTTTTCCTGATACGGACTTCCGTTCTATTATCCATATTGCTCGTCGGTTCGTCAAGAACCAGGATGGGCGGATCCAGAAGCAGCGCCCTGGCCAGAACAATGCATTGCCGCTGACCGCCGGAAAGGCCGCGGCCGAATTCGCCAACCTCCATATCGAACCCTTTGGAGTGTTTTTCGACGAAAGTACTGACCCCCGCCATTTCTGCGACGCGGAGAACCGTCTGATCGTCTATGTCGTGGGTACCCATGGTCACGTTATCACGAACGGTTCCCTTGAAAAGGATGATATCCTGCGGCACGTAACCGATGAAGTGGCGCAGTTCGGCAGGATCGATCTGCCGGATATCGGTCCCGTCCATGGTGACCATGCCGCTTGTCGGTTCATAAAGTCCCAGCATCAATTTTCCGAGAGTGGTCTTTCCCGAACCTACGGGACCGATGATGCCGACTTTTTCTCCGGCGGCAATGTCCAAGGTGATGTTATTCAGAACCTTGTTGACCTGGCCGGGATAGGAGAAGGTCAGGTTTTTCACGCCGATGGCCCCTTCAAAACGGGATCTCAGGAGGAACGTTTTTTCCGGGGGCCTTTCAACGGGAAGCTGCATGATATCGTTCAACGTCCTCAGCGCTTCCTTCGCCCGGTGGTAACGGGTGGCAAGGTTCACTACCTGGGCCATCGGAGCGAGCACCTGGCGGGAGAGGATGACCAGGGCGATCAGGCCGCCCTGAGTCAGATTTCCCGCCGTGATCATGTAGACGCCGCCGATGACGACGATCACCACCACGGCGTTCTGCACAAAGTAGGCGACATCCTGAACGGATGACGAGAGGAACCTGGACCGTGAACTCCAATTGGCGATATAGCTGACCGCCTCTTCCCAGGCACGCTGGACCTGGCTTTCGGCTCCGAGCATCTTGACGGCTTCCAAACCGGCAACCCCTTCCACCAGGATGGCGTTTTTCTGGGCAGAGGCCTTCACGGATTTTTCCACGGCTGCCTGGAGCGGTTTCTGAACAAAATAGGCATAACCTGCCAGGACAATGATCGCGAAAAGAAACGCCACCACCAGGACGCCGCCGATGTACCACACCACCAGGAGTCCCAGGAGCATGAAGGGAATATCGATCAGGGCGGTAATGGAAAAGGACGTGATAAAATCGCGGATGCTTTCGAATTCCTGCAGGTTGTTGGTGAACGATCCAATCGATGGGGGCCTGGCCTCCATTCTGAGGTCGAGGACCTTCTGCAGGATCATGGCTGACAATTTCAAGTTCGTTTTTTTGCCGGCTTCATCAATAAAATGGCTACGAAGGGAACGCATCACCACCGCGAAAACATAAACCACCACGACACCGATGGAGAGAACCCATAACGTTTCGTAGGCACTGTTCGGGATGACCCGGTCGTACACATTCAGGACATAGAAAATTCCGACCAGGCCCAAAACATTGATCAGAAAAGCCGCCAGGAGCACATCCCGGTAAATGCGCCAGGATTCAAGCATGGTGCCCCAGAACCAGTGGCGGGTGGTCACCGGACTCATGTCTTTTAGAGATTTCCTCTCCAGGCGGTACTTCGGGCGGACGAAGATCGCGTAACCCGTATACAACCGGTCCAGTTCAGCTTGAGAAAGGATCTTCTCCCCCATGCCCGTTTCCGGCAGCAGGATTTTGTATTTTCCCGTATCGTCCGGTTTGTCGAGCAAAATGACGGCATGACGATCGTTGAGCAGCAGAATGACTGGAAGGTGGAGCTTCCGGATTTCCTCGAGGGGCTTCTTCAGAATACGTGAGGAAAGGTCCGCACGGTTCGCCGCCCGCTGAAAAAGATCGACGGTGAGCCGGTTGTTGACAAGGGGCAATCCGGAACTGAGTCCCGTTCGTGACGCGGGTCGGCCGTAAAGCTTGCTCAACTGCAGCAGGCAGTCCAGCAGTGGATCATCGTGCCTGTCTGCGTCCTGAGAAATGTCCCAGCCATTCGGAGTTTCGAGTATTTTTTCTTCCGCCATAAAGCCTTCTTTCTTGGACTGTGATTTATTGATGACAACCCGGATATTTCCTGACTTTTACGGACCGGTGAAACATTCACACCAAGGAAAATGATCTATTTATTTCAAACAAATATAAATACCATGAACCGATGTTGTTTTTGTTTTATAATCGTCTCGGTTATGCTAAGCATAGTTTTAACTGATTGTAAATCAAAATTGCGGCCTCGAAAAAGTCCTGTTTTTCTCTCCCCTGCCGGGGTGAGTTTTTTGACTTTTCGTGGGTGGAATAAAATGAAGGAGAAAACCCATGCTGTACGTAGAACGGAATGATGAAGGAAAAATCATTGCATTGCACAACAGCCCGCAAACCAACGCGACGGAACATAAGACGTTCCTCGACCAGGAAATTCTGGATTTTCTGGATCACAACGCCGCCGGTGAGTCATGGCAGACCCTGTTAGCGATTTCCGACCTCAGATTTATCCGCCTGCTGGAGGACCTGATCGATCTGCTGATCCGGAAAAATGTGATCATTTTTACGGAACTGCCGGAGAAAGCACAGGAAAAGATCATGGAACGGAAGAAGATCCGGGAAAAATACGCTTCTCAGAGCATTCTGACGGTCGACGACATTATCTGATGTGGACAAATCCGTCATCGGATCCCTGTCCGGGTCATTTCAAAGACCGGTTTGCGAAAAATGTTTCGCGGAATCAAAACGAAGAAAGGGGGGAACAGCCTTTCTTCTGCGGTCCCTATGTCAGGCTCTCTTCCATCGGCCGGGGCCGTTTGAAGAAATACCCCTGTGCCGCGTCAAGATTTAATTCCTGCAATATCCGGTACTGCTGCTCTGTCTCCACCCCTTCGGCAATGACGGCGACATCAATGCTGTGGGCAACGCGGCAGAGGGAAGAGATATAAAACCGCGTGTCGTTCTCCTGATCCTTGAGTTCTCCCGTATAGGCCCTGTCTATCTTGACATAATCCGGTCTCAGGGATTGCAGATAGCCCAGATTAGAGAAACTCCGCCCGAAATGATCCAGAGCGATTCCGTGTCCCTGTTTTTCCAGAACGGTCCGAAAATCTCTGAGGATCTCCAGGTTCTGTACGGCACCGTATTCGGTAAATTCAAATATCAGACGCGGGGAAGACGGCGGCAAATTGCTCAAAAAGTTTTCCACCCACTGCCTGAACGTCAAATCCTGTAGGGATGAGGCGGAAATATTGACGGCGATATTTTCCACGGGCAGTTGCCGACGGTCGTATTGCCTGACTTTTTCCAATACGAGACGGTCCAGGGTGGACACCAGCTTCATTCTTTCGGCGAAAGGCATGAACAGCGAAGCGCTTATCCCTTCCCCATCTTCCCGAACTAACCGGGAAAACACCTCCAGGTGCAAAATCTGTTGCGGATCCTGCATCGCCACGACGGGTTGCGCTTCCAGGATGATTCTTCGCTCACCAAGCGCTTTTTCAAGCAGTTCCTTCCATTTGAATTGACCGAGAGGGGCTTTTTCGGCCTTATCTCCGTCGATTACGCGGATACTCCATGCATTCGGTCCCGTCTGTCTGGCTGCCGTCAACGCGGCATCCGCTTCGGACAGAATGCGTGCCAAAGGAACGGCGCCGTCAAAAACGGCGCCCCCGACGTGTCCTACCTGATCCGTCAGGGAAACTCCTTCCGCAGCAACCTGCCTTAAACGGTCGATCAGGGTGGAGGCCACCGATTCCGCCACCTCCGGCTGGACGTCGGGGAGAAAAATTCCGAAATCTCCGCCGGTTAAGCGAGACAGGATCGCGCTCTCGCACTGAACAAAGCTCTCCCGGATCAACTCCCCTACCCGCTTTACAAGGTCGTCTCCAGCCTGAAAACCTTTCTGCAAGTTCAGCGTCGACAGGTCATTGATTTGAAGCAACAGAAGTACGCCCCTCTTGGGGGAGTCGGGTATATCTAAATAGGCATTGACCTGGCTCTCAAAATAACGCCGGTTTCCCAGGCCGGTCAACACATCGTTATAAGCCCATTCTCGGAGACTTTCAGTATGCAGCGCCAGTTCCTCGAACATCCCCTTGACCTTGAGGGTCATCCGGTTCATGGCTTCGACGACGGACCGGAGATCCTTCGTCCAGGGCAGCTTCTTCTGAACTTCGTATTCCCTCCTGCACAGCGCGTCTGCCTGCTGTTCGACACGAGACAAGGGCTTCAAAAGGATACGAAGACCAACGGCGCCTCCGGCCAGAACCAGAATACCGCAGGCGACAAACCAAAGGGTCATGCGGACGGCATCTTCCCAAAGGGTATGATAGGCATAACCCGGGTGGCTCTTGACCTGAACCGTACCGCTCCGGCGCCATCCAGACATTGTATTGGCCGTTGCTTCGGGGGTTTTCAGGGGAACCAGGGAAATGAACCACTGCGGCACATTTTCGATGATCACTTTCAGTTTCCGTTCCAAGAGGATCTTGTTGTTCGTATCGGTCACCCTGATCGATTCATAATATCCGCGATCGAAAACGGCGTTGACCATCCCCTCGACGGTGACCATGTCATCGGTTCCCTCACAGGACGAAATGGATAACCCTAAAGAGGTGGCCGTGTCCTGGGCATGAGATTCAAGCTGATTGATGAGAAAAGAACGGGTGCTTTCAAATTTGGCCAACCAGCTTCCGGCAAAAAGCAGGAAAAACAGACAAAGAGTGAAAATGATAAGCTGTCGGTATAGGGTCATTTTCCAAAACCTTCCGTATCAAAGTGGGTTATCTGACATCCTCTGCAGGAGATTCTGCCAAGGAGTAACTCTGGTGCCGGCACCGGCGAATTTTCCCCGTCCTCTCTGGTGAGCAAGCCATAATCCCGTACCATTGAAGGTAAAGATGGGAATCAAATCCTTCCGTTTCGAAGCCATCTCGATCGTGCTGCTCAGGTTGTCGAGAACAAGCGGTTCCGCATCCGGTTTGGCATAATATGTCAGGACCACATGAGGCATGTTGTAACGCAGTGCCGTGACATAAGTTATGTTTAACTTTTTTTCGGGAATACCCATCGCTTTCAACGTGAAATATTTGGCAATGGCAAAATCTTCGCAATCCCCGGCATTCCGGCTGATAAACTCGATGGGCGTCGCCCAGTAATCCTGGACTCCCCAAAGCTGGATATCATCGACAAATTCCATCCGGTTGAAAAAACGGTTGACCTTTTCCAGCTTCTGAAGATCGGAAGAGGTTTTGTCGTTCCGGATGAGGTCCTCCCATGACAGCAGACGCTGTCGGGCGTCCCGGCCGTATTTCAATTCGGCTTTCTTTAAAACGTCCCGGTTTAACCGAAAATCCTCGCCATTGAAGACCGGTTGAACCACGACCAAACCGGATAAAATAATTGAAAAAAGCAGAATCCATTTTAATTTATTGAATGTCTTCGCCACGTTTCTTAAAACAGACAGATCCTTTACAATGCAACTATGAGAAAAAGATTTGTTTGGGATAACGATGTGTAAATTCGGATAATTGATGTAAAAACTTTATCGGATTGGGAAAACGCCTGCGCCATTGTGGGTGAAAAGCCCGCACGGATCGTTTTTAGGGGACCTTTCAAATGCGCATACTCCAACTATGCTGCCTCCGATCGTCGATCGGAGGCAGGAACAACCATTTTCAATTTTCAGAGATTCCGCTTGCTTACTGCCGTTTATTTATTTTCCGCCACGCGACTTTCTTCAGGCCATTCGAGTCCCATGGTTTTCGCCAGGACACCCATGCCGGTCAACACGCGGTATTCCGCATATCTCTTCTCGTATTGGGCCCTAACGAGGTCCGACTTGGCATTGATGT
>Ga0208694_1005127_pt1 | contig 11328 bp, 21 predicted proteins | sample AD_UKC078_MetaG_FD_184442 | JGI IMG/M metagenome (GOLD analysis project Ga0208694, IMG submission 184442) | Active sludge microbial communities of municipal wastewater-treating anaerobic digesters from USA - AD_UKC078_MetaG (SPAdes) (version 2) | ecosystem: Engineered > Bioreactor > Anaerobic >...
CCTGCGTCCCAGTATGCTCCCAACTGCACCAACTCTCCAAAACGCACCCCCTTTCGGGGATGCTCCAAAACTTGGATTAAATATAACTTAAAATGAAATGTATAGATATATCAATCGTGCGTTTCTATCCTCACGAACATTCACGCACGTCCGTTCCGCTGAACGCTGAAGGAAATTTAAAATATTAGATTATCACTTATCATAAAGGCTGGCTGTACATTAGCCACACCGTTTCACTCCAATTTAAGGATGCGTCATTAAGCGTCGGCTCTTCCTCCATATATCGCCACGTTGACAGGATGTCAAAGCCGTAATACTTAATCGCCATCTTTCTCGCCCTCCCACAGCTCCTTTAATGCTCTGCAAAATCTTTCCTTTGCGTCGCAATACTCAATCTCGTAACTTTCGTTGATTCTTGAAAGCTTTGCGTTTGTGTCGTGCTTTATTTGCTTTCTCAAAGACGATGCTTGTGCTTTCATCAGCGAAAGTTCGTTAATACAGAGCCTTATAGCCTGTTTCTTCTCTGTGTGTTCAAAACTCAACTTCTCATAATCCTTCATCATCTCCTCGCTGATTGTGCCTTTATGTTCAGCGAACCAAAGGAAATGGAGAGTGATGCCCATTTTTTCGATTTCTGCTTTCTTCTCTCTTATCAATTCAGCCATCTTCAGTATTGAAGATTCTAGCGGTAGGATGGATTCCTCTATGAGTTTGTCACGCTTTGCGAGTGTTTCCGCAATCGCTTTTTCTCGCCAGATTCTCAACTCTGATTTTCTTTCTCTCAGAGTGTTCTCAATTTCTACTTGTGTCATATTATTCCTAATTCTAATTCAACATCAATTCCTGTTATTTCTTTAAATACCTCGTTGTCCCAGTTGGGCAAAGCAAGCACCTTTCTTCTATCTTCATCGCTCGCTTTGTCCCAGCTTTTTCTCCAGGCTTCTTTGTATTCAAGATTTCTCAAGAAACCTCCACACACCTCGATTTCTTTTTTGTATCTCTTTCGCTCCTCGTCCGTCGCTGTATCATAGCTGACAAAGACAAACGATGTCTTCTTGAAATAGAAGAAGTTTGGATAAACAACGCTGTCTCTATCCACATCAGTTTCTTTATTAAAGATTCGGAATGGAGCATCAGTGCTGTTTAAGTTTCCCGAATTCCAGTTTCCCGAATTCCAGTTTCCCGAATTCCTGTCGCCCGTATTCCCGTTGCCCGTATTCCTGTCGCCCGTATTCCCGTCTCCCGTATTCCTGTTGCCCGTATTCATGTCGCCCGAATTCCAGTCGCCCGTATTCCAGTTGCCCGTATTACAGTTGCCCGTATTCCCGTTGCCCGTATTCCCGTTGCCCGTATTCCTGTCGCCCGTATTCCTGTCGCCCGAATTCCTGTCGCCCGTATTCCCGTTGCCCGTATTCCAGTCTCCCGTATTCCTGTCGCCCGTATTCCAGTTGCCCGTATTCCCGTTGCCCGTATTCATGTCGCCCGAATTCCAGTTTCCCGTATTCCCGTTGCTCGTATTCCTGTCGCCCGTATTCCAGTTGCCCGTATTACAGTTGCCCGTATTCATGTCGCCCGAATTCCAGTTTCCCGTATTCCCGTCTCCCGAATTCCTGTCGCCCGAATTCCTGTCGCCCGTATTACAGTTGCCCGTATTACTGTCGCCCGTATTACAGTTGCCCGTATTGATTAATGCATCCTTCTCGTCTCCTACTATCTCTCTTAGTATCAAGAGAGAATTTGTCCCATACTTGCCATTATCACCAATTACATCCTCTCCTGCGATAACCTCGCATATACGGCTTTCAGACAGCTTATAATTGGAATTTCTTTCAATTTGAAAGAGTTCTCTACTGAAATGAAATACTGTATCAGAACACAGCTTCATGTCCTCTTTCTTAACATCCTTTGTGTAGATCTTGCCTACTTCGAATTGAAATCCTCTACATTTCAAATCTTTGTCAAATGCTTTGTATCCTATCATGTTTTTGTTTTTTAGTTTTCTTCGTCTTCGTCTTCTTCCTCTTCTGTCTCTTCCTCCTCGTCATCATCGTACCTGCTATTGCGGTATCTGTACGGACAACGCAAATCATCGTCGTATGCGTTGTCTGGGATGCCCCAGTATAGTCTTTCAATCTTTAACATAGTTTAATCGTCATTGTCTACCAGTTTGTCAACCATAGTCACTATTCTTGTCACTACGGGTATTTTGTTCTCAAAATTCCACTTGTCAAGTAGCTTGTAAATAACAAACAGCACCACACACCCCACAGCCTTGTGGCTTAGATGAAATGCCAACCACCCAAAGAAGTCTTGGTTCGGCTCGCATGGTTTCAGCATCAATACAAGTGCGATGCCCGTAAGTGCGAAAAGCACGTAATAACGATAGTTGAAAAGTTCATTCATAGCCTTAGATTTCTTCGATTGCAAATGTTGTTTTTACGTCTCCTCTCTCGATAGAGAACTTGTTACTCACATATTTTCCGACCTTTGCCCCGAATGGTTCTGCACTCTTGAAATTGTCGTAAAGCACATCAATGAAAGACGCGCATTGTGCAAGTGTGCCGAAAAACACGTCCGTGTCTTTGTTTCCTGTCTTGCTTTTTGTAACTCTGAATCTTTCCATAGTCGTTGTTTTTATTTGTTAAACCTCGTTGTTTTTTAATTACAATGCAAATATACAACCTTTTTCATTATTAAACAAACTTATATAATATTTTTTTACGTGATTTTGAAAAAAAGTGTATAAATGTATATAAATCAATAGTTTACAAAACATAAGTTTTGAGCCACTTTTTGGCTGTTTTTGTTGCTTTTATATAATATGTTGTATTGCTTTCCGTTAGATGCAGTTGTCAAAAATTCTTTGACAACTGAATTTTTATCTAATTCATTATCTTTTAGGATAATAGATATATAACAGCTGGCTGTTTGTTTTGAGGTGGCAAAAAGTTCATATATTTGCAGAAACAAACTAAAGTGAACAAAATATGAAAAATGCATTAGTATTTGTATTCGCCCTCGCATTGTTTTCGGGGTGCGACAAAGAGGAAGAGAAAGAAGACGTGAAGACAGAACGTCAATACGCGAAGAGCGACATCACAATGGTTGTCGATACGGTGGAATACTGCAAGAAGTTCTTGTGGGTATATCCGTTCAACTACAATGATGTAAAGGAGGTTGAGAACTACATAATATCTTACTCGTCAGAGAAGAAAGGTGGAGTGTGGTATTACGACATCACGCTGACGACACGTTACGAAGCCGACCCAGAAGAGAGAATGAGGGTATCGGAGGAAATAAACAAGCGGATAGGAGCGACAGCGGACAAAATGCCGATATGGAAAGAAACGGCTGAATCGTGGACGTGGAGCGAAAGATTTTAACAAGAAACAATAAAGGCTGACCCGAAAGAGCCAGCCTTTATTAACAAACAACGATTTTGGATATTAAATAATATCATACTAACAACACCTTTTCACAAAGGAGGTTGAATCAAAAAGATTTAGTTCTACCAATTTTGTTGCGGAAGCAGGAATCGAACCTGCGACCTTATGGTTATGAGCTATACGAGATACCTCTTCTCCATTCCGCTGTGATGGTGTATTTTTTTGCTCCTGCCATAATACCGAACGACATCGGACGAACCGACACGGCAAACCGTGGGAGCGTATATTCAACACAAGAGAATTCTGCTAAACACGTATACGTGATGAATCGGGTGCAAAAGTAAGAAAGAAAACTTTATTGTCAAAACTTTTTGTGACAAAATGTGTGACACCATATTATCCACGTTGGTAGAATGCTACCATTTTCCCAGCGTCGGGATCCAGAATAGAATTGCAGATCTCCTCAGAGAACACGAAAAAAATCGCATTTATTATAAAATTTCTTTATATAAGTTTGTTTAATAATGAAAAAGGTTGTATATTTGCATTGTAATTAAAAAACAACGGTAATAACGAATAAAACAAAATATATGACAAAGGAACATATTATTAACTCAGTCAAAGGCGGTAAAGCCGTCTATGACTTCATCGTGGCTCACGACTGCCACAATGTGGCTCAAATGAGCCGTGAAATCGGGGTTTCAGTTCCGACTATCAACAAAGCTTTATCCCGATTCATCAAAGAGGGGATAATTGAGCAGGAGAAAAAACCCTTGGTTTTTTCTCCTGCTAAATACAAAATTGTAAAATAACCCAATGTGAAGAAAAAAAATGGCAGGATGTATAAAGTTGTTCCGTCAGTTCCGAGAGTGGGAATGGTATCATGACGAACACGTCAAAAGCGTGTTCATTGAACTGCTATTGACTGCAAACTACAAGGTATCGAGATGGAAAGGACGAACAATTGAAAGAGGGCAGTTGGTTACAAGTTTGGGGTCGTTGCATATTGCGTTGGATCTGTCTATTCAAGAAATCCGTACGGCATTGGAAAAATTGGAGTCGACAGGTGAAATAACAAAAGAATCAACAAACAAATTCTCTATCATAACTATCTGTAATTTCGATAAATGGCAGACAATGAATGGAGAAGAGCAACAAACAAACAACAAGCCAACAACAAGCCAACAACAAACAAACAACAATCAAATAACAAACAAGCAACAATCAAATAACAACACTTTAATAATTAAAGAAAGTAATAAAGAAATAAATAATATCACACACACTACGCACGCGCACACGCACGAGGAAGAAAGCGAGAAATGGTTTGCTCAAATGAAACGGCAATTTACGGCTTGGCAAGCTGACGCTTGCAGGGTGCTGAAAATCGAGCAAGAGACGTTGGCAACGTACATCGAAGACTTCGAAGTGGAATGCAGAGCGAAAAACGCATCGCACGTAAGCTGGGCAGACATCACAAGCCATTTCATCGACTGGGCGAGAAGACAAGTGGAGAAACAACAAAAAACAGCGAAATATGAGAAAAATAACGATAGAGGCAGAACTTTTGAAACGAGAGCTACGTCAGCAGACGACTTCTACCAGTCTGTTTAGGCTGAATATGGATTTGCAATCGTGCCTTAATCTGATAAACTATCACTACCAAATCGAGGTATGGAAGAGACACAAGCAATACACGGAGACGGAAAGCCATGTAAAGATGCTGAATGAGTTTGTCAAGGCTCTTGTCAACCCCGATTTGTCAAAATTCGGCATCGTGCTGTTCGGGTTGTACGGCAACGGCAAAACAACACTGCTAAACGCATTCGACAAAGCGGTGAGGTATCTTGACAAACAGCACAACGCATTTGCGGAGGATATGGTGACTACACACAAGCGTTACGACCCGCAGGTTTTGAACGCAAAGGAACTCGCAAGGCTGTGTGTCAAGAACGAGGATGAGTATGCGAAACTGATGGAGTGCAACATCCTTTGCATAGACGATTGCGGAACAGAGCCAAAGGAGATAATGAACTACGGCAACCCTTACGCACCAGTAGCTGACATCCTTGAATACAGGTACGAGAAGCAGTTGTTCACAATTCTCACAACGAATCTTAGACCCGACGATTTCTTCTCACGTTACGGAGGACGAATTAAAGACAGGGTTCCTGACTCACTGGTTAGAATCGTAGCGGAGAATGAGAGTTATAGAGCAAAATGGTAAAATTTGCCACAAAATCACGCAAATTTGCGAGTTTGACAACAAAATAATATAAATTATCAAAACAAGAAAAACAACGGCTAAAAAGGCGGTTGAAATTAAAAAAAAATGGACTGAGGGGAGATTTTTGGAATATGAATCATCCCCCATTCTTAGAAAGGATGATTTTTCGGTTTTACAGACGTATGAAGTGGAACAATTAATTCAATAGATCTGGACGCAAACATTTGTAAAACATTATTCGACAATTAATAAACAACAAAAAAATGGAAAGATACGAAATTAACAAGTACCCGACGCTGGAAGAATGTCTGGGTGCGATGCAGGACAACGGAAGACAGCTCTCACATTTCGTGATGGGGTTGAAAAACGATTCGTTCTCAAAGAAAAGTGCGGACAACAAGAGAAGGATGAAGGAGATTGAGGAGGAATTGGCAAGAATCAAGTATGACGCAACTGACGTAAAAAGAGTTGCGATGAGGGGCGGTGACGGAAATATGATGACAAGCGAGGAGAAGAACGCAGTAATCCGCAACGTTGGGGAGCTGTACATGGTTTCAATGCTGTTGCGTAAGGTGATGGACGACACGTTTGGCGAGCAACTAAGAAAGAAGGGCGAGGGCGGTGAGCTTGTGTATGAGTATTGCGACAGACACATCAACCTAGTAGCCAACCTTCTGTATGCGTTCACCGACAGATTTACTTGGAACGTGAAGACACAGGCAAAGAAGCTGTTTGACATTCAGCTAGACACCGACAAACTATGCACCGACATAGACTTGCTAGCGATGAGCAACGTAATCAACGCATTTGGCACACGATTCGTCAAACAGATTGTAGAGCAGGAGGATATAGCAAAGGCTCACATGGAGCGAGAGGAGAAGGAAGTGGAGAAGAAAAAGAAAACCTTGGAGAAAGAAATGAGGGCAATTAAAAAAGAAATGAAAAAAAAGTAAATTTTTTTCGATTTTTCTTGCATATACAAAATAAAAGCAATATATTTGCATTGTGAATAAACAACGAAGTCAAACTAAAAGGTTAAAAGAAATGAACACCTACGCAAAATTTTGTCCAAACGTGTATGTCGCAAAATGTGATACACAGCACGAAAAGGGAGACGTAATAGAAGTGGAGACAAAGTACGGCAAGGAGAACGAATGCGAAGTTCACAATCTTGTCGCTACAAAGGATGGATTTTTCTACTACTCTATAACAAGGGTTGACGGGGTCAACAGTCAAGAGAGGGCAAGAAGAAAGGCGGAGAGATATGAGCTGTCAGCGTGTAACGCAGAGAAAAGAGCCAGCGATTACTATAAGAAGTCACAGAAAGATGCTGATTTCCTCTCGTTGGCAGAGCCAATAAAGGTGGGGCATCACAGCGAAGCAAGACACAGAAAGATAATTGCGGACGCACAACGCAACACGCAGAAGTTTGTTGATGAGCTTGACAAAGCGGATTCTTTAAGAGAGAAAGCGGAGAGATTGAGACAACACACTGATGATATAAACCTTTCCATGCCCGAAAGTTTGGAGTATTACGCAGAAAAGTTGGCAAAAGCGGAAGAGTACCACGAAGGGTTAAAAAGTGGCAAATACCCAAAGACACACGGCTATTCTGTCACATACGCAAAAAAGGCGGTTAATGAAGCTCAAAAAAATTTGGAATTGGCAAAAAGACTATGGGGATGATAAAAAAAACATTGCTAGCAACATTGCTAGCCACACAGCTGGCAATATCTGCAGATTACCGTCACATTCGTGATAGTTCAAAAATCCCATCATATGACACAACGTATGTGGAGGGTCAAGATAGTTTCCGCCAGATTTACATCAACGACGGAAAGTCGGAAACTTATATATTGATAAGAAACGATTCCATAATTTTATGGGACGTTGAAAAACATTGATATTAACTATAAATATAGATATTATGTACAGAGTAGTAAATGAAGATGGTAGCTTCTGGAATGAGTACGAGGACTTTGAGGAAGCAGAAGATGTATGCAACGAGTTGAATGCAGCATTAGATGTTTGCGAATCGCAATGGTATGTAGAAGAAGAGAATAATTAAAAAGACTATTATGTTGAATTTCAAAAAAGAACAACAATGAAGAAAACAATGACAACAGCGGATTTTATGATTAATCCGAGCAAAGACAAGATGGCTCTTTACATTCACGCATATCTTGCAGGACGAAAGATGAGCGGAAGTGTGGAGGTTGCACTTTCCAAGCTCACGGCAAATTTCGACTATGAGTTTAGCCTCATCGTTTCTGCCGTGTCATACGGCTTGCTGAGAAGGGCGATGGTTGAAAGCGAGAAACGACACTTAAAGGCGGTATTTATTAAATATTTGTAATATGCAGACAAAGGCAAGATGCGTCCACACAGTCGATGGGGAGCTGATAATTAAATCAGTCGACAACAATATGTCATTTGGCTACCGTACCCAAGTTTTTGACATTCCCAAGATGAAAGCCGAAATGCTGAAATACAGCGACATTGAACACCTCATGCAGGAGTATGACGAGGAGGACCAGACTGAAATCAAAAGAATATTCGAGATGCTGTTATGAGCTGGAAGGAAGAGACAAAAATTTGCCACCTTGCACGAAATAACGCAGAGAAGTGGCATTTAAGGAGAATTATTCACAAAACAAAATTAATAAGAAATGGAAATGAACGACTATCAAGCTGTGGCGCTGACAACGGCAATATTTCCAGAGGTTGAGAAATTCAACTATCCCGTCTTCGGACTATGCGAGGAAGCGGGCGAGGTGGCTGGAAAGTACAAGAAGATTATCAGAGACAGCAACCCGAAGAGAGACGCAAACGGAGCGCTTGTCTTCACACCCGAACAGACAAGGGCGGTTGCTCTTGAACTTGGCGATGTGATGTGGTACGTGGCTGTATTGGCACACAAACTTGGTTATCCGCTTGAAGAGATAGCGGAACTGAACATAAACAAACTTGCAGACCGTCAAAGACGTGGGGTGCTTGGCGGTAGCGGTGACAACAGATAATAACAACTAATAAATAACAGAAATGGAAAAATTAACAAAAAAATTGACAGCTGAAACAGAGCCAGTTCTTGATTGGGTTAAAATAACCAGCTACGTAGACGAAGCGGTTGGATGTGGAGCGCGGATTGACAAAATCACGTTGGAAACGTACTCAAACGGAGAGTTGAAAAGCGCGGAGATTGAGATGAGCGTGAGAGACGAAGAAGAAGTTGAACGTATTAAAACCTTAGACTGATGGCACACGAATTTATCGGAAAAATCATTTTCATTTCAGCGTGCAAAATGATTAACACGCAGAAGGGCGAGAGAAAGACTTGGGAATGCACAATGCAGTATGACTTGCAGAGCCAATATCCGCACTTTGTCGCATTCAGCATATGGGATGAGAATGTCTTCAACACGGTTGCGACATTCTACGGCAACGGAGAAATGAACGTAAGAATCAGTTGCGACGTTGACGCAAAGGAATACAACGGAAGATGGTTCAACAACATCCGCTGTTTTCGCGCAGAACTCGTTCAACCATATCCGCAGGTCGGACAACCAATGCCACAACAGCAAGCACCGATGGGAGGTTATCCACAACAGCCTATGCAACAGGGTTACAATCAGCCTATGATGCAACAACCGTCAATGCAACAGCAACCACCGATGGGATTCTCAGCACCCGTCGCACCACAGCCGACAAAACCCAATGCAGGAGTTGCTCCAAATGCTCCGCAACAAGGGAATAGCAACGGAACAATCGCAGTGGGTAACGGAGATTTGCCGTTCTAAGTAAAACATCCGTAATCGGAGAGCGCGTTTCTAGGAGGTTGGTCAGAACCCGAACGGCACGCGCAACCCGAACGGATAAAAAAAAGAAGACAATGAACAGATATGTCGGACTTGTGAACGGGATAGATTTCACGCTTAAACACACGACACGGGATAAAGGGGCGGTGACACGCACATACACGGGCGAATGGCACGGCAAGACAATCGAGAAAAGAGAAACGGTCGTGAGGTGTGGAGTGATACGTGAGAGGTATATTTGCGACGGTGGACGATGGACGAAGGTCACACTCGGAATATATCTAACGGATTGCATCAACAGGGAGAGAGAAGAAAGAAAAGAAAGGAGTAGATACAAATGAAAATGACACCAGCGCAGAAATGGGAAATGCTGAAAAAGCGATTCCAGCAAACAACAAAGAAACCGCACCAACACACAGAATCATCTCTGCAAATCGAGTGTGTCAAGTGGGTGAGAGCGACTTTTCCGCATTTCGACAAGCTGTTTTTCTCCGTGCCGAACGGAGGACAGCGCAACGCAACCACGGCACGAATAATGAAAGCCGAGGGAGTTGTGGCAGGAGTGAGCGACCTTATGTTTCTGATACCAAACAACGGCTATCACGGCTTGTGCATCGAGATGAAGACGGAGAAGGGCAGGCAGAGCGAGCATCAAAAGATATTTCAAGAGGAAGCCGAATACAACGGTTACAAATATGTCGTTTGCCGTTCATTTAAAGAGTTCGCAAGCGAGATAAACAGGTATCAAATGACGTGGATAGTCACCGATGAGCTGTTGGAGGTGTGCGGTTTCTACTGTGAGCAGACGGACGAAGAAGTCGCATACCGACACAAGGCACACAAGGATATAGAGCTGAGAAAATATCACGGTTTCTTCTATACTGACATTCTGGGCAAAGAAACGCTAATCCGCAAGGTTGAGAATCTTATGTTGTTGCTTGTGATTGCAGGGAAGGGCGACGTTGCGGACGAGATGCGGAGGAACGCAGAAAAGATATGCGTATGATAACTAACTAATATTTTCCAATTTGAATAAATAACGAATAAAACTAATGAACGAATAATGCTCAAAGAAATGAAAAAAACACTGACACTTTTTGAGGAGATAAACAATGGGGAAACATTCAAAATAAAAAGAAAAAAAGCGACGGGAGGAAGCGCAAACCCGATTGTGTTTCATGATTACGAATCATTTGTCGCAAAGTTTCAAGACAAAGAAAAAACGACGGATGACACGTACACCCCAAAAGATGTATATGAAGCGGTCGTCAAGTATGTAGGAGAAATCTATGACTTGACGGACAAACAGATATTGCGTCCGTTCTACCCAGGAGGAGACTACAAAAACGCAGAATATCCCGACAACGGGGTGGTTATAGATAATCCTCCGTTCTCTATATTTACCGAGATTACAAAATTTTACGTACAAAGGGACATCCCCTTTTTCTTGTTCGGGAGCGGAATGACTATATTCTCTGTGTGTCCGCATTGTACGGCTGTTATCGCTAACACGGATATAAAATTCGAAAACAAAGCGGTCGTAAAATGCAATTTTGCAAGCAACCTTTATCCGCAAGACGTGATAGCGACAACAGCAATAAAATTAAGGAAATATATAGAGGATTGTCCGTCACAACAGCAGAAGGATACAAAAGAATTAAGAAAGGTGGTAAAGCCAGAATGTGTGCTTTCTGTCTCCGATATGCAAATAATAGCCAACGGAGACGAGGATTTTGCCGTGTGCAGGGAGGAGAGCAGAATCATAAAAAAATTTGGAGGAGAAGGCTTGTTTGGTAATCATCTGCTAATATCACAGGCAAAGGCACAGGCAAAGGCACAGGCAAAGGCACAGGCAAAGGCACAGGCACAGGCAAAGGCACAGGCAAGGGCACTGGCAAGG
>Ga0208694_1005131_pt1 | contig 11322 bp, 11 predicted proteins | sample AD_UKC078_MetaG_FD_184442 | JGI IMG/M metagenome (GOLD analysis project Ga0208694, IMG submission 184442) | Active sludge microbial communities of municipal wastewater-treating anaerobic digesters from USA - AD_UKC078_MetaG (SPAdes) (version 2) | ecosystem: Engineered > Bioreactor > Anaerobic >...
AACGGAATTTTTGTAAGAAAGAGTGATGAATGAATGAATGAATGAATGAATGAATGAATGAATGAATGAATGAGCAATAACTGTGCCAGAATTGCGTTTAAACCAAAGGTTTTCATCACTTTCTTCGTTTTTTTTAAATTAACAACACGGTTATGCTAACAGCGACTAAGTTTCATGTCAAATTATTTTTGATCCACAATGTATTCAAACTTATATGTCCTAATTTAAACATAATGATTTCTGATGTTTGTGAACGCTTCAGGATCTTAGGAAAGCTGATAACGACTGTGAGTTATTGAAACTGTCGGCTCTTTTTTTGATTTCTTTTCTGTCGAATCTGTTTGTATTAAGAATTGTTTTTTCAATGTATTCGGCAAGTTGTCCATTTTCATAATACAGGTATTCAAATTCAGACAACGGGAAAAGTTCAGGATAGCTGAGCCGTTTGGGAAGAAGAGGTATGACTCCTGCTGATGCGGCTTCGAGGACACTTATTCCGAAAAACTCGTGGTTTGATGTGACTGGGATGATGTCACTTTTTTTCAGAAGTTTGATGTATTGTTCTCTGTTCTCAAGATAACCGAACGATATTATTTCATTTTTAAGTTTCTCTTTTGCAACACCGAATATTTCAGGAGCTCGCACTTTTTCTTCTCCGGCAACTGCAAGTTTAAACTCAATTCCTTTTTCCTTTAATTTAAAAAGAGCCAGAAAAAATTCATCGGGGTTTTTGTCATATTCCCAGCGGTGATTCCAGAGTATCACAGCCACTTCATTTCCAATCCGTTCAAATTCAGGAACCGGTTCAATTCCGGGATAGATCACTTCAGATTTTTTTAATATTTCATCTATTCTTTTATCAAGCCGGCAATCGGGAAATGACCTTAAAAAAGGAGCTAAGTTATTGAAAAAACTGTCTTTATTAAACTCAGAGTTAAACACAACCCTATCGGCAGTAAGTGCTGAAGTGAAGTTTAAAAACCCGTAGTGCATGTCTTTTCTTTCTTCGGGACCTTTATCAATATCTGACCAGGGATATGAAAGCTGGTTTTCGTGAAAATAGATCGTGTATCGGCATTTTGGCAGTCTTGAACCAAGAAGTGATTTCAAAAGGGCCAGATCTGTCAGTGATGTCACAAATATCTCTGAAAACTCTATGGCTGTTGCAATAACTTGTTCAGCAAATGTTACCGCAGAACCGTGCATCCTCCATTTCCAGTGTCTTGGAGGAAGCGTGAAAAGCATGAATTCATCAGGGAATCTTTTAATAACTGAATCGGCGAAACTTTTGTGGCTTCCGCCGTAATATGGCTCAAGAAAAGCTTTCATAAAGCCCATATTACCGAAATTTGTATGTTATTCAACAATATCGCCTTGACGAAAAAGTCATTTTATGGATAATTGCGACTCGTGTGTCGAGTATTAAAGTTAAGTGAGGGTTAAGAAATGGTAAGTTTTGAAAAAATCGTAAAAGTGTGTTTTTCTGTTTTTATTGTTTTATCTTTTGTTTCCTGTTCAGGTGACAAGAAAACTGATGTCACCGATGAAGACAACACAAATTCAAATGATGCAGATCAGACTATTGTACCTGATGAAACTGCTGACGAAGCAGTTGATGAATCTGTCGACAAGGACTTGTCCGACGAAGTTTTAACGGAGTCGGATGAAACAGTTGATGAAACAATTATTGACGAAGAAATTGACGAAGAAGCCGATGAAGATACTTTTGTCCCTTATGATCCGAGAGTCGCCCCTGCACTTTGCGGAATTAATGAGTATACCTGGCTTAAACAGGAAGATCTTCAAATGGGGACAGGACTTGGATTTGTTCTTGAAAGCAAAGAACTCCTGACCGACCTTGAAGGAATTGCCGCAAGAAAAAAGACTGCACTGATAACATTGATGGAAACAAATGACGAAGTTAAAAGCAGAAATATTGTCAGACGACCGAAACATGATGTCAGGATATTCAAAATAAGATATCAGACTCAGGACAAAGGAAAACTTGTTGACGCCACAGGAATCGTTGCATTTCCCGACCTTAAAGACAACACGGAAACTTTTCCAGTTGTGAGCATTCTTCACGGAACTGCACCCGGTTTCGCTGATGCATGTGCCCCGTCAACTGATGAAACTGCCGAAGGTGAAGCAACCGGAACCGGCGTTCTTCTTGCATCTTTCGGATACATAATCATTGCTCCTGACTATATCGGGCTTAAAAGTATGGGAGAAGCATCAACAGAAATTCATCCTTATCTGATCGCTGAACCGACTGCCATTTCGGTTCTTGACATGATGAGAGCGGCAAGGAACCTCCTTTCGCTTATCAATGCGAAGGCAATACCCGGTGACAATGCGATAATCGGCGGCTCTCAGGGTGGACACGCTGCGGCATTTACAACAAGATATCAGCCATATTACGCTCCTGAACTTGTTATAAAAGGTGCATCATGGGGAATTCCGCCGACGGACCTTGCGACACATGCTCAGCAAGCGCTGCAGAATTTTGTGAAAGCAAGCGGAAATACCGCTCTTTTCCTTTTGACCTCAAATTCATGGTACACTGGAGATCACACAAATCTTTCCGAAGTTTTTGTATCCCCTTTTGATGTGGACTTCCCTGTTGCGGCAGTTGATCCCGGATGTGACATGGGCGACTCAGTTGACGGAATGGATTCTCTTGATGATCTTTATTCAACTGAAATACTTGCAGAAGCCGCCGTTGAGCCATTCCTTGTCAATATGCCGCCGTGGGACTGTTTCGTTGAAGTTAACACTCTGCCGACATCACCCCTTCCAAGAATTGATGACATTCCGGCACTCATGGTGCTTGGCGAACTTGATGACCTCGTAGATCCCGGCATTGAAACTGCATCATTCCAGAAACTCTGTGAGCAGGGATATCAGATCAATTATAAAATGTGTCAGGGCGCAGGACATGTTGACGGCTGGGCATGGTCACTTGAAGAACAGTTTGACTGGGTTGACGCAAGAATCGCAAATGTTCCCATGACAGATTACTGCACCGTCAAAGAACCCATCAGATGCGCAAACACCCCTGACGGCGAGTAACCTCTCTCAAATAGCAAACTTCACGGATTGATGTTTCTTCAGTTCTTCAAAAAGCAGATACATTACATCTTTTGAGGCGATATAGACTTTCCCGGTGTAGCACATATAGTTTCCGGCGTTACTTTTTGAGACGATCCACTCTTTTTTCAGCGGAACATCAAATTTACTTAGAATTTTATTCAGGTCAGACATGTTTTTTTCATCACCTGATTCACTTGTCATTATAACTTTAAGATCTATCGTGACTGGATATTTGATTTCTTTTTTATGAATCATATTAAAAACTTACGAGTATTCCAAGTGCAACTGAATTGAGTTTTGTTTTTGCATCATCGGCTCTTGAAGTAATGAGAACAGGAACTTTTGCACCTGTGATCACATGACCGTTAGCTGCATTTCCCCAGTAGTTTGCGATCTTGCCGAGAACATTGCCCGATTCGATGTTAGGCATAACGAGAATGTCGGCACTTCCTGCCATAACTGATTCAATTCCTTTAACTTTTGCGGCATATTCAGAAATAACATTGTCAATCGCATAAGGACCTTCAAGATAAGCATTTATATCTTCAAGCTCTCCAGCCGCCTTTCTTTTCTGTATCTCAGCGGCATCAACAGTTGACTGAATTTTCGGACTCACTTTTTCAACTGCTGAAATATAGGCAACTTTCGGTTTTTCAAACCCGAGCTTGTGGAAGACTTTCACTGCGCTTCTTGTCATCTCGATCTTTGTTTCAAGATCAGGAAGAGGAATAAGTCCGCCGTCAGTTAGACCGATGAGCCGCTTATTTTCAGCTCCGAGCGGATCTTCGAACACAAGAACATCGCTCACAACAGGAGAATCTTTCAAACCGTTCTCTTTTCTGAAAATGGCCTTCATGAGCATGGCGGTCTCAACAGTTCCTTTCAAAATGAGATGGACTTTACCTTCAACTGCATAATCAACTGCACGGGTACAGCACATTTCAGCATCAAAACAGTCAACCACCTCGACTTTGTTTTCAAGAACTGTCCCCTTCCAGAGTTTTTCTATTTTTTCTTTCGGGCCGAAAAGCACCGGTTCTCCAAGATTATCAGCAACGATGTCAGCCGCCGCTTCGATTGCAACATCCTTGTCGGCTCCCACAACTGCAACTTTCTGTTTTTTCTGATTTTTCTTAACTTCTGAAATAATTTCATCAAAAGATTTGAACATGATCCGCTCCTGAAAATTATAATTTATAAAAAATTAGAAAACTATGCCCAGATATACATTAAGATAATGAAAAAGCCCTGCGTCAACAACTTCACCTTCAGAATCTTCCACTTCAAGACCGCTGAAAGGAACTCCGAGCTGATACCTGACTCCGCCTCTAAGACCGCTTTTATTCGCATAATCAATTGAAACGAATGGCTCTATCGCACTTGGAAGACCTTTTCCACCGAATGAATTCTCTTCCTTCAGAGCCATCGAATAAGTAGCACCGAGGTCAACCTTCAATTCATCAAGAATGTAGTATGTACCGTAAAGACTTGCATAGTATCCCGCAGTGAATCTTCCGATGAACTGGTTCCAGAGTGTTGAATTAAAATCATAATCCTTGTTGAATCTGTAGTTCTGAACTTTGGCATCAGTATTTACAGAACTGCTGTTGACCGATCTTCCCGGAGTGCTCCATGAATCTGCCTGCACATTTTCAGCATCGTCAGGAGAAGCAAGACCTGTGAGAAGTGACAGATGGAACTTTTTCGGCACCGCCCTGTATTCCATCTCAATCGCTACACCGACCATTTCCGCTTTAACATCCTTTTCGGTTCCGTCATCAAGGAGCATCTTTCCGATACTTCCGGTAAGGAATGCGAGTTCCGTCTTGAAAGAAAAATTCCGGTGGTGAAGATTAAACCAGCCGTCAATTTTCCAGAGTTTTGCATCCTGTTTTGTGAATGCATAAGATTTGTCACTATCGGAATATCTGTCGTTTAAAGGTTCCACAGTTCCGGTATCTGCTTTCCATTCACCGGAACCCTTGTTCTTCCATGAGAACATGACCATTGCACCGAATTCGACAACTGTCTGCTCATTCAGAAGCTTGTTTTCAAGAAGTGCCGGGTCATCTTCGCTCATTGTGAACATTGCACTGACATTGTATCCGTCGTCTTTCTGTGATGAATCAATGAAATAATCCTGATATTTGTCAAGAAGTCCCGTTGATGCAATATCGAAAGCGGGAATTATTTTGAATCCCGCTACCGGAATGGTGAGCTGGATCCTGTCAAGATAGTTCCCTGTCGACTGGTGGTTAATTCTGTTCCCGTCATTGTAAAGTATACCCAGACCCCAGTGGAAAGGCATACGACCCGCCTTAAGCTCACCGATCGGAGTATCAACTGTTCCCCAAAGCCCTTCAAAAACTATGTCCGCTGAAGTGCTCAGCTGCGCATCTCTTAAAAGTCCGTTGCCTTTGGTGTCGGCTTCAAAATTGTCTGCACCCAGAGCTGTGTTTCCGAAAATCGACATTTTTGTATGAATTTCAAGTGTCTCTGCAACATTTATAACCGGCTCAAGATGGAGCTTCATCCATGCCCAGCTTAAAATATCCTCTCTTGAAGGATCCTTCAATTCGTATTGTTTTGTACCTTTGTCATAAGCTGTGTCTCTGATAGTATTCTTACTCATAAGATACGGGTTGTTGCCGTTAAGCGCCATGTTGTATGTAAACTTGTTCGCAAACGAAAAATATCCGTAAAGTTCGAAATATTTTGCCGGCTTACCGTCTGTGACTTTCATCGCAGGGGTGCTCTTTTCCTCAACAGCCGGACTGTCAACAAGCTCGGGTGTTATTTTTTCAGCGTTTTCCTCTTCAGCAGGTGCGGGTTCTTCAGCAGGGCTCACCTCTTCAGCAGGCGCCGGTTCTTCAGCAGGTGCGGGTTCTTCAGCTTGCGCAGAATCCCCGGAAGACTCCTCAGATGGCTCAACAGCCGCCTCTTCGGGAACTGTATCCTGAGGAAAAAGATTTAAAAAGGAAAACAGGACTAAAGAAACAAGAATTATTCTTGACATTTATCCCCCTGGATTTATTTGGTTATTTCGTTAATTGAAACTATCTTGAACCCTTTTTCGCCAAGTATTTCTTCTGTAGCAGGCATATCCCAGCTCTTTATAGCTATGAATGCACTGTTCCTTACTGCAGAAAGAGTGTACATATAATCAATATTGATGTCGTTATCACTCAAAAGTTTTGCGATCTTCATCAATTCTCCCGGTTTGTCAGGAAGCGAAATTACAATTATTTTAACTACATTGTATGAAACATCTATCTTTTCCAGAATGCCCTTTGTCTTCTGTGTGTCGCTGACAACCAGACGAAGCTCTCCGAAAGCAGCGGTTTCGTTGATGGTAAGACCAAGAATATTTATGTTGCCGTTACTTATTGATTCAAGTATTTTGCTCAAAACTCCCGGTTCATTTCTCAAAAGGACTGAAATCTGTTCAACTCTCATTTACCCCTCCGAATAAATTTATGCCGGTCGGTAACATAGCACTTAAAAGTATGTATTGTCAAAATTTTAGAAAAAATTGTGATCAGCAGGTTGTTCCGTCTTCGCAATACTTAGGAAAACCTATCTCTTTTTTTATAGCTGCAGAGAGTTCTTTCGCAGTTTTCGATCCTGTAAATCTGTCAACTTCTATTCCCTGATAAGTTATCAGAATTGTTGGAACTACTGCGATTCTATAGTAGTCTGCGGTCTGTATGTCCTCTGTAACATCGATCGATTCAAAAACGGCGTCTCCTTCGAGTTCACTGCGAACTTTTTCAACTTCCTTTTTAACCCCTTCGCAAGCTCCGCAATGAGGAGAAGAAAAAGAAATAACCTTAACTCCGTCAGGAAAGTCACCGGCTCCATTTATCCCGGCATTATCATCTCTGCTCAGAGACAGATTAAGCAAAACCACGCCGGACAGCAAAAAAGCGATTAACAGATAAGAATAGTACTTCTTCATAATTCCTCCACAAAAAAAAGACAACAACTGCATACAATAACCGTGCCTGAAAAACCGGTTGAAAAACGAACTTTAAGAAATAACTTGCATTAACTTATCTAATTATGTTATATTAACTTGTTTTTGTTAATTAACTTTAAGGTGCCACATGAAAAAATGCATGCTGATAGAAACAATACCTTGCGGGGTGTTCGTAACCGACAGAGATTATAATGTCCACTTCGTAAATGAAACAATGCTTGAACTTGCGGGAGTTACGAAAAATCTTGTTTCAAGACGGGGTATCGCCGCTTTTGAATTCAGAAGATCGGGAGGGGAACTTATGAAACCGGATGACAGCGACTGTCTGTGCAAAAAGGGTGAGAAGGTCATCCAGCGGCATCTTTACCTGTCAAAAAAAGCCGGCGGGCTGAGGCCTGTTTTCATTTCCGGCATAAGCTCATCTTTTGAAAAGATCTCTGATGCCATTATTTTCTGTGTAACTGATCTCACACGGCTTGAAGGATGCAATATTCTTCCTGCCCTTGAGAGATCAAAAACACAGTTTCACAACATGATCGGTGAAAGTGAGCCGATGAAAATGCTTTTCAGGCATATTGAGCTTGCTTCAGCGAGCGATGTAACAGTACTCATAACAGGTGAAAGCGGGACGGGAAAAGAACTTGTGGCTTCAGCGATACACAACGAAAGTTCAAGGAGAAAAGCCGCTTTTATTAAAGTCAACTGCTCGTCTTTGGCTGAGAACCTTCTTGAGAGCGAACTTTTCGGTCACGCCAGGGGTTCTTTCACCGGTGCGATAAGCGATAGACCCGGAAAATTCGAAGCGGCCGACAAGGGGACCCTTTTTCTTGATGAAATAGGTGATATATCTCCTTCAACGCAGGTGAAACTGCTTCGGGCCGTTCAGGAAAAAGTTGTGACAAGGGTCGGAGAGAACAGGGAAAGACGGGTTGATATCCGGCTCATCACTGCAACCAACAGAGATCTAAGACAGATGGTTGAGCAGGGAAAATTCAGGGAGGACCTCTTTTTCCGGCTCAATGTTTTCCCTTTGAGAACGGCACCTCTGAGGGAAAGGGGCTCAGACATCTTTCTGATAACGGAGCATCTGATCGAAAAACTGAACTTAAAATATGGAAAAAGTGTTTCAGGTATGAGCAGGTCAGCTCTGCAGATAATTATGGACCATCCATGGCCCGGCAATATCAGAGAGCTCGAAAACGCACTGGAATATGCCTTCATTTTCAGAAGTGACGGTGAGATAACATCAGCGGACCTTCCCGAAAGCATCATTTCATCAAAGACCGTGTATACTGCAGAAACCATTGGAAACGGCCCGAAACAGAATAAATTCAGCAGAGCTCCGGTAAACGCTGAAGAACTTGCGCAACTGCTTAAAAAGTATAAATCTGCAAGGAAGGATGTTGCGGCACATCTTGGGATAAGCACTGTCGCTTTGTGGAAAAAAATGAAAAAATTCAACTTGTTATAAGGAGTCAACATGGACACAAGAACAGCACAGTATCTGAGCGATTTTTTAAAGCACGATGCCGAATATCTTGACGGGTTAAGAAAATCAAACAGGAGTCGTAATGATATCCAGCCCATGATCGAAATGGAAATCGGAAAACTGCTGATTTTTCTTATAAAACTTACAAAAGCCAAAAAAGTGCTTGAACTTGGCACAAGCAACGGTTATTCAGCGCTCTGGATGGCACACGCTCTGAAAGGAACAGGCGGACATATCACCACCATTGAAGGTCACGACAGAATGGCTGAGGAAGCGCAGAAAAACCTGAATGAATCAGGAGTTGACAATGTTGAGCTTATCAAAGGAAAGATCGAAACTGTTCTTCCTGAACTTATTGCAAAAAAGAAAAAGTATGACCTGATCTTTCAGGACAGCGGAAAATATCTTTATCCGTTAATGCTTGAAAATACTGTGAAATTATGCAGAAAAGGGGGAATCATCATCGCTGACGACACCCTTTTCAGAGTCATTGAAACAGTAAGAAGCGGACTTGGCGACTACACCCACGACTATAACAGAGCCGTTTTTGCACACAAAAAACTCTTTTCCACAATTTTGCCTATCGGACATGGACTGACAATGAGTTACAGATTGTAGTGTACAGGTTTTTGTCAAAGCTGATTTATTGTCATAAATCTCATAAAGCTGATGAGCGTTGAAAACGGATGGGGAGCTTCGAGGATATATTCAGAACTTCTTAAACTGGGGTTCACTGAGTACAATCTTTCACAGTCAACGGTTGCCCGTTATCTGAAAAAACTCAGATTGAATGATCCTGACGGCAGAAAAGCTCAGTTGTGGAAAACTTTTCTGCATAATCATAAGAACGAGATTCTTGCAATGGATTTTTTCACTGTGCCGACAGTGACTTTCAAGATTCAGTATGTGTTTTTCATTATTCATCACGGGACGAGAAAGATCATTCATGCGAATGTTACCGAACATCCCTCAACCCAATGGGTGGTTCAGCAGTTGAGAGAAGTTTTTGATTTTGAGCATGGTTTTAAATATCTGATCCATGACCGAGATTCCATCTTTTCCGGAATGAAAACCGTTCTTCCGGGTTTCGGAGTTCAATCGTTAAGAACTTCTTTCAAATCTCCATGGCAGAACGGCATTGCGGAACGGTTTGTTCTGACTGCAAAAACTGAACTTATTCACAATGTCATCGTGTTCAATCAGCGGCATCTTCAACGGCTGATGAAGGAATATGTCGATTATTACAATAACGACAGGTGTCATCTTGCCATCGGGAGAGATTCACCCAACGGCAGAAAAATTCAGAAAAAACCTGATAAAGGAAAAGTGGAATCAATCCCTAAGCTCGGCGGACTTGTTCACAGATACGAGTGGAAAAAGCTGCTTAACTAATTGATTCTTCAGCATTCTTCAGAAAATTCATAACAAGGAAGCTCTGCCAAAAAATGCTGAAAATCCTGCTTTTTCAGGAGTTTTTGTTGTTTTCCGGTTTTTAGTGAATGAATTTCAAATTTAAAGCAAAACCCGACCTGATTTTCACTCAGAAACGCCATTTTTTGCTGAAATTTCTGATTTTTCAACCAAATCGCAAGTTATTGGTATCATTGGCAGATGCTATTTTGACACAGGACAGTGGTATTTTGTCTTCTTATTTATATCCGCCATAATATAAAACCTTCTTGGTATAATCATCAATATACATGATAAATATTCCACCCAGACAGGGTTCTGACGGACAATTATTTAAAACAACTTCCCATAACGGCTTGTCAATATTATATGTCGACCAAACTATTTCACATTTAGCATCAGAATTATCACAAACATTTCTGACACTGCTTGTCTTACCTTTTTTTAAAAATGAGACTCTGACTATTGCTTTCTCATATCCTTTCAGATTCAACTTGTTTTTTATGTAATCATTAGCAATATCAATTACATTCATTTTTTTATCAACACCAATATAATAACTTCCATAAACACTGGGCATTGATTTCTTCAAATGATCATTTTTACATGAATCTTGGGATCTCATATAATCGAGTAATTTGTTCTTTACATCTATCTTTGGAACATTTGCCAAACAATTGTTTAAAACTTCTAAAACTTGTAACTTCGGCATAAACGAAACAAAAGAAAGATCTGATAAGTAATTATCGCTTATATACAATTCTCTTAAAATGCTCTGCTTTTTCAAAGTGACTGATTTTATATTGTTTCCTTCCAAACTAAGGACTTCCAATCTTGGAATTTTAAAAAAAGGAGCATAGTCATTGATTTGGTTGTAAGAAACATTTAAAGTTGAAATATTAGGAATTCTTTTAATGAAATCAACATCAATTATGTAGTTGAAGCTTACATCAAGATCTTTTATTGAATCAGATTTAAGAGAGGAAATATTTGACAAATTACACCTTGATAAAGACAGTCTCGTCAAATTTTTCATATTAACAATCTTACTTAAATCGATAGCATCCATTTTTAAACTCGGGTATTTAGAATCAGCACTCTTTTCTTTAATTGGCAGGCAATTGCTTAAATTAAGTTCTTTAAGCTTTTTTAGATTGACCAAATCTGATAAATCAACAATCCTGTTTTCAGACAGGTTTAATTTTTCCAGATTAGATAATACCTAACTCGTTCGATTTCAAAATAAAAAGAACAAAAAGTTAAGAAAAAACTTTAATAAAAACAACCTCTTTGGTATAGCTAACTGCTAAAGAAAACCAACACCAAGGAGGTGATGTGATGATAGCAAGAG
>Ga0208694_1005145_pt1 | contig 11293 bp, 10 predicted proteins | sample AD_UKC078_MetaG_FD_184442 | JGI IMG/M metagenome (GOLD analysis project Ga0208694, IMG submission 184442) | Active sludge microbial communities of municipal wastewater-treating anaerobic digesters from USA - AD_UKC078_MetaG (SPAdes) (version 2) | ecosystem: Engineered > Bioreactor > Anaerobic >...
TGATATCGAATATCTCTTTAAACCGATTGTCATAGGCGTAAGAAAATAGAATCGCATTTAAGCTATGATAGGCATTGAGCCATATATCAGAACTAAATTTTGTTAAAGCTTCCTTATAGATTTTTAGCGCCGTTTCAAAATCATTTTTTGACTTATAGTATTCGGCATAGGCGTTATACGCGCTTATAAGATTGGGTTTATACCATTGATTATTTTGAAATTTGGCGCAGCCGTATTCGAGAAGCTCTATGGATTTTTGAAATTCTTTTAACTCTTTTAGAACAGAGCCGTAAGCGAGTATGGCGTCTTCGTGTTCTTTATTAAGGCTGTAGGCGGTGAAGAATAGATCGCGCGCTTTGGTAAATGCGCCCGCGTTGAACTCGTCCCACCCTTGTTTGAGGAGCGAGTCGATATAGGTATTTTTAATATCCGTACTGTTCGGAAACTTAGCCATACCCGACTTTAGTATTTCATTCGCTTTATCGTACAGAGCGCTCTCTTTTAAAAAATACCCGTAGCCGAGATAATTGCCTTCGTCGTCGGGCTTTAATTTATACGCCCTCTCGAATAATTTCAAACACTCGGACTTTTTATTTTGCGAATTAAGAAACCACGCGAAGTTTTGAAGCGACCAATTTAGATTAGTTTGGACGTCTTTGTTGTCGGGATACTTCTTATATACCTCCTCGATTTGAAGAAGAGCCGCCTCGTAACGCTTTGTTTCTCTTAAAAAATAAGTCAGATTCAGATGATAATTAAGCTCGTCGGGAAACTTTTTTATCGCTTCGTAACATAGTTCGACGCCGCGTTCAAACTTTTTTTCGCCGGCCAATTTGGAGATTTGTTCATAGTAATAGTTTTTATCCTGCGAATATACGCTCGTACAAAGAAATAACGTCAGCGTTAATAAAAAAAATATATTTTTTTTCAAATTTTTATCCTCGTTGAAATAATTATAAATGTAGTCTATTCAAGCCTATCATTTGCCGAATAGAGCAAGAACGACCACTGCAATCAGGTTAATGAGTATTACCGAAATCATAAAGATATTGCCGATAAGCGAATTTCTTATGAAGGACCATATTTTTATATCATGCCCCAAAACCATGGTTACCCAAAAAAGATTAATAAAAAAAATACCGGCGGCTACAACCGCAGAGGGTTTACCCCAATATCGCCTAGTTAAAATAAGAGCCGCGCCCACTATTAACAAAACCGCCTGCATTAGCAATGTTTTCATAGTTTAAAACCTCTTTAGGATATACTACCATAAAATTCAAAAAATGTCGATATACTTTTATGGGTATTAGCGTGTGGAAAAAGAACGACGCGGTAGTCATGTAGAATATTGAGAGGCGATACTCTGTCCATATTTTACATCCGACAAACGTCTATTTGGCGAGACGTATCTGAGTTTTTATTTTCGGAAGAAAACGATGTAGGCCGCGACCATACGTTTGATCTTAGGATTGTTAGCCCTCTCACTTCGAGTTTTTTTGAGCCCTCGAAGTAACCCGTATCGCCGCTAAACTCCCATTTGCGACTTCCGTCGACGTAGAGTACGTTGCCCGACAGTTCGCCCACGCGGGAACCGTCGCGGTAAATAGCGCCGCTGTCAGCGATCTCGCCAACGCGGCTGCCGTTAGCGTACACCGCGGCGCCGTTTACCTCGCCTACCCGACTTCCGCGTATGTAGATAACGTCGCCTGAAATTTCGCCGACATTGGAGCCTTCGTCATAGATCGCGGGGTTAGCCTGTCCCCCGGAGCTACAGACTAACATTCCCATAAGTAGGATGCGTAGGATTGTTTCATAATACCCCTCATTGTTGAAATAATTATAATTGAATTTTGATAATTATGCAAATGTAATGGTAAAAAAAATAGTTTTTTACGATAAATATTCTGAGAACTGTCTGTAATTAAAGACGATCATGTCGACCAGCGAGAACAGGTAAAGGGCAATGTCTAAGCATAAAACTCCCCGATCCGCGCAGGTTACGAAGCCGCCGGCAAAGGTAAAGTATGCCGCAGAAAACGCCGGCAGCAGCAGAACCGCTAAACCAATCAGGACTCCCGGATTTTTTTTTATATATTGGCTCTTTTTTTTCCATGAGAAAACCAGCCTCGCGAATCCGGTTTTATTATTCTGTTTTTCTTCTTCGGTCCAGGGATGGAAAAGCGCGGCTATCGTAATAGAAAAAATAATGCCGCTTAATGATACGGAGGCGTTAACGGTCATTATCCTGAGCAGAGAATCTGTTCCGTAAAAAATCAGATACAGCGTATGGTTCAGAACTGCGGGGATAAAGAGCATGGCGGCTCTGCGGATGTTCCGGGGAAAAGACTCATAAACGAGGACGAATCCCGCCACAAGAAAAAACAGCAGTCCAAAACCGGCAAACCATGACGTCCATCTGAGAGCGGGCGGTATATCTATTCCGCCATGCATCGCTATCAGCAGTACGGCAGGCAACAGTAGATACCAGACCATATATATCGACATTATAATTTTGTTAAGTAATGATCGTTTTTCTTTCATTTTTTTACTCCGGATGCGGAATAATCTGAACCCGCGCCGCATTGAAGAAATTATAATTGAAATAATTATAATTGAATTTTGATAATTATGCAAACGTAATGGTAAAAAGAAGCGATCCGTCGGTTTTTGGAAATCGGACGCATATGGAGCTACATACGCGCGACTATTGAACCCTCAATTTCGCGTCCCGCGCCCGCCCGATAGGATAAAATGACACATATGGGATATTTTGTTCTTAACGGCGCAAGCCCCGATAGGGGCCCGGCATGAGCGGTATTTAGTATTTTAGTATATTCAAAACGGGAATTCCCGCTTTTATCGGGGCGCGACAATTGTCGCATACAAATTGACACATATGAGATAATTATTTATCATTTTTTAAAATTTATACAAATTTTTGTAAAGAGTTTTCTACTTTTAGTTGTTATATATATAAAAGAAAAAAAAGGAGAAAATTTTATGAAAAACAAAAAACATTTATTTCACTTTATAGTATCCGAATCTATGAATAATAACGTTATAGATTTTTTACTTAAAGAGTTCAAAATTAATACGTTCAGCGAATTATTTGAAACTATGTTTCGCCTTATTGACAAAAAAATCCCAAAAATGAAGAAAATAATCGGTAATCATCGCTCCGAATACGCCGTTATAGATAATACCGACGATAAAAGGCTGGATAAATACCTCAGGATTAGCGAAGCGGATTATCTTCGAATAAAAAGATGGCATTCTTTGTATAACGAATTTGGTATGGCTTCGACGGTTCGAGATATTATACTGTTTTTCTATAACGGCGTTGTAAAATACGGGTTGGAAGAATTTCTTGAGATCGTTGGTAAGAAATTGAATATTGATAGATTGAAAAACGACTTTTTGGGTAAAATGACACAACTGTTAAATATCTCCGATCAAAAACAGCTACTATACTCGCTCGTAATCGAAAATTATCCCCAATACGTCTGCTCTACGTAAAAATAATTTTTTATTCCACCCAAAAAACTGACGGATTACCCATATGTGTCAAAAAAAATTTGACGCATATGAAACGATTATAACTTGTCCAGATTATCGACTACTCGATCCAAAAATTTATACATCATAACAAGCGAGCGCTCTTGAATTGCCGTTATATTATCTCTATTAGAGTGTATATTTTTCCAGACGGAAGGTATATCTTTAATATTTTCTTCCGAACGATTATAATACTGCGCTTCTGAAAACGGAATAATTCCTATTAAAATACCGGGGATTCCCATAACGTGAGCCGATAACATATCTGAGTTTGTTACTGAAGTTTTTATATATTTATAATTATATAATTTTGCTATATTTTCAATAAATATAACCGAACGATCGGCGCTTTTTACTCTACCTGAATATTCGGCTATCATTATCGAATCCCCTATTCCGCACAGCTCCAGATTGAATATAGTAACTATTTTTGATCTATCTGAAACATTTTTAAGATAGTTAAAAGAACCGACGGCGGAAATAATCTTGGTCAATCTATCGAGGTTTTCAGAACCGTTAAGCAATCCTCCCAGCGCCTCTTCGTTATCGGTAAATACAATTTTTATATTATAAAGAGGTTTGCGCGGCGCCAGCGACTCCGCCAATTCAATAAGCGCGGCTACCGACGAAGTATTATCGTTCGCCCCTTCGTCCGTATGGGAAGAAATATCGTGATGAGCAAAAAATATTATATCTTTGTCAATCTCGCCTTTAAAGCTTATTTCAATGTTTTTTCCGCGATCGTAAGTAAAAACAGAATGATTTATCCCTTTTTTATCAAGAATATCTATAATTCTCTCGAGTCTTCCGTCTCTTTTCCGAGCGATTATCTCCACATTTTTCTTTATATCCACTCTATCCTCTATAACTTTTCATAAAATCTTTCATCTTATCAAGAATTTCTTTAGGAATAATCTTTTTTTCGCCGTAAAAACCTAATTTATTATTCCTATATTTTGATTCTCCGTGAAAATCCGATCCTCCCGAGCAAAGCAAAGAATATTTACGCGCAATACCTTTATAACGCTTAATAATATTTTTTTTATAACCCGTATAAAAAATCTCAATACCGTCGAGTCCCTTTTCTTTCAAATCTGAAATAAAACTTAATAATAATTTATGATCTTTTATGCCTAATTGATCGGGATGAGCCAAAACGGCTATCCCGCCGGCGGTATGTATTATATCTAGCGCTTCTCTATCGCTTATTTTTTTTCTTTCGATTGATTTTAGATTAGACTCGGACAAATATTTGGAATACGCCTCAAATTCATTTTTTGCGTAACCATTTTTGTATAAAGCGCGCGCAAAATTGGGCTTACCAATATTTTCAATCCTGTCGTTATGACAAAAAAGATCGTCCATATCTAATTTTATCCCCTGTTTGGTTAAAAGCTCTATGAGTTTTTCGTTTCTCTCCTTGCGATACTCTTCAAGCTTCTTTATTAGTTTTAACAATTCAGCATTAGTTTCGTCGATAAAAAGACCTAAAATATGCAATTCTCCGCTATCGCAATCGCAATTAAATTCGATGCCGCTTATCAGCTCGATTCCGACTTTTCGGGCGGTTGTTTTCGCTTTGGATAATCCCGATATAGTATCGTGGTCGGTTAACGCAAGAGAGGATATTCCCGAATCGTAAGCTTTTATTACCAACTCTTCAGGAGTCAACGAACCGTCCGATGCGCTTGAATGACAATGTAAATCAATCATTTTTTATTATATCCTCAAATATATTTTTATATTTTAAAGAAATAAGCGAAATATCGTAATTATTGATAAAATATTTGCGAATATTATCTGAATAATCTTTTATTAGATTCCGGTTATTATAAAAAATCAAAATCTTTTTTGCAATATCGTTGGGGTCGTTTTGAGCGGCCAGATAACCCAACTTTTTATTTTGAACCTCGTATCCTATATCGGTATCCGGGGAGCACAACGCTACAATCGGAGTTCCGGACGCAATAATTCCGCAGAATTTCGACGGAACGCAAAGATTATTAACTCTATCGTCAAGCGATATAATAGCGATATCTGCCAAATTTAACGACAAATTTAGATATTTTTTTTCCAAATAATTTTCAAATACTACGTTGTTTAGCCCGTATTCTTCTTTTTTTGATATTAACGACTTTTTCTTGCCGCCGTCGCCGATAAACAGGAAAAGTATATCTTGGTAATCCTTCAATAAATTAGCGGCGTCGATTAGCGCTTCCAAATTGTGAAACAATCCTATATTGCCCGAATATTGAACGATAAATTTTTGACTATATCCTATTTTCTTTTTTATGTCTTCTTTTTGACTAATCGGAAAAATTACTTTACGGTCCGCCCAATTAGTAATAACCGATATTTTATCGGAATATTTTGGATACAACTCCCCTATTTTATTTTTCATTAATGCGCCGAGCGCGATAATTTTTTCAGCTCTGCCGAATATTTTATTATTAACGCCCTTCCATATTTTAACTAACGCCGAATTTGGTTTGAGATATCCGAGAGCTTCGGCAATCTCCGGATACTGATCGTGTATGAGATATACGTAACGCGCCCCTCTGAGAAAATTTAATAAACAACCGACAACCGCTATATAAGGCGGGTTTGAAACAAATAAAAAAACAGATTTTTTATCGGAAAACAGCAGAAAAAAAAATGTTTTAAACAGAAATTTTAAGCCGTTATATACTCTGCCTACTTTCTTATTCTTATCAAGTTTGGTAAATCTAAACCATTTAATTTTTAGTTTATCGTATATCTTCGCGGGTGTTTTTTTATCAATTGTAGTAACGATATTAACGTCAAAATATTCAGATAACTCCAAAGCCAACTCTTCCATCAATTGCCCGGTTGAAGCAAAAGAGGGAGGAAAATATTCCGATACAATATATATTTTTTTCAAGATTGTTAAATAGCTCCTCTTCTGAATATTATAGTCTCAACTGTGTATAATAATATTTTAATATCGAAGAAAATGTTAAGATTATTAATATAATACAGATCGTAACTTAATTTTTTGTTCATACCCTCTATACTGTTAACATACGTATATTTGACCTGAGCCCAACCGCTAAGTCCCGGTTTAACAAGCAGTCTTTTTTTAAATAATGGGACCTCCTTAATTATGTCTTCGATTAGCTCTTTTCTTTCAGGTCTCGGACCTATAAAAGACATATCTCCTATCAATATATTAAAAAGTTGAGGTAATTCGTCGATACGAAAAGCTCTTATAACTTTTCCGACCGCGGTAACTCTCATATCGTTTTCTTTAGCGAGTATAGGCTTCCCGCTCTCCGCGTTAGCCACCATGCTCCTGAATTTGTATATATAAAACTCCTTCCCTTTTAACCCCACTCTTTTTTGAGTATAAAATACTTTACCCTTCGACGTTAATTTTACTAAAACTACCGTTATTAACGTAATCGGGAGCGTTAATACCAATAAAAACAGCGATATAAAGACGTCGCCGACTCTTTTAACCACCTTGGCGTAAAACGTATCAAGACGGTAAGAAGAAAAGAGTTCAAAATGCCTTCGCTTAATTATTTCAGCGGGAAGACTCTGATCCAGATAACCGAATATATCAATTAATGAGTAAATGCTTCCGTCCGCTATCTCATAATCGTTTAATACTTCAAAATTATCTTTACTTATATCTTGTTCGGTATCTACGACAACATATTTGTAATTTGACAACTTATCGCTTAACTCTTTTTTCCCGACATTCATATTTAGATACTCAACTTCATAAAAAAACCATTTATTATATTGGGTTATGAGCTCTTTTAACAATCTAAAATTGCGCTCTTCGCCAAAAAAAAGAATACTGCCTTTTTGCGATCTTTTGAGAATTATAGAAAAAGACAACTTATTATAAAAAGAAATAATAAAAGGGATAATCAAAAATCCTAAAAAGAATACAAATCGCGCGAAATCAATCTTTGTAAAAAAATAAACGCCGCCGATAACCCCAATAGAAACAAGAGATATAAAAATATTTGTTAATATTGATTCTTTAATTTGAGATATTTTATTTAATTCGTAAATCTTAAACGATATATTTAATATAACGATTATAAAAGAGTAAATCATTAGAGATATTAATACTTCTAAATCAATATCTCTTTTATCGACGTCTGCAAAATCAAACCATTTATATCGTATAAAAAAGATTATAACAAAAATCAAAAACGAGAGTATGAAATTTGAAATAATAAAAAACACTCTGTTAAATTTGAACATAACGTCTCCGAAATATTATCGTTTAAAATAGGAAAATAAATTAAAACGAAAATCAAATCCGATATCGCAATCTTTAAAATATATAAGAAATACAATTAATACAGCCCACAAAATTACGGCGGTAACGATACCTACGTCCTTAACGGCAATATCTTCGGGATTTGCCCCCATATTCTTGCAATAAACAAGATATAAATATCTAAAGACTCCATAAATCACAAAAGGAAAAGAATATATGAGATTATCAACGCCAAGTTTCTCAACTACTTCTCTATCCATAGAATATAACGCGTAACTCATAACGGCGACCGATGCAGAAATAATGATAAATATATCAAGGACCTGAACCGTATAATCTTTTAGATTAGTCCTACAATTAACGGCTTCTTCGCCCAAAATATTTATCTCGTTGCGACGTTTGCAAAATCCCAAAAATAAACTCAAAGCAAACGTCGCTAAAGCCATCCAATGGCTTAAATTTACGCCTATAGCGACGGATCCCAACAAAACTCGCAGAAAAAATCCAAAAGCTATTATAAAAACGTCGATAACGACTATACGCTTTAAAATATAACTGTAAAAAACGTTTGTTATAACATATATTAAAAGAATAATAGTTGCGTCGAGTCCTAAAAATAACGAAACGAATATCCCGAATATTAAAAATACCGCCCCAATAATAAAGGCTTTTGTCGTAGATATTTTGCCCGAAGCTATAGGTCTTTTGGATTTGACGGGGTGCCTAGCGTCGCTATCTTTATCTTTTATGTCGTTTAAAATATAAACAAAAACCGAAACGAATGAAAAACTGATAAAAGCCATAGTCGCGTCAAATAATTTTTGTAAGTTTAAAAGCTGTAAAGAGAATACGAGCGGAGCGTATATAAAGAATATATTTTTTATCCAATGTTTAATTTTAATTAAATTTAACAATAAAAAAACCATAAACTTATTTTTTACTCTCTTCGGGTAAAGGAGGAATTTTTATCTTGTTAACGCTCTTAATATCCGACAACAAATCGTCGATAATCCACTTATCCGCGGAGGTTTTTCTCGAAAATAGAATGTTGTCTTCCAGATTTATCTCAACGTCGTCAAAATACCCTTTAACCGGATACGCCAAATAAAAATTGTAAATATTATTAATAAAAAAAACGCGACACTCTTTTTCATTGTTTCTTAAAATATTTTTATTTTTGATATAAAAAATCTTAACGTTTACGCTTTTAATATCTTTGTAATAAACCGTCTTTGATTTTTGAAAAACGTTTAGTATCTCAAATCTGTCGTTAAAACACTTAATCATCGGAGACATATTAAAAACCGATATTAATATAAGTAAAATGCCAAAACCGAGCATACTAACGTGAAAACCGGTAATTATCGTCCAAAAAACGTTATTTTTAATATTATTAAAAAAAAAGTTAAGATATCCCGGCTCGCCCTTGATTATCGCGCTTATAAAAAAAATAACGACAAATACGCCGATTATTCCCAAACCGTAGTAATACAAAAGATACCTGATGTTATATAAGTTATATTTCGGTCCCGACCTCTTCATACGAACATTATAACAAATTTTTTTGCATTTACATAGAAATAATTAGAATATTTTGCTTATCCCGTCGGTTTTTTGGTAAGAGCAACTGTCCCATATGCGTCAATTTTTTTTTGACACATATGAGTCGAATTTCTGTGCGACAATTGTCGGGCGTTCTTTAATCGACGCGTCGCATATGCGCTAATTTCCAAAAACCGACGGGGTTCCAAAATAAAAATGCTTATTTAACGGTTTTTTTTTCGCTATAAATATCAAAAATTTAATTTTTATTAAAAAAGTATTTAAAAAATTATTTATTTGTTTTATAATGTTATTATTCTGATAAAAACCAAGGAATGTAAATATGAGACTAAGAAAAACTAAAATTATATGCACTATGGGACCTTCGACTAACGATATCGAGGTTATCAAGCAGTTATTGTCGGCGGGTATGAATATTGCTCGGCTGAATTTCAGTCACAGCAATCACGAATATCACAAAAGTATGATCGAGAAAATTAGGAAGGCAAGTTCTGAAACGCGAATACCGGTCGCAATACTGTTAGACACGAAAGGTCCTGAAATCAGAACAGGCAATATTAAAGACGGCAAAACTATTACTTTAATAAGAGATAAGAAAATAGTATTGACTACCGACGAAGTAGAGGGAACGGAAAATTTATTAAGCGTATCTTACAAAAAATTACCCGAAGAGGTGGGCCCCGGCAAACATATCTATATTGCCGACGGATTAGTCGATCTCGAAGTTGAGAAAGTTGTAGGAAATGAGATTCATTGCGTCGTAAGAAACGGTTCCGAAATCGGTAGTAGAAAAAACGTCAACGTTATAGGCGTCAAAACGTCGTTGCCGGCGATAACCGATCAGGATGAAAAAGATATAATTTTTGGTATCGGTCAAAAAGTAGATTATATCGCGGCTTCTTTTATGAGAAAACCCTCCGACGTTAAAGAAATCAGAAATATTTTGGACAGATTTAACTCCCCTATTCACATAATATCAAAAATTGAAAACGAGGAGGGGGTGGAAAATATCGACGAAATAATCAGAGTTTCCGACGGAATTATGATTGCCAGAGGCGACCTTGGAGTACAGCTCAAATCGGAAGAGATACCGATAGTTCAAAAAAGGATTATCTTAAAGTGTAATAAAGCGAATAAACCTGTAATTACGGCTACTCAAATGCTTGATTCGATGATAAACAACCCAAAACCAACTAGAGCCGAGTCGACCGACGTTGCAAACGCTATTTTCGACGGCGCCGACGCAATAATGTTATCGGGAGAGACCGCCAGCGGTAAGCATCCGGTTCTTGCCGTTAAAACTATGAACGATATAGCGTATTTTGTCGAACAATCGACCGAATATTATATGAAATGTAAAGGGTATTTTGGAATGTACGACGGCAACAACAGCGCCGGCGAGGCTATAGCCAAAGCGGCGTTCGTCGTAGCGTCGGATATCGACGCTTCGGCAATAATCACTCCGACGGTTCACGGAACTACGCCTAAACTTATCAGTAAATACAGACCTACTCAGAATATTATAGCGGCGACAACCTCGGAAGAAACTCAAAGAAAACTTCTGCTATTTTGGGGTATTACGCCAATAATTACTAATCTAGTATCTGATTCGGATATAATGCTTAATAACGCTCTTAAATCGGCTTTAAAAGAAAATTACGTTGAAAATTATGATAAAGTAGTTTTTGTCGCCGGAATTCCGATAAATTCGCCGATAATGCTTAACTTAATAAAAGTTCATCTTATCTGCAATATTTTAGGAAACGGTAAAAGGGGTTTCGGAAAAATATGTTCCGGTAAAATCGTTAAGTGCGAAGATATCAGCGACGCAATTTTAAATATCAAAGGGGACGGCGACGAGATACTTCTGACCAAATATGTCGATGAGAATTTTAAACCTTTATTTAAAAACAT
>Ga0208694_1005149_pt1 | contig 11289 bp, 16 predicted proteins | sample AD_UKC078_MetaG_FD_184442 | JGI IMG/M metagenome (GOLD analysis project Ga0208694, IMG submission 184442) | Active sludge microbial communities of municipal wastewater-treating anaerobic digesters from USA - AD_UKC078_MetaG (SPAdes) (version 2) | ecosystem: Engineered > Bioreactor > Anaerobic >...
AGATTAAAGTAGATAATTCCGATTTTTAATAATTTTACTTTTTGTGAATTTTAATTAACTTTTCAAGTTTGGCAATGGCCTCCTGTTGCCTTTCCTTGCTACACCCTTCCGCATCTATATGCACGGAGAACATCTTTACTCCGAGCAGGCAGGTGCCATAAGCCTTTTCGTCTGAATAGCCAAACCCCTTGTAAGACTTTGACTCACACCATTTGCAATGCCGACAATTATTGTCTTGTTTGTCTTGTTCTATCATGGTTTATACTTTTTATTAAATCGCCCATAATTATTTGAATTGAAAAACGCTTTTACTCAATAGTAGATAACCCATATCGGTTTTCTCCGTGCTCAACTGTACTCTAAAATTGTCCTCTACATCATAGAGTTTGCACAACTCCTTTTGCACACTCATACAAGACACGGCAAGATACTTCCTGTATCTCCTGTATAGACGCAAGGCGTCCGGATGTTCGTGCACCTTCGACACATATACTTCCGATGGATTGTCTTTCCTTTGATAAAATGCAACATAGCATCCTGCATCCAAGTTCAACAATTCAACGGCTCTCGTGTTGAAGGTTATCCTTCCGTCCTTACCAAATCTTATCGTGGCAGCCCTACTATTACTTCTGGCTCCCGATTGGCCTATTACTCTAAAATCACTTTCCATAATCTTATATTTTTAACTCATTAATATCGTACACCCAAAGGAGTTGATTAAGTTGCTCTATATTGGCAACATCCTTGCGGTCTAATAGAATACGCTTTTTCTCCCAATATCCATAAACATAAACCGTCCATAATATTTCGCCTACTATTAGGTTTGTGTGAACACGCACCCTTTTATCGGGGCTTTCAAAATATCCTACACGGCTATTCAGATAACACTCCTTATATCCGTTCTTTTTTAAAATTTCTTCATCAAGTTTTGTTTTCATAAAATTGGAGCAGGAAACCCAACTATCCCGAAGGGTGGTTGGGAGGAATGCGACTGCCACGCTTTAAATTGTTTAACAAAATTAGTAATTATTTTCTGATATAAGAAAATTATTTGTATATTTGCATTGTGAAACTCACGTTGAAAATAAAACTTTTGCCTACTGATGAACAGGCTAATTTGCTTCTCGAAACGATGAAGGAGGCTAATACTGTTTGTAATGCCATTTCTGATGTGGCTTGGCAAGAGAAGATTTTTAATAATTTTAAACTCCACCACAAAGTTTACCATTCGTACAAGGCTACGTTTAAACTTTCTTCTCAAATGCTTATTAGGCAAATAGCTAAAGTTGCTGATGCTTATAAGTTGGACAAGAAAACCAAACGCACCTTTAAACCGCTTGGTAGTATTGCTTACGACAGTCGTATTATGACTTACAAGCCGAATAACATTGTTTCTCTGTGGTGTATTGGTGGTAGGCAAAAGATTGACTTTGTTTGCCATAACCCCGATTATATTCCTTATATCAAAGGGGAAGCTGATTTGGTTTACAAGAAAGGAAAGTTTTACCTTTTTCAAACTGTAGATGTTCCCGAAGAGGATGTTGAGGTTGTGGAAGAATTTGTTGGTTGCGACTTCGGCTTGACCGATATAGTTGTAACTTCTGACGGTGTTAAGCATTCTGCTGATGGGCTTAACAAATACCGTGAACATCGGCAAAAGGTTCGGAGTTCTATCCAAGCAAAGGCAGACACTTCCAAGCGTTCCACAAAAAGGAATTGTAGGAAGCTGGCTAAACGGCTTTCTGGTAGGGAAAGAACTCACTCCCAAATTAATAATCACACTATTGCAAAATCTATTATCCTTTCTGCTAAAGAAAGCGGTAAAGGTGTTGCTATTGAGGATTTGACTAATATTAGGTTTACATCTAAACGAAGAAACAAAAAGTTTAGAACAAAACTTGGTAAATGGTCGTTTGGTCAGCTTCGCTCTTTTTTGGAGTACAAAGGGCTGCTCTACGGAGTTCCTGTTGTGGTTGTTGACCCTCGATATACAAGTCAAACCTGTAATGTGTGCAACCATCTTGGAAAACGAACCAATAAACGCTTTAAGTGCGATAACTGCGGAAACGATATGGACGCTGATGTTAACGCATCGCTGAATATCGCTACGCTTGGGGCGATTGTAAACTCGCCATTTGAAAAATCGACTATGTATTGCTCTTTGCATTCGTTGTCAGGTTTAAAGCCCAGCCCATCGCTTTGCGTGGGTGGGTAGTTTACAATCTCTTTTCTTTGTGAATTTCAAACAAGCATACTGCTTTGGATTTACTTTTTCTCCGTTGCAATATCCGCCAACGAAAAATTTACATTCGTGGCAGTAGTTTATATCTCCGAACATATCATCAATTTCTTGTTTTACCAAATACGGTGTTTCGGGTTCATAATTTCTCTTCTTTGTGACATCGCTAAAAGAGGATAAAGATCAAATATTTCATATTGAATTACACACCGCTGGGCTTCTATAAGCAAATGAGATTTTGACCCTTGTACAATAGTGCCGAAATCTTCGTGTTGAAATATTGCTATACAATTTAATGCAAATGTGAAAACAAATCCCCCAAATGAAACATTCTCTAACCACACTTCTCCACCATTACGCAAAAAATCGATTAACTTGTCTATGGTGCATTCCATAAATGTTTCTAAATCAGAGTGATTTTCAAATTGTATTATTGCAAACTGACGGCTACCTTCTGGAGCTCCCAGTTCAACGGTTAATATGCTGCCATCAAGTATTTTTTGCGGCGATAGTGATAATTAGTAAAATATTCATGATTTTTTTGTTTTAAGGTTTTCTAAATTTCCGATTAATGCGGTGCCGGCCGTGAGCGCCAGTCCGATAAGCTCCAGCCCCTCGGTTACGATCAGTATGAAACCGAAAAGGAGCAAGATCGTTCCGATGAAGTTTTGTGCTTTCATTTTCGTTCAATGGTTATTTGTTGAGTAAAGCTGTCATAGGTTATGACAAACGATGTGTCTTGTCTGCTTTTTGCATAGACGACAGCTCTCGCAAGTGTTGTAAAAACATTCTCGGCACATACGTCTATCAGATCGCCGATCTTCATTTGTTTCATGTCGTCTGCTACATCAATTGTTTTCATAATGCTCTGTAAATTGTAACTTGGTTAGTGGCGGAGTCGAATGATACGTCATAGCGACGCTCCGGCCAATCCTCGACGGTGGTGGCAACTGCGTACAGGAACGATCCCGCCCAGTCGGGCTTCGTCGTCCACTTCTCGTATTTGGCCATCGACTCGAGTGTGGCGTTCAGATCGATTTCGCCCTTTAGTGGGCCGTCTTTGAAGTGATAAATTCTCATAGCGTACGTGTCACGACGGTTCTGTTGGAATTGCTGTCATAGTTGACGGTAAACACGCGGCCGGTATTTCTTTTCAGATAGCTGCACGCGTTTCGCAAGCATTCTACTGAAGCCCGCACCGCCGTGGCTGTCCAGCTCTCTCCTACTTCTATCGTCAGGAGAGTCTGGGTCACATTAATACGCCCAGGATTGGGGCCTTTTTTGTGGTAGATCAGTTTCATTTTCGTTGATTTTTAGGGTGTTTCAAAACTATTTTTATATCTTTGTTGCTCTGTATATGTGTAAATATGTGTATCAATATCTTAACCTTATGCAAAGATATTCAGAATTTCTGAAACAACCAAAGAATTTCTGAAATATTTTTCAATTATCTTAATAAATCGTGAAAAAAGATGTAAATACTCGCGTGGTTGAGGCTATAGACGCCATTCTAAAAAACGATCCTAATTTGACTAAAGGCGTTTTTGCTCTTAATCTTGTAAATCGGTCAAATCCACTTTTTTACCATAAATTATGGCGATCCGGGTCAGGACGTCCAGCCCCACGCTGTAGCGGCCCCGCTCGATATTGCTGAGGTTTGCGAAGGTGACGCCTGCTTTTTCGGCCGCCTCCCTGAGTGTAAGGCCGGCCTCCTGCCTATATCCGGCAAGGAGGCTACCTATGTAAAATCTTGCTTTATACTTATCCATTTTTTACTATGCTTTTCAAAAGGTCGAGATCGCGCCTTTTCGGCTCAAAGGCGTTTTTAGTTGCGTCGATGAGCGTCATGTCGTTGATGATGGCACTCCATGTCTTATAAGTAACCGGTGAGGTGTAGGTCACTTTATAACATCCGTGGCTCTTTGGCTCAAAGCGGAAGTCGCTCAATTCTGTTTTGTTTCTTTTAGTTGTCATGGCTATATTGTTTTTAAGTGTTAATGTTTCTTTTCTTTTTTCTACTACAAAGATAATATTAATAAATGAATTTACCAAATTTAATAACAAATATTTTGCATTTTTTTGCACTTTTTTTCAATTATTTTGCAATAAAAACATAAAAAAAGGAGGCTACCTATGCCGCCTCTCCGTAAATGCTTAATATTCAATATGTGTTGTACCCCCGAGCAGAATTGATAAAGCGCCTTTGTGCGCATTGTGGCGGCGTTATCGTCGATGTGGTCATATTTTAAAGGTCAATAAAGGTCAATGAAGTGCTACGAAGGTAAGTGTTTTAGTCACGTTTTAAATTTTAAATGATAAACCTCCGGATTAATTTCCAAATCCCAAACAATATCGCGCCTCCTATTGCTGATACCAAAACTCCGCCTGCGTAAATCAAAAACTTTTGCCATTTGGTCAGCTCTTTTTCAATAGGTATGTACTCACGTTCTTTAATTGTCATCTCCGTTTTTTGCTGCACGGCCCGGACTAAAAATTTAGTAGGTATGAATAAAGGATCACGTTTGTTGCTAATAGTGTGTGTCACTTTGCCGCTTTTATCAATTTTCACCGTGCTGGTGGCTACTGATGTCTCGACCGTTGAGGTGCTGTCCCCTGTTATGTTAGTCGCCGTCTCGTCCGGGAGCTGGATTTTAGCTAAAGTGTCAATCCATGTCTCTGTCGTTTCAATATTCGTCACTGAACTCGTGTCGCGTGTCGGTGGCAGCACGACACGAGGGCAGCAACTTTGAAAAATGAAACAAAACACTATGATGAAGGTAAAAAGTAGTTTCATGGCGTTTTTGAAAAATCAATTTGTATTTTGTCGGTCGGATCAACACATTTTTCGTTCAGTCTCGAAACGTAGCCGTCCGGCCCCCATTTAGGATTGATACTCCGTTCAAAATGCAAGTGTGGCCCGGTACTCGCGCCGGTGTTGCCGCTCAATGCTATGAATTGTCCTTTTTGGACAATATCGCCTTTTTTGCAAAGGAGCTTTGAAAGGTGCATAAATCCGTATTTGTCGCCGGTGATCATGCATTCTAAAAACAGATATATGCCGGCGCTTGCGCTGTCGGTTTTCGTAAATCTGATGATGCCGGCCACCGGCGTCCTTATCAATGTTCCTACCGGACATGAGAGGTCGATGCCGTAATGCATCGTTTTCTTCTTTGTGATCGGATGCGTCCTCATGCCGAAAGGCGACGTAATGTGTATTGGATAATGGTCTAAAATAGTCATGCGATTTCGGTTTTAACTGCCTTTTTTCTCGGAGCGCGTTTTGCCATCTTAACCGGAGGGCTATCGGACGAGAAAGTACCAAACGGCGGCTTTCGCTCCTGACACTCCACCAGCTCGCAAATGTATTTTTCAGCAAAAGTCTTCTTCTCTATCTCCAATGTTACACGATTTTCGAGTTTTTCGATTTGGATGGCGAACTCGCCTATTATTTTAGAGTTTTTAACATCTTTGTCTATCAGCTCCTCAATGGCTTTTTTCATAGTCGGTAAAAGACTAAGTTCCTTTTCAAAAGTAGCGATGATAGTGGCCTTCGCCTCCTCTTTCGTTTTTATAGCCTCCCCACCCTCTTTTACTTTGCGCTCCTTAAAATAGATGATGTACGTGATGGCTCCGGCACTGAGCGTCAGAGATACCACGTTTAATATGGTAGCTAAGATTTCATTCATTTGAGTGCTCTGCGGATGATGTCAATTACCACCGGCAGGAAGATCAGATGTGAGATCAAATTCACCACTGCCCAGCCGATGGCTCCCTGCCAAAAAAGCCATCCGGACACGCCGATCAATGCCGGTGCATAAATCACGATGATTAAAAACGCGGGCCAGCCTTTGCCGGTAATGAAATTTTTAATCGAGTCTAAAATCTTTTCCATTTTTGTTCCTTTTTTATTTATAGTTAAACATTATTTATTTTGTGCCACATTAACTTCCGTATAGTCCATATCCGTACCTTGCCAAGTACATCGCACCTTGCCGTTTCGTATCTTGCCGCTCGTATTTTGCGCCCATACGAGTTGCGGCGTTCCGCTCGTATTGTAAGACAGCCCGGTTCCCGATACGACGCTGATAATGCCGACGTCATAAACTGTCTCGTAGCTGCTGGTAACAGTAGTAGCCGTGTATACTTTTTTCAGCGCTCTCTCACAGCTCTGTGTAATATTAGGATTTGTATCTCCTAAAGCTGACGCCATTACTCCTCCCGTCGTCCAATTCCCGATAGCAAAGTTGGGGTTGCGGTATAGATAGGTTTGAGATATAAGTTCGTTTTTTTCTTGATATACTTGCGTTATTATCGACATATTGCCACTTGTCTTTTGGTAATATTGCGAGCTAAATTCCAGTTGAGTGCTGCGTTGGCTGCCCGTAACTGTCCCCCTACTGTCAAACTCATAATGTGCTTGGGCGTCGCGATAAAACGTGCCATATCCGGTATTTTGGACGTTGACGGAGATTACATAGTTACTGCCAATCTTGCTTGAAATGTTATAATCGGTATTGACATACCTTGTCTGATTTTGATTATATCCACTTGTATAGGAGTATTTTTCAACAATGGTTTCTTTTCGCGTAAGTGCTACATTGACCTTTGCCGTTCCGCCGCTTGCAGCAATAGGGCTGCTTTGCGTCCCGGAGGCCACCACCGCCGAGAGGTAGTCGTCAAAGTCGGTCGATATCGGTGTTACGGATAGAGTATTTGCCGCTTGCTTTATGGTAGTGCTATCGCCGTTATACCCAGTGGCGTTTGCCGTTAAGGTCGCCGTCCTCTGTATCGTTTCGGTGTCCAACAGATTTGAAATCGACAATGACGTACCGCTGATGCTGCCCATAGTAGTTGGTGCGCTTGATGCGCTCCCGAGAGAATATGTTATGCCGCTCGACCCCTCGTTTAAAGGAGTACTGTTGGCTGTATATGTGCTATATTTTGTTGCCGACAGGGTTGTCGAGCCGCCCGCCGCTCCGAAGGTCTTAGTGAATGATCCGAGCTGGATATATTTATACCGCACGTTAGCTTCCTGCCTGGCGGTTATGGAGCCTGATTTCCCTTTCCAGCTTACCGAATATGTGGTACTTGCAGCCGGCATTTCCGTCCTGTTAAGATTTGAAGCGGTGACAGTCGTTCCGCTACGCTTTATGTATGTGGTATCACTGCCTGACAGATAAGTCGCTGATAGCGTCACTCGCGCATACTCGACGCCGTTATGGTAGGTTATGCCGATTGGCTTAAGCGTTCCGCTACCACCCGTTGCAAGAAACTCATATGTAGTATAATCGGTATTGCTGACGGTAAGGTAAAGCAAAGCCTGATAGGTTATTGCCACTCCCTTTTGAGTAACATTTTTTGTAGTGGATAATCCTGTTGTGGTTTCGATAGTTACCGTTCCGCTCCTTTCTGCTACATTTTCGTCACCCGTGCCACTACCTAAATTAGCTGCATACACTACTTGTCCGGCATTAAGAGAAAGCCCTGTGCCGTTTACCGAGCTAATCTCAGTCTGTGAAAGTACATTGATATTGTTTTCAATCGTGCCATACAATTTCGAGCCGCTCGTAAAGGTTTGTTCTCTCTGTCTTGACGCTGTAGCAGATGCCAAAGCGCAATAATCTCCCATATAGTGCGCTTTTGCTCCACCGGTATTCCACGTCGATAACGAGGCGGATAGGTTGCTCCAATTGTAGGTATCGCTCACAATTTGATTTTCCTGCTGATAAAGCGTTACGCTGGCATTAATGCTCCCTGAATAATACGTCGAGAACGTAATAATTGTATTTCTCGACGCTCCGGGAGTAGTACCTCGAGGATTAAATGAAAACTGTCCTATATCTTTACTGTAATCTCCTACTGCGGTGTTACTATTTGTATAAGACATAACAGTTTGATTTATTCCCGCCGTGGTAGTCGTTACCCTATTAAGTGTAGCGTTGCTTGTAAATGTATACGTTAATGTATTGGTTGTTTTTCGTGTGGCAGTGCAAGTCAATGACGTATCGTCGCCTGCTGCCGGTGCCGGACTTGAACTCGTATTGTACTTTTGGCAAATAATAGAAAATCCGTAATCCTCATAGGTTATTTGTGGACTTCCGGCCGTTGCCTTATTTTCTTGCTGATAAAAGTAGTCTTGTGCATAGGATTGATTACTGAAGTTCTGATATATGGCTGCCAATGCCGCAGTATTAATCCTCGCCTCCGCTACTCTTTCCGGCTCACTAATAATATAGTCAGGTGTCGAACCGTTTGTTCCGCGATTAGGTGCAATAATTGTCCCACTTCCTATCGTTGCCCAAGCCGCATTATAGGTGCAATAATCCACCAAATTGACGTTATTGTAGGTCGCTATATCAGTTTTCACGCCGTTCAATGTTTCGCATTTTACGATCGTACCTTTTATATAAATTGCCGAGCCATTTGCCCTTGCTCCCGTCCTAGTAACCCCACTCACCACCCATTGTACTGGGTTGCTATAAGTAATTGACCAAGACCTCAATTCGTGACTTATAACTTTTGCCGGCCATACCTTTTCGCTGCCGAAGTAAATCTCCGATACAGGTTGGTTGCCCAACTTTATGGTGTTTATATTTTCGAGGTTTATTGCACTCATAGTTAAGGCGTTAAAATGTAAAGAGTATTATTGTCCGGCGTACTCGGCATAGCAGTAACTACCTTTATTTCTTTTATGTCTTTGGCTACTACAGCAAAAGTGTCATTAGCTCCAATGTGGCTCGCCTTTATACCATTTGTTTCGTCAAGCTCTAAACGGGCATTGCCGTACTGCATCTTCAGCCCATCATCTAAATCGAGGTAGAGATATTTGTTGCTGGCCCATTGACTTTTAAAGCCGTCCGACGCCACTTCTGTAAATCCACTCACCGAATAGACGATGGCATTGCCACTCTTTGCGTTCGAGGCGAGAGTAAAGCTCACTGAATTGCCGTGTGACATCAGCTCGTATGAATAGTATAGTTTCAATGTCGAATTAACGCCTTTCGGTAATGAAATTGTTTTAGCTGGCGTAGTGATGCTTCCCGGGCCATTAAACATTCCGTTGCTTATCAAAATCCCTCCAAACACAAGCGCCCAGTAAACAGTGGCGCCAGTGTCATTCGGCTCACTTGCATTTGTAGAGAAGTCTATAGTCAGTGTGGGTACTTTAATTTGGTTATAATCTACTGCCGGATTAACTGTCGCAAGTTCACTTTCCCCTTCACCGGTAAGGGTGATTGGGTTACTCCCAGTGTGCGTGTGTGAGTGTGTTTTTGACGAGCTCGCTATGTCGTAGGTATTGCTCCCGCCGCCCGCGAGAGGCGAAAGGTTGCCGCTGTGGATTTTTAACTTCTCTACGTTATTTTTATACGATGATATGCGATCGCCGATAGCCTCGATTCTACCTCCGTTAACTTCTTGCGTCAGCAGGGTGTCGATGACGGCATTTTCGATCAACGTCTTTTTTATATAGGCAATTTTTGTTGCCACAAAGTCGAATTGGCTACCGGCTTTCCATTTCGTTCCCAGGAGCGTGGGGGGTGTACCGGCCGCAGTGGCCGTGTGCGTTTCGGTACACGCGTAAAAACTGCCGTCATAGACGACGATGTCCTGATATTCGTCGCCCGCCCTCGGGTTGCCACCCTCATAACGACGCCCTGCCTGCCATTCGGTAACGCCTCTTAGAGGGCAGCCGTTCAGTCCGTCCTCGACGAGCTTTACAGCGGTGCTCCACTCCGATGCTTCGATGACGTCGGTTGCGCCGGATGATATGGCCGTTGCCTGTATCACCCAGCACGGCAGTCCGTTCGATGCGGGTATTGTCTGAGACCAGTTGCCCAGCGTGCCACTTAGCACTCCCGTGGCGAAGGTGTAAGTCAAAGCTCCTGCCGGCTTTGCCGGTGCGCCGGCCGTCCTCTGGTATAAGACGGCGGTGGCGCTGTTGAGGCCGTTTTCGGCAGGCTTGACCGGAGCGGCCCATTCCGCCGGTGATATGACCGCCGTCCCTCCGTTCGGTGTTGTCTCCCGGGCCGTGGCAGCCAATACCCAAAGCTCGTCCGACCCCGCGGCGTCCGCGATGCTTGCTTTCCACGTGCCATAAGTGGAGGCGGTAAAGCCTGTACTGAAGTCATATGTGACGTTTGTTGTGAAGTCTCGCGTAGGCGTGGTCGCACTGCGTTTGTAAAGATAGACGATGGCGTTCCGCAAGCCTGTCGCACCATCCGCTACCAGCCCTCGTACGTCGCTCCACTCCGTCGCCGCTATGACGTCGGTAGCGTCAGACGATATGGCCGTTGCCTGTATCACCCAACAGGGCTGCCCATTATTCGCCGGTATTGTCTGAGACCAGTTGCCCAGCGTACCGCTTAGCGCGCCTGTGGCGAAGGTATAGGTAAGATTGCCCTCCGGCTTTGCCGGTACGCTGGTCGCCCTTTGGTAAAGCATGACCGTCGCGCTGTTGAGGCCGGGTGCGCCGTCGCCCGCCCACTTGACCGGCTCTGACCACTGGTTGGCGGCAATGGTGGCGTCGCCGGGGCTGTCCTCGTCCTCGAGCGCCGTGGCGGCCATGACCCAGATCGGATCGACTCCCGTCAGTGCGCCGAGGTTGGTGTGCCATGTGCCATAGGTGGTGTCGTCAAATCCGGTGTTGAAATTATAAACTATCGGAGTCGTAAAATCACGCGTTGGTTTCGTTGCGCTCCTTTTGTAAAGGTACACTATGGCGGTATTCAATCCTGATACTCCCGCGGCGGCAGCGACGGCCCAGTAGGTAGTGTTGGTCGGCGGCTCCGTCGCTCCGGTGGTCGTATTTTTAATACATCGGTACGTAGTGCCTTGATAGGTCACCATGTCGCCGACGTAATAACTTAAGTTGACGTTGAACGCTCCGCGGTAGCAGCCGATGACGCTCTCCGCTCCCGATGGGCTTTGAACTATCGTCCCTCTGATCTTCAGTTTGCCGTCGCCGTTGCTGTTCCAGTCGATAAACGTGTTGGCGTCACCGATGCGTGCCTTTTTAGTCAAAAAGTCGATATATTGCAGGCCGTCGGATG